>Ga0302183_10001298_pt1 | contig 11702 bp, 10 predicted proteins | sample I_Palsa_N3_2_FD_200232 | JGI IMG/M metagenome (GOLD analysis project Ga0302183, IMG submission 200232) | Peat permafrost microbial communities from Stordalen Mire near Abisko, Sweden - I_Palsa_N3_2 | ecosystem: Environmental > Terrestrial > Soil > Palsa > Peat permafrost | place: Sweden...
GACGGAAATCTCATCGAGATCGCATCCTATAAGACGTAGCTGCGCTTCGTCGGCAACGCGGGAATCTCACGCGTCTCTGGGCAAGGCTCGATAAAATGCCCAATCATAGCGGACGCCACTTTCTTCAGATTCCGGGCCCGACCAACGTCCCGGACCGTATTTTGCGCGCAATGGACATGCCGACCATCGACCATCGGGGCCCCGAGTTCGCCGCGCTCGCGCTCGACGTCTTAGACGGTATCAAGACCATCTTTCGAACCGACAGTCCCGTCGTGATCTACACCTCGTCCGGGACCGGCGCGTGGGAGGCAGCGCTCGTCAACGCACTCTCGCCCGGCGACCGTGTCCTCATGTTCGAAACGGGCCAGTTCGCGTCGCTGTGGCGCGCTATGGCCGAACGCCTCGGCTTGAACGTGGAGTTTGTGTCGGGCGATTGGCGGCATGGCGTCGATCCGGGCGAAGTCGAGCGCCGTCTCGAGCGCGACAGCAAGCACGAGTTCAAGGCCGTCATGGTGGTACATACCGAGACCTCGACCGGCATCACCAGTCGTGTGCCCGACGTGCGCGCGGCAATCGATCGTGTGGGGCACCCCGCGCTCCTCATGGTCGACGCGATCTCTTCCCTCGCGTCGATCGACTATCGTCACGACGAATGGGGCGTCGACGTAACCGTCGGGGGATCGCAAAAAGGTTTGATGCTGCCGCCCGGGCTCGGGTTCAACGCCGTTTCCCCGAAAGCGCTCGAAGCGTCGCAGCGTTCGCGCTTCACGAAATCCTACTGGAGCTGGGCCGAGATCATCAAGGCGAACCAAAGCGGCTTCTGGCCGTACACGCCAAGCACCAACATGTTGTACGGGCTGCGCGAATCGATCGCGATGCTACACGAACAAAGTCTGCCCGCTGTTTTCGAGCGTCACGCCCGTCACGGCGAAGCAACACGCCGCGCGGTGCGCGGCTGGAATCTTGAACTGGTGGCAGCCGACCCGCGCGAGTATTCGAACTCCCTGACGGCAATACTCGTACCCGACAACGCGAACGCGGATGATTTGCGCGCCGCTATTCTCGAGCGCTACGACATGTCACTCGGTACGGGCCTCGGACGGCTCCAGGGCCGAGCGTTCCGCATCGGTCATCTCGGCAATTTCAACGACTTGATGCTTGCCGGAACGCTTTGCGGCGTCCAGATGGGCCTCGACGTTATGGGGATCCCGCATGGCGACGGTGTGTCTGCAGCGCTCACATTCCTCACTGACGCAGCGGAAAGGGTCACCGTAGCATGAGCGTTCAGAAGCCCCTGGCGGGAACAATCGGCGCACTCCGAGCGTCGCACGTACGATACACGATCCTTGCACTCATCTGTTTCCTGTATTTCCTCTCGTATCTCGACCGAGCGGCAATCTCGGTCACCGCTCCCGCGATGATCAAAGAGTTTCACTTCAACAAAGCCACGATGGGCTTGGTGTTTTCCGCGTTTGCGACCACGTATGCGCTGCTGCAAATCGTCGGCGGCGCGTTCGGCGACCGCTTTGGACCGCGAGCCGTGCTGTCGTTCCTGATGGCGATGTGGTCGGTGTTCACCGTCGCCACCGGTGCCGCCGTCAACTTCTTCACGTTGTTCACTGCACGCTTGCTGTTTGGTCTGGGTGAAGCGGGCGGTTTTCCGGTTTCGACTCGCGCGCTATCGTCGTGGTTCCCGAAGGAAGTGCGCGGTTCGCTCCAGGGGATACTGCACGCGTGCTCGCGCACGGGCGGCGCGGTATCACCGATCATTGTCGTGGCGATTGTTGCCTGGACCGGCAGCTGGCGCTACGCCTTCTTCGCGCTCGGCGTGGTTGGGATCGTGTGGGCCGTCGCCTTTTACATCATGTACCGGAACTCACCAACGGACGTACCTGCAGTCAATCGGCAAGAACTCGACTATATCCGCGGTACGACGTCGACCAGGCCGGCCGAGCCGCCGCAGCAGCATGCCATTCCGTGGCGTCAGATCCTTGCAAGCCCCGACGTGTGGCTCTTGACGCTCGCGTACTTCGCGTACGGTTACACCTTTTGGATATACATCACGTGGCTGCCGACATATCTAACCGACGCGCGTCACCTCACGTTCGGAGCGCTCGCCCTCGGCGTCGCCGTCCCGCTCGCGGGCGGCGTCCCCGGCGACTTGGTAGGCGGGTGGCTCTCCGACTACATCTACAAACGGACAGGTAACCTGAATCTGGCGCGCCGCACGCTGATCGCCGGCGCGTTCCTCGGAACGGTTGTGTTCATCCTCCCGGCGATTTATGTCAGCAACGTAAACGTCGCGATCATCCTGCTGGCGCTTGCGATGTTCATGCTGGAATGTGCGGTGTCCAATTGCTGGGCCGTCGCAATGGATCTAGGCGGCCAGAACTTTTGTGGAACAATCTCGGCGTTCATGAACACCGGGTTTGGTGTCGCCGGCATCCTCTCACCCCTGATTTTCGGAATCCTCGTCGATCGCACGGGCTCCTGGACCGTGGGCTTCATGATCGGTTCCGCGCTCTTAATGCTTGGAGCAATTGCGATCGCATACGTGAACGCAACGCATCAAGTCGGCCACACCTCCGGCTAGGTTCCAGCGGCTGCTTTGATTTGCGCGATCGCCGCGTCGGCCCGCCCCTCGAGCTCCTTGGCCGCGTCCGCTTCGGCAGCGGTGGGCGCCGAGTACGAGAGATCGAGAGAGTTCATCAGAAACGCGAGGTGATCGCGGAGCTTCGACGGGAACATGATGTCCGCCTCACTCGAACGATAGCGCGGTTCGTAGACCGCCGTCACCGCATTTTCGACCGCGGAGCGTTGTGCCGGCGGCAACGACGCCATCTTGCTCTGCGCGGCGTTGATCGTCGTGTCGAGCTGGTTGATCTTGTTCGAGAGTTCGGTGGCAAGCGCCAAACGTGACGGCAGCTCATCGGCGCCCGGATTGAAGCGCGGATCGAGTTGAAGTTTGAACGGCGCCTTGGTGATAGTTCCCCCGTAGTTCAACACCACGGTGTAGTCGCCGGGCAGCGTCGTCGGACCGGGAAGGTCGTCGCGGAAATCGTCCGTCGGGACGAGGTGCTGACCGACGATTTCCGCCGCCCCAGCGTACCGCAGATCCCAGACGAACTTGTTCATCCCGGGCTCGACTGCGGTCTCGCGCGAGAGCTGATAGTTCGCGACGCTAATCGCGTCCATCGCGCTCAGCTCTTCGCCCGAATACTTCTTTGCTTTCTTGTTCTTGAGATGCAGGTTGAACGTACGAATCACATTGCCGGACGCATCTTCAAAGGAAAGCATCACGGACGTTCGTCCGTTGTAGTTCGTCGGCAGATTGAAGAAGACGCTCGCGCCGTAGTCCGGATTGTCACCGGCGGGACCATAGCTACCGCCACCGTACGCGTGCGTCAACCAGGCCGTCTCGGGCGCAAAGACCTGCGCCGAGGAGGTCGAGGGCGACGATTCGCGTGCAATATCCTCGACCTGCTGCAGATGATCGAGAGCCCAGAACGAGCGGCCGTGCGTTGCAATCGCAACTTCGCCCTCGCGGGCGTTGATCGCAATGTCGCGCACCTCAACCGGCGGCAGATTCAGCGCGAGGGATTGCCATGACTGGCCCCCGTTGAGGCTGACGTACACACGACTGCGCGTTCCGGCGAACAGCACGCGCGGCTCGCGTGGATCGATACGCACGGCATAGACGGCCTGGTCCGACGCAATGCCGTTCGTCATTTGCTGCCAGTTGGCGCCGCAGTCCGTCGTTTTGAAGATAAACGGACGCATATCGTCCCACATATAGCGCGACGCCGTAACAAACGCGGTGCACGCGTCGGTCTGCGACGGCTCGAAGCTGGTGATCCGCGACCACAGCGAACCCATCTGCTTCGGCGTCACATCTTTCCAGTTCGTGCCGCCGTCTTGTGTGACATGAACGAGTCCGTCTGCCGAACCGGCCCAGATGGTGTCTTTGTTCACGGGCGAAAAGCCGAGCGATGCAATGTCGGGGAAGGTCTCGGCACCGGTCTGATCCCAGTAGACGTTGCCACCGCTCGGGCCTTCGGTTGACTTGTCGTTACGCGTCAAGTCCGGACTGATCACTTTCCACGTGCGTCCGTAGTCGTCGCTGCGGAAGAGGACCTGCGACCCCTCGAAGAGCGCATGGGGTTCTGCAGTCGAGAACATGATCGGATGGGTCCAGCCGAAGCGATACTTTGTTTCGCTCGCCTGATGGCCCGCGAGATAGATGGCCCACGGCGTGACGTTCTTTTCGTCGCCGGTGGAATTATCCAGACGCGCGAGGAGACTGTAGTACGCGCCACCATAGGTGACGTGCGGATTGTTTGGATCGACGGCGATATAGGTGCTCTCGCCGAGCGCGACACCGTGCACCACATTCGTTCCCAATCCTTCATGCGACGCGCTGGGCATCTCGAATGCGCCGGCGTCTTGCATCGCGCCATACATGTGATACGGAAATTGCCCATCGAGGACGATGTGGTAAAACTGCGAAAGCGGTTGATTCTGCGTTGTGCTAAACGTTTTGCCGCCGTCGACGGACACATTCGCGCCGCCGTCGTCACCGATGATCAAAGTCTTCGGGTTGTTCGGATTGATCCAAACGATATGATTATCGCCTAGACCCGGACCGAGCGGTTTCCACGTGCGGCCTCCGTCGGTCGTCTTGAAGACGCTATCGACATTGGGCGCATAGGCGACTTTCCAATTGGTCGGATCGACGTAAATCGCCATATAGTAGAACGCGCGCTGACGAAGTTTCCACTCACCGTTGACGCGCGACCATGTCGCGCCCGCGTTGTCGGAACGGAAAACGCCGCCGTCTTTCGCTTGCACGACGGCATAGACGACATTCGAATTGTTCGGGGCCACGGCGACGCCCATCTTGCCGAGCAGACCTGTGGCAAAGCCGTGGTTCGTAGAAATCTTCTTCCAGGTTTTGCCGGCGTCCGCCGTTTTGTAGATCGCGCTGCCCGGTCCGCCGCTCGTCAGCGCCCATTCGGTGCGCTGCGCCTGCCACATGGTCGCGTACAATACGTTCGAATTCTTCGCGTCCATGACGATGTTGTTGGCACCGGTGTTGTCGTCGACGAAGAGGACTTTCTGCCATGTCTTGCCGCCGTCGACGGTCTTATACACGCCGCGATCGGCGTTGGGCTTGAAGACATGGCCCATCGACGTCGCGTAGACGATGTTTGGGTTGCGGGGATCGATGACGATCGAACTCGTCTGCCGCGTCTCGCTCAGACCCGCATAGCGCCAGGTTTCCCCGGCGTCGGTCGATTTATAGATCCCTTCGCCATTCTCCCAATCGCCGCGAATATCGCTCTCGCCGGTGCCGACGTAAATGACCTTTGCGTTCGACGGTGCCACCGCAATCGCACCGATGCTGTGCGAAATCTTGCCCATCTTGCCGTCGGTGATGTTGTCCCAGGAGTTGCCGGCATTGTCGCTCTTCCAGACGCCGCCCTGAACGCCGCCCATATAAAAGAGATTTGGGTCACTCGGTACGCCGGCCACCGCCACCACACGGCCGCCGATGTATGGACCGACAAGTCGCCACGACATCTTACCGAGCAGTTTTTCCGATGCAGAGCCGGAGGCTGCGGGAACAGAACCTGGAGCCATGGCAAAAGCCGCAGCTAGGACAATAGCAACAATTCGCTTCATCCGAACGCTATACCACCGGGTTTTTTGAGGTTCCTGTGTGGACCTAAGCCAACGAAAAAGAAAAGCCCCGTAAAAACGAGGCTCAAGTGGTAGCGCCAACGGGAATCGAACTCTCTGGTCTTACGGGCAACTCACGACGATGGCATTGCCAACGCGGCCGCCCGAGCCGGTCGGCTGGATGTGCGTCTTTGGTGTAACACCGTTTGCGATGTCCTTGTTCTTGTCTAGGCAAAGCATCGTCGCGCTTATTCCCGGCTCGACGCCGAAGACGCCACCGGCAATTCGCAAGTTCGCATTGGCAAAAGCGCCAGCGGTGGCCGCCGCCGTCGCAACGACGGCAAGAAGCGCCACGTGCGCAAATTTAGCAGAGATTTTCATACAAGGTGCTACCCGCTGGTGTGCCTCGCCACCTGCGCGAGTCGCACAGCTCACTCGGAATCGCCAACTTTCAGCACGACACGTCCTTGCGCCGTCCGCTCGAGCACCGTTTCCATCGCTTTCCTGAATTGCTCCAAGGGAAAAACAGCCCCCACGTGAGGCTTGAGTTTGCCTTGTGCGATCCACGCGAAAATCTGCTCGTCGGCCGCAATGCTCGCGTCCCGATAGCGCTCGGCCCACGCGCCCCAAAATACTCCGACGATCGAATAGTTCTTCAGCAGCGGTAGGTTCATTGGGACCGACGGGATATCCCCACTTGCAAAGCCGATCGGCAGCATCCGCCCACCCCAGTTCATCAGTCGCGTCATGGTGGTGAATACTTCGCCGCCAACAACGTCGAACACGACGTCCACGCCCTTACCGTCGGTCACCGCTTTGATTCGTTCGCGCAAATCCTCGTGAGCGTAGTCGATGACTTCGTCCGCCCCGTATTCGCGGACAATTCCAACCTTTTCTTGCGAACTCACGCCGGCCACGACCCGCGCTCCGAGACTTCGCGCTAAGTCCACGGCTGCAAGTCCGACGCCGCCCGCAGCGCCCGATATAAAGACGGTTTCGCCGGCCGCAAGCTTCGCGCGTTCTACGAACGCATAGTATGCGGTGCCGTAACCGTGTCGCACGGTCGTTCCCGTTACGAAGTCGACAACGGGCGGCAGTTGCACTGCTGAGAGTTCCGAAGCGATCATCTGCGGCGAATACGCTCCGGTCCAATTGCTGCAGGCAACGCGGTCCCCGGGCTTAAAGCGCGTGACGCCATCGCCCACGGCGGCAACGATGCCGGCCGCGTCCGTGCCTGGGACGAACGGCGTTTGCGGCCGCAACTGATATTTACCGGCCACCAAGAGACAGTCCATGAAATTTACCGCTGCAGCATGGACCTCAACGAGGATTTGACCCGCGCCAGGTTTCGGCGCGGGCATCTCGCCAAATTCCAAGCCATCGACTCCGCTAAACGATCGGCACACAACGGCATGCATGGCTCCTTGCCTCCCCTACGCGTTTTCGAATCAGTCTCACGTTGTAGACGTTTTACTAGATATCGACGGCCAAAAAGAAAAGCCCCGTATTTACGGGGCGCGCCGAGGCGCGCCGCCGAGGGTCGCCTCGTATCCGGCCCTTGGTATCACAGGCGTTGCAGCGAACGGCTGGAACCCTCCAATGAGCGCTACGCGCAGCCGCTCAAGAAAGGGGACCTTTTGAAAAAGGCATTTTTCCTCGTGGTGCTCAGCCTGCTTCTACCGATGGCTTTGATTCAGACGGCCGACGCCGGCCGCGAGGTTACCGCAAAGAACGAAACACCGTACACGGTGAAGGGGACCATTACGTACGCGACTGTCCTTTGCAAAAACGACCACCCGACCATCGCCCCGGGAGCTACCTTCCAAGTCGGCATCGGCGCCTGCCTCACGCAAAAGGTTAATTTCTCCGCTGATGGCCAGAGTTGCGAACTCATGGGAGGAAGGCCCGGTAATCCTACGTCCTTCGTGATCAAGACCGGAGCTGCGTTCGGCTATAAAGGCTTGCACTGCGGTTTTACAGCGCGATAGAGAAACAAAAACGCCTCGCTAGAAAGCGAGGCGTTTTTCATTTACGGGCTTGTATGCACTTCGCAGTGCGGCGGGTACTTCTTTTCAATGATGTAGAAACGATCGGATCCAAGGCTGCTTACGCCCGGGCCGCATTTCCCATCTCTACCCGTTACCGTCATATGGTCGATCCAGCAGGCACCGATTTTGGTTCCAAAAGCGCCTCCCGGCGCGATGGTTGGGTGGTCGTCTCTGCAAAGGTGGGTCTTATAGACGATGTCGACTTTCACTGAATAACTCGTCGCGTTGTGGACCGTAATATATCCAACCGCGGATGCCGGTTCACTCAAAGCTAATGGAAGAAGCAGGCTTACCAATACGAGGATGAACGCTCTTTTCATAAGCTCCCCTTTCACGTGGTTGCGCCTAGATGATCGCCATGATATCCCAATCGGACGCAAAAGAAAAACGCCCCGTGTTTACGGGGCCTTCGACAAGCTCAGGCTGACAAGGTTGGTAGCGCCAACGGGAATCGAACCCGTCTTTCCGCCTTGAAAGGGCGATGTCCTAACCGATAGACGATGGCGCCGCGGTCTTTCGCCCTTCGAGGCTCGCTTACGCTCGCACCTCAGGGTGACACGTAGGGTGACAACGACGTACACTACCGGACTGCCGGAGGCCTGTCAACGTCAGAGGACGGCCCTCCGTCCAAGCGAAGGCGGTCTCCATGAGATATACTGCCGCGCTGCTCATCTTCTTCGGCCTCGCAGCGCCGGTTTCGGCCGCAACCCCGGCCCCGCAGGCGCCTGCGGCTACGACCCAGTCGGCTCGGGTTTCGGTCAGCGGATGGCGCCTGGAGTGCAATCCGACCAATACATCGTCGCTGGCGTGCCATGTGCTCAACTCGATCCAGGCGCAAAACGGCGGGCTGGTTATCAGCTTTACTCTCTCTCCAGCGGCCGATGGAAAAACCTCACTTGCCATGCAAGTTCCGCTGGGTGCTGCCGTGCGCACGCCGATCGGCCTCAGCGTCGCCGGCGGCCCGTCGCAGAACTTTCCCTTCCTGCTGTGCACGCAGCAAGGCTGCTACGCGACCGGCACAATCAACAGCGATCTCCTTGCCGCGATGAAATCCGGCAAAGGTGAACTCAAGGTCAGCTACGGCATCCTCGACAACGGCCTCACCGAACACGGCATCGCCGCCTCGGTCTCGCTCACCGGCTTTCCCGAAGTCGACGAGCGCCTGAAGTAGCACGAAGAGCGCGCAAGACTGCGCGCTCTTTGGTTGCGTGGGCCTGGTAGGATTCGAACCTACGCGCAACCAGTTATGAGCCGGCCGCTCTACCGCTGAGCTACAGGCCCCGGCGGACCCCCGCTTGTTCGCTGCGCCCCGCATTATCCCCGGCAAAACTCTTCGTAGTCGCGCTCCACCTGCGCTGCGTACGCTCGCGCAAAACCCACCATGCCCTCTTCGAAGGCGTCACTCGTTCCGAGATACGCCGCGATCATCTGCGGGTCACCCGCACGCGCGTGCGCGCGAGCCAGCACGCGGCCGCATCGCGACGCGAAATCGATCAGTCGACCGGCGTCGATCCCTTCAATATCGAGCGACGACGTGCCGTCGTGCAATTGCCTCACGTAAAAGTCGCGCACGCCGTCGCTGGTCCAACCGACGAACAAGTCAGTTGCGGCCTGCATCAGATGTTGACCCACGATCGCACGCTCGCCGTGATTCGCGTAGATGGAGCGCCCCAGATACGGCTCGAGCGCCGAGGCTTGCGCCTGTTTGATCTGAAGATAGAGCCGCTCGCCGTCGCGCGCTTCGAAATACGCGACCATCGTCAATAGCCCAACGCTGCCGACGCCTACCGGGTGGTCGAAGAACTCGACCGGATGATATTTTTCAAGCAGCACTCGCACGTGCGGCTGCAAGGAGCTTCGGTACCCGCCGATGACGCCGCGCACGATGCCCTCATGTTCGGGTGAGGGCTTCACGTATCCGGCGTCGCGCGGCGCCAAGAGCTCGCGCTTGAGCATCCCGCGAACGTCCACGCGAGAATACCAAATCTCGAGCGGTGAGCGCTTTGCAAGCGCCTGCATGTGGCGGCGATAGGCTTGTGCGGCGCAATAGGCCGCTTCTTCTCCGCAACGTTTGCTAAACGATCGCGCCAGCGCGAGCAGCGGCGCGCTTGCGCACAGCCGCGCGACATCCCACTCCCACGGACCCGGCAGCGTTTCATCAAAGTCGTTGACGTCGAAGATCAGATTGCGCTCCGGCGTGCTGTAGCCTTCGAAGTTCTGGAGATGTGCGTCGCCACAAAGCTGCACCCGCATCCCGGTTACCGGAAAGCCGGCGAGATCCGCCGCCATGACCGCCGCGCAGCCGCGATAAAACTGAAACGGATCGGCGCGCATCCGTTCATGACGAAGTGCGAGGAGCGCAGGAATGCGCCCAAGCTCCGTTTCGTGCAAGAGTTGCACCGGATCGGCGCGATCCGTGGCCGGCTTCCAGTGGGCGAAGCCCGTTCTGGGTACGCGCTTGCGCAGCGCCTTAGCGTCGCCGTCCGCGACGATCATCCGCGCAGTGCCGACCGTCCCGGATAGCGTGCGGCCGAACCGAGCTGCTCTTCGATCGCCATCAAGCGATTGTACTTCGCGACGCGATCGCTGCGCGAGAGCGAGCCGGTCTTGATCTGACCGGCGGACGTCCCGACCGCGATGTCGGCGATCGTCGTATCCTCGGTCTCACCCGACCGGTGCGAGATCACGCACGCATAGCCCGCCTTATGCGCCATATCAATCGCGTCGAGCGTTTCGGTCAACGTGCCGATCTGATTGACCTTGATCAGAATTGCATTGGCGACACCCTCTTTGATGCCGCGCGCGAGGAACTCCATGTTGGTCACGAAGATATCGTCGCCCACGAGTTGCACCTTTGAACCAAGTGTCTCGGTCAACGCGCGCCAGCCGGTCCAGTCGTCTTCGGCCAGGCCGTCTTCGATCGAGACGATCGGATAGCGCGCGCACAAATCGGCGTACAACTTGACCATCTCGCCCGCACTGATTCCGTGCTGCTTGTCGTGCGCGAAGTACTTCCCGTCTTGATAGAACTCGCTCGAAGCGGGATCGAGCGCAATCGCGACTTCGGCTCCAGGCTTATAGCCGGCAGCTTCGATCGCGGCAACCAGCAGCTTCATCGCGTCGTCGATCGAATCCAGCGGCGGTGCGTACCCGCCTTCGTCGCCGACCTGCGTCGGCAGCCCGCGATCGTGCAGCAGCTTACCAAGAGCGTGAAAGATCTCCGCCCCATAGCGCACCGCTTCAGAGAAACTCGGTGCACCGACCGGCACGATCATGCACTCTTGAAACTGCAACGCCCCCGACGCGTGCTTGCCGCCGTTGATGACGTTCATCATCGGCACCGGCAGGAGCGCAGCCGACGGGCCGCCGAGATAGCGAAAGAGCGGCAACGACAAACTCGAAGCCGCCGCGCGCGCAACCGCGAGCGAACAGCCGAGTATCGCGTTCGCGCCGAGATTCGCTTTGTTCGGGGTGCCGTCGATTTCGACCAACCGTTCGTCGATCTCACGCTGTGCGGTGGCATCGAGCCCTTCGATCGCCGGCCCGAGGGTTTCGTTGACCACCGCGACGGCTTTGAGTACGCCCTTCCCGTTGTATCGCTTCTTGTCGCCGTCACGCATTTCAACGGCCTCGTGCGCACCCGTCGACGCGCCCGAGGGCACGAGCGCCTCTTCCACCGATCCGAAGCTCGTGGCGACGCTGACTGCCACCGTCGGATTGCCGCGCGAGTCGAGCACTTCGCGCGCGTGAACCGCCTCGATCAGCGGCCGTCCGCCGCCGCGTAAGGATTCGATCGACATCGCGTATCCTACACGCCTTCTTTGATCCAGCGGTCCATATCGTGTTTGCGCGACACGAATTCGTTGGCGTTGAAGAAAATCTTCAGTTCGCGCTCTGCCGCGCCTTTGCTGTCGCTGCCGTGCACCAAGTTCCGTCCAATCGACTGTGCGAGATCGGCGCGAATCGATCCGGGAG
>Ga0302183_10001302_pt1 | contig 11687 bp, 15 predicted proteins | sample I_Palsa_N3_2_FD_200232 | JGI IMG/M metagenome (GOLD analysis project Ga0302183, IMG submission 200232) | Peat permafrost microbial communities from Stordalen Mire near Abisko, Sweden - I_Palsa_N3_2 | ecosystem: Environmental > Terrestrial > Soil > Palsa > Peat permafrost | place: Sweden...
CGTTGCACGAGGGATTCGTCGATACTCATCGTTCATTCGGCATTCTGTGAGAGTAGTTGTATCCACGCTCCGTTCTAGGGGCGTGGCGGGCCGAGTCCAGGGGCAGTTTGAGGGGGATGTACACAACCTGTGTTTGCTCTGCGCCACCCGCCTTCCCCGCGTGTGGGGAGCGCACCACGGGCACAAGGGAGCCATCCTCAATGGAATTTCAGGACAAGGTACTGACCTGCATCGACTGCGGTGTCGAATTCGTCTTTACCGCCGGGGAACAACTGTTTTTCCACGACAAACGGTTCAAGAACGAACCTAAGCGCTGTAAAACCTGCAAGTCTAAACGTGTGGCAGTCCTCACTGCCGCTCCTCCTCCGCGCGATGGGCGCCACTATACGCGTGTCGAGACTCGCGCCACTTGTTCTCAGTGCGGCAAGGAGACCACCGTCCCCTTTCGCCCCACACAAAACCGGCCTATCTTCTGCCGTGAATGCTTCACGCACAAAAGGACCGCCGCCTCCGCCTGATTGTCGGGAAACTTTTCTGTTGCCGAAGGCGATGGAGTCTTCGGCAACAGCGGTAGCCTGTGCGGCGAGCGCGGTCTCAGTAACCGAGAGACCGCGCGATGCGCTACGATAGTGCCGTGACCACCTTCCACGTACAAAACTTCGGATGCCGCGCCACCCAAGCCGACGGCGCCGTCCTCGAACGCCAGTTCGAATCCCGCGGCCTAAGCGCGGCCTCCGCAGCCCAAGCCGACCTCATAATTTTCAATACTTGTACGGTCACTAATTCGGCGGATCAGGATGCGCGGGCGGCCATTCGCCGGGTGCAGCGGCAGAATCCGCTGGCGAAGATTATTGTTACTGGGTGCTATGCGCAGCGCGCGCCCGAGGAAATTTCTGCGCTGCCCGGTGTAAGTTGCGTGATCGGCAACTCGCACAAACATCAGCTCGCAGAAATTGTGCTGGATCAAGTCGCTCCACCGAGCCAAGGGTTTGTGCCCCTCACGTCACTTTCTGTGATGCGCGAACGACCAACGACGAACGATCAACGACCGTTCTTCGTCTCCGACATATTCGCCCACACGGAGCTGCTGGCAGCGCCCGTGTTCGAATCCGCGAATCACGAGAGCGACCGCACCCGCCCTAACCTCAAAGTCCAGGACGGATGCGACAACCGCTGCTCTTTCTGCGTGATCCCAAGCGTGCGCGGCCAGAGCCGGTCATTACCGCTGCCGCAAATTATTCGCGAGGTGAACGCGCTGGTGGCCGCGGGCTACCGCGAGGTTGTGATCAGCGGGATCAACTTAGGCAGATGGGGACGGGATTTAGCTCTCAGCTCTCAGCTTTCAGCTCTCAGCGAAAACCGCGCGCTGAATTTCGAAGAACTGGTGCGGGCGATCCTGTCGGAGACAAGCCTCGAAAAGCTTCGCATCTCTTCTGTCGAGCCCATGGATTGGTCGGACGAACTTATCGAGCTTGTCGCGTCTTCATCGCGCATTGCCAAACACGCGCACGTGCCGCTGCAATCCGGCAGTGACGCGGTGCTGCGGCGCATGCATCGCAAGTACCGGCCGTGGCACTATCGCGAGAAGATTGAAAAGATTCGCGCTGCCATGCCCACCGCTGCCATTGGCGCAGACGTCATGGCCGGATTCCCGGGCGAAACCGACGCTGAATTCGAAGCCACTCGCCGCCTCATCGAAGATTTGCCTTTCACTTATCTGCATGTCTTCACTTATTCCGCTCGTCCGGGCACGCCGGCCGCCGCGATGCCCGATCAAGTCCCGGTGCAGGTCGCGCGCGAACGCAATCGCATTCTGCGCGATCTTGCGGCCGAGAAGAAGCTTGCGTTCATGCGATCGTTCGTCGACAAAGAGTTGCAGGCGATCACACTCAACGTAACTCCCAGCGGCCGCGATGGCGAATTCACCGAGGCTCTCACGGAAAATTATCAAAAGCTGTATGTAAGAGGACACCACGCCTCGAATCGGTGGATCACGACTCATATCGACGAAGTCGACAACGGAGCGTTTGTGGGGAAGATGGCATCTCGATTACCGCTTTGCCATGCGCCGGGGCACGGAATCGATCGGAAGCAGACGACGACCGAGGCTACGGCTTAGCGCGCGATCAGTCCGTTTCGGCCGGGATCCTTCGACCCGTGCAGAACGCGGACACCCGGGTATAAGAAAAAGTCGCATCCCCCCGATCGGGTGTATACTCTTGCGGAAAGTGCGATTGCAGCCTTTTTGGTTGAGCTTTTCTTGGGCCGAACTCTTTGGCAGCATCAGGCGAATCGATTAGTCCCTCCCCGATCATAGCGGGGCGGAGGTTCGACTATGGATCAGGCCAGTACTCCCAAGCGTGTCATCTACGCCTGTATCTTGGTGGTGATCGCAACAGTCTTCTCTCTAATGATTTACTCCGGAATGCTTGATGGGGTGGGGGAAGCGCTGTTCGACCTGGCCAAAGAAATCGCAAAGTTTTTTCTCGGTTAACCTTGTTGCTCCTCCGGCAACTCACACAACTGCAACTCTCGCATGGGAAAATCCTTGCGGTTATCGGTGGCCAGCGCACACTTCTGCTGTAGCGCCACTGCTGCGATGATCGTGTCGGCGAGCGTAAGAGTTCGGCCTTTCTGCTGCCATTCCTTTTTGAGCTTGCCCGCTATCTCGGCTACGCTGGCCGTGATTTCATAGCAAGGAAGTGCGTTAAGGAAGGCCTTGGTCCGCGCTTCTTCCTGTGGCCGCATGCCGGCGTAGACCTCGGCAATATTGAGCGCCGAGGTTGCAATGGTGTGTCCGCCACGGACCAGTTCAGCCAGCCACTGCCGCCGACCCCGGCGCAATCGCAGGGCGTCGATCAGCACGGATGTATCCAGCAACATCTGCATGCAGAAAACTCACTTTGGATTTGGTTTTGTCGAACGGTCTCGCACGGAGAGCAGTTTCTGGCGGCGTAGGCGATTGCGGGTTTCGGCCACATCGTGCCTCTCGCTCTGCCGCCGTAGTTGCTGCACATACGCGACCGTTCCCCCTTTAAGTTCAGGGTGATCATCCGTTTTCCAGGCGGGTTGCTCACTCTCAAGAACGCGCAGGAGCTTGCGGCGTTGCACTTCCTGCCGTGCCGTCTCCAGCAGGAAAGCGCTACGCCCACGAGGACCGACTAAATCGTCGATCTCCCGCAGCAGATCGCCGGGAATCAGAATGTGTGCTCTTTGTGTGCCTGACATATGTGCATATAGAGTGTGCCATAGCGAACGAACGCGGTCAAGGCGTCGACGCCTGAGGTTATTGAATCTCCCCGCTCGGTGGGCGATCTTCTTAAATAGGCGATAAGTCGCCGTCACGAGCACTGAAGGTTTGGCGCTCTATTGTTAGCGTCACTCGACATTAAGTTCCAGTTGCCCGTTCGCTCGGAACTAATAACTCAACCCTTGTCATTGCGCCGATTTCGATTTCGCGGGCTTGGTGGCCGCGACGCGAGTCTCTTTTCCGCTCACGAACACCTTCATGGAACTCTCGCTTTCGCCCGACTCGTCGGTGTATTCGTAGGAGTCCGCCGAAACAAACTTCATAATGTACCGCGTGTGGTACGCCTTCCCGGCAAAAACGCTCTCTCCAAGCCATGTCCATACGTCGCCGTTCACCGTACCAGTCTTGTCTTCTATTCCGCCTGAGCTGTCGACTGCGTGGTATCGGTATGTCTTGGAAGTCGGATCGTAGTATACGAAGGAAGTATCCGAGTATTTCTTTCCAGGTCTATGAAGTGTCGTCTCGCAGATCACGGCGTAGCCGCTTGCTGTCCATCTGCAATCGTCGGTGCCGGTGTATTGCATCGCTGGCGAGTTCGGCCCCATTGCCCCAGCTTTCACTTCGTCTTCGACTGTGAACCTGCCGACCATTACTGCCAGCTTTTTCACTTCCGGGCTACGCGTTGTCTGAGACTGAGCGCCAGCCACGATTACGCTCGAAGCGCACGCCAACACAAATGAGACCAACCTTTGGGGGCCACTCATTTGGATTCTCCTTTCAGAGGTGCCACGGATGCTAGCACAAAACGTTTACGCACCCGACGCTGCGCCCCTTCTCAACGAATTCGGACCGGCCGACTACCCTCGCGCAGGACCAGCCGGCAATTGATCGCGGCTGTGATAAAATCCGGGCCGCAGAAAGTCGGTAGCTGAAAAATCGGCTTCGCTATAAGCTTTCGCCGACCGTTTGCACGAGGTACTTATGCCGGTTGCAACTCGACCTTCCACGCCAGGTGCGGCTTCGAAGCCCGAAGCCGGAAGTCCGATCCCCGTTATTCTGATGGCGCTGGTTCTGGTCGCGCTCATCGTGTTGGCTTGGTCCGGTGTGTCGCCTGCCACGCCGTGGGCGCAAGGTTACGATCCCGTTGGGCACTGGTGGATTTCCACGATCTTCGCCGCCATGCCGATTGTCGTGCTTCTCGGCACGCTCGCGTTCCTTCACATGAAGGCGCACTATTCCGCAGTCTTAGGCTTGGTGACGGCCTTGCTGATCGCTGTCGGAATTTTTCATATGCCGGCAAAGATGGCCAGCATCACGGCGATTTACGGCGCATGCTACGGACTGTTCCCGATCGGCTGGATCGTCCTGAACGTCATCTTTCTCTACCGCATGACGCTCGAGACGGGACGCTTCAAGATCCTGCAGGAAAGCATGACGGGGATCACGCAGGATACGCGGTTGCAACTTCTGCTGATCGCGTTTTCGTTTGGAGCTTTCTTTGAAGGTGCATCGGGGTTCGGAACCCCCGTAGCAGTGACTGCGGCGATTCTGATTGGCCTCGGGTTTAAGCCGCTGCAGGCTTCGGGATTATCTCTCATCGCCAATACCGCGCCGGTGGCTTATGGCGCGCTGGGCACGCCTATCATTGCGCTGGCCGCAGTTACCGGCTTTTCGGAGTTCACTCTGGGCGCGCAGATTGGCCGCATTCTGCCATTTTTCTCGGTGCTGGTGCCGTTCTGGCTGGTCTGGGCGTACGCCGGATACAAAGGAATGAAGGAGATCTGGCCCGCGGTTGCGGTTGCCGGCGTCACTTTCGCCATTCCGCAGTTTCTGGTTTCGAACTTTCACGGTCCCTGGCTCACCGACATCATTGCGGCCATCGTCTCGATGGTATGCCTGATACTTTTCCTGAAAATGTGGCAACCGAAAACGATCTGGGGACACGAAGGACCCGAGAAAGGCGAGCAGCGCGCCGCTCGCGGTCACCACGGTTACAGTCGCGGCGAAGTTATTCGCGCGTGGCTGCCATGGCTGGTGCTCAGCATTTGCGTTTTCTGCTGGGGGACGACTACGGGCAAGAAGATCATGAACACTCCGGAGAAAGTGTTCCCTTCAATGAGCACGTGGTCGACTCCGCCGAGCAAAATTACGAACCCGCAGTTTCCCGTGACCGGTCTCAACAAACTGTCTCAACGCATGCCGCCGGTGGTGGCGAAACCCACACCTGAGGCTGCGGTATTCGGTCTCAATTGGGTCTCGGCGACTGGCTCTGGGATATTGTTCGCGGCGATCATCTCGGGCTTCATCATGGGGCTCTCGCTTCCAAGAATCGTTGTGATGTGGTGGCAGACCGTGTGGCACGTGCGGTTCTCGCTGATGACCATCGCTGCCATGCTCTCGCTGGGCATTCTCACGCGTTACTCTGGCGTGGACGCGACCATGGGCCTGGCGTTCGCGCGCACCGGAGTGATGTATCCATTCTTCGGAACTTTGCTGGGATGGCTGGGTGTGGCGCTGACTGGCTCGGATACCTCATCCAATGTGCTGTTCGGGAGCTTGCAGAAAATCTCGGCACAGCAAATCGGGCTTTCCCCAGTCCTGATGGGCGCGGCGAATAGCGCGGGCGGCGTCATGGGCAAGATGATTGATGCGCAGAGCATCGTTGTCGCCAGCACCGCAACGGAGTGGTACGGACACGAAGGCGACATCCTGCGTTACGTGTTCTTCCATAGTATTGCTCTTGCCGCTCTGGTGGGAATCCTTGTGACCCTCGAGGCCTACGTATTTCCCTTTACCCGACTGGTGGTGCAGTAGAAGCACAACGTAACGAGCGAAAATGCCCGAGCAGCGTGGCTTTCAGGCCAGTCGCAAAAGTTGCGCGCAAAACAAACCTCCTGCACTCCAAGGTGCATCTCAGTTCCGGGCACTTTTCGCGGAACACGGTGACACCGCTGGCACCTGTGCTGCGTGGTAAGCGCAAGTTATATACGGACTATGCAGCTTCGCGCCAAATGCGCCTTGTTGTTACTTCTCTTCTGCGCGGCGATTACGACCGTAATGGCGCAGCAGACAGGAGTTTATAGCGCGACGCGCGAAGAGTCTGAGTTGCAACGTGAGGCCGCTGGCCTTCGCCCGCTGACCTTGGATGAGGGATTGGCGATTCTGAGTGTCGCACTGGATTCTCGCCATAACGGCGCTTTCTCTTCCGATTGCTCTCACTTCGTTCATGGACTCTATGAGCGCGCCGGTTTCTCCTATGGCTACACGCCGTCGAGAGATTTATATAAGGGCATCGACGAATTTCGAAGAGTAACAAATCCTCAGCCCGGCGATTTGGCCGTCTGGCGCGGACATGCGGGGATTGTGGTCAATCCCGTTCAGCATTCTTTTTTCAGCCTTCTGCAAGCCGGCCCCGGAGTGGAATCGTATGACTCGCCATATTGGAAGCGTCGCGGGCGGCCGCGTTTCTTTCGCTACGTTAAAGCAGGTGCAACCGGCACGGCTTCACTCCGCTCCGCGAACTTGACTTTGAGTAGCGCGGAACAGGATGAGCCGGCTGAAGCTTCAGAGCCTGAGGCTTCGCAAGAGGCTTCGCGTGGCATGCTTGCTACGACTCGGATCGCGGCGAGCAAACCCGCGACCGCCGCAGTCGCGCGCGTCCCGGTCGTGCATTCCATTCACCCGAAGCCCGATCAAGTAGACGCCGCATTCCTGCAGTCGTGCGCGGACTCAGAAGAAAACCTGCGTGGGCGACCTCTTCCGATCGACTGAGCCTGTGATTGTCTTCGACCATTTCACAGCCGGCAAGGTTCACATCGATGGGAACGCGGGCTGGGTTGAAGTTCAGATCGACGAAGTGCTTTTCTTCGTCGACGGCAAGGCGCAAGCGCGCAAAGGCTCAGAACGGCAGCAATGGCCTCTGTCTCGCCGCGACCAGGCAAGTTGGGAAGTGTCGCCACCAGCGGGCGTGATCTACGTGCCCCAAGCTCTCGCAGTGCGCCTAATGTCGCGCCAATTGGCACAGCTTGCTCAAGCCGGTCGTGATCCCGCCAGACTCCGGCAAACGGCCGAGTTGGTGCGAGTCTTAGACTCGCTTCCGCAGGACCAATCTGCGTTTCAGAAATTCACGACGCCGAACAAACAGAATTAGATCTGGCCGGGCTCGTCTGGATCTGGCTCGCGCACTGGAGCGTCCGGATTCTCGGGAGGGTTCAGTGGTTCCTTAATGGGAGGCGGCGAAGGTTCAGACGGCTCGCGAAAATGGTAACCCGCGGGCGAATACGTATCGAATGGTGTGTCGACTATCATGGCATTCTGATGCGAAGCTCTGTTCGCGGTTGATCACGAAAGTTTTTCCAGTTTCTGTCGCGTGGTCCGGTTCACCTCTTCTGCCCGCGCGGATTCAGCCATACGCGGTTCATCCATTTCCTTTTTGATTCGAGCAAGTATCGCCTGATATGTTTCTGGCTTGGGCTTGTTTTTATACATATGAGTAAGATGTCACGAGCGCTCGCGGATTACCGATCAATTCGGCACACATGAGAGGGAAGTTCGGCAATATTCTCGTCCAGTGCGGTCTTTCTGGGTATGCGGAAAGGCGGACTGTAGTACGCGAAACTATCATTGCGACAGCCCTCTTTCACAGTCCCCTCCCAATCCCCATGTTATAATTTCCTATTCCCAGTCGCTTAGTGCGCGGAGGACCGTATCGACAAACGTTTTATCCGAACCAATGACCGTATTCGAGCCCGCGAAATTCGCGTAATTGATGATGAGGGTGGGCAGATTGGCATCATGCCTCCCTTCGAAGCGCTCAAGTTGGCCCGCAGCAAGAATCTGGACCTGGTCGAGATTTCTCCCACCGCGCAGCCTCCCGTGTGCCGCATCATGGACTACGGGAAATTTCTTTACCAGCAGGAAAAGAAAGAGCGCGAGGCCAAGAAGCACCAGAAGACGATCACCGTAAAGGAGGTCAAGTTCCGCATCAATGTGGACGACCATGATTACGAGACCAAAAAGAATCACGTGCTGCGCTTTCTCGACGGAGGAGACAAGGTAAAGGCGACCATCTTCTTCCGCGGTCGTGAAATGACGCGCACCGGCTTAGGCCGGCAGATACTGGAGCGGTTGATCAAAGACGTCGAACCGCATAGCATCGTGGAGTTTCGGCCGCGGCAGGAAGGCAACACGCTGCACGCCATTCTGGCACCGAAGAAAACGGCGGCCGAGCGCGAAAAAGAAAGAGAACGCGAAGCCAGGCAAAAGGCGAAGCAGGAGAGAAAGCTGGCACAGGAAAAAGAAAAGCCAACTTCAGAAAAGCCGGCGACGGAATCCGTACCTGAGACAGAGAAGCAGCCAGCAGTCGCAGCAGCGGCCGCAGAGGCTCCGAATCCGGTTTCGCAGACTTAACACGTCGCCTGATTGATCTACGAATTCCAGAGCAATTTGAAACTGTAAGAAACTAACTGACGGCTGGCAACTGGCGGCCGGCAGCTGACTCCGAGGAACTATGCCGAAACTAAAAACCCACAAAGGCGCAGCCAAGCGCTTCAAGAAGACTGCCACCGGCAAGGTGAAGCGCGGACACTCGCACCTGCGCCACATCTTGACCTCAAAAGACAAGAAGCGCAAACGCAAATTGGGCAAGGGAACGCTCGTAAGCCACGGCGATCTCCGCAAAGTGTTGCGGATGATTCCATATCAGTAAGAGGCATTGTCGATTGTGCGATTTGGCGATTCAGCGATTGAAAATCGCGAGTCGCGCCTCTGGGTTTTTCAATCGCCCAATGGCTCAATCGCCCAATCGACAATGGTGTCAGGCGCGTGAAGAGGTCACGGCTCTATACCTTACCTCCAGCCGCCAGTAATCGAAAGCAAAAAGGAGAAAGACAATGCCACGTGTAAAACGCGGAACCAAACGCCGCGCCAAGCGCAAGAAAATATTAGACCGCGCCAGCGGTTATTTCCTCACTAAATCGAAACTCTACCGCTCCGCAAAAGAGGCCGTAGAGCGCGGCCTCAAATTCGCATACAGCGGCAGGAAGCAGCGCAAGCGGCAGTACCGCTCGCTATGGATCGTGCGTATCGGCGCAGCCGCGAAGCTGAACGGCTTAAGCTATAACCAGTTTATCCACGGGTTGAAAGTGGCTGGAGTGGAACTGGACCGCAAGATTCTCGCAGACATTGCCGTCAAAGATGCGCCTGCATTCAAGACTCTGGTTGAGCAGGCCAAGGGCGCGCTGGCGTAGGAGCGATCTCCGGCTTTCGGGCTCTGGCTGTCAGACCGAAATTCCTTTGTCATTCCGAGCCGCTCGCAGACGCGCAACGCGCGGAGAGAGCGCGAGGAATCTTGGTTCGTGCTTGTGCGAAGAAGAACCAAGATCCCTCGCTTCGCTCGGGAAGACAACTTTTTCTTACCTCAAGGTACATGTCCTACACCGTTCCCAAACTGACGAACTACTCGGCGGCAGCGCTCGAGAATGCTGCTGCCAAGTGCATCCGTGCGTGCGCAGACGACGCCGCGGCCGTGCGCAACGAAGCAGAACTGAAAGCGTTTCGCGACCGGTGGATCGGACGCAAGAACGGCGTCCTGACGCAGATCAATGATCTGTGGCTGAAAGGCGCACCCAAGGACGCGAAGCGGGAAGCCGGAATCCGCGTGAACGAGGTGAAGGCGCGGATTCAGGAACTGGTCGAGGGAGCGCGCGTTGGCGGCGATGAGAGCGTATCTGCTCCGGCGGAGCGAGTCGATATTTCTCTTCCAGGCGTGCGCCGCCCCATTGGCGCGGAGCATCCCGTCATCAAGACCACGAATGAGATGGTTCGCGTCTTCCAGAAGCTGGGTTACTCCGTCGCCGATGGGCCTGTGGTCGAGACTGATTATTACAACTTTGAGGCGTTGAATTTTCCGCCGAACCATCCAGCACGCGATACGCAGGATACTTTATTCATCGCCGGTCAGCAGGCGAAGCCGCAGCGCGAGCGGTTGCTGCTCCGCACGCATACGTCTCCAGTCCAGATTCGCACCATGGAGAAGATGCGTCCGCCGATCCGCATTGTGATTCCCGGCACGGTGCATCGCAACGATCCTCCCGACGCGAGCCACTCACCAATGTTTCATCAGATTGAGGGGCTCGCCGTCGATACGAACATTACGTTCGGAGACTTGAAGGGCACGCTCGATCATGCCATGAAGGAATTTTTTGGATCGAGCGTGAAGACCAGTTTCCGTCCCTCGTTCTTCCCGTTCACTGAGCCTAGCGCGGAGATGTTTGTTTCGTGCTTCATCTGTGGCGGCAGCGGCAAGCGCGGCACCGACAACGCGCCGTGCCGTCCGTGCAAGCAGACAGGGTGGATCGAGATTCTCGGCTGCGGCATGGTTGACCCGAATGTATTCGAGTTTGTAAAAGATAACGGCTATGATCCGCGAAAGGTTTCTGGTTTTGCCTTTGGCATGGGCGCGGACCGGATCGCCTTGCTGAAATATGGTGTGGATGATCTGCAGTTGTTCTTCAATGGAGATGTGAGGTTCTTGCAGCAATTTGCGTAAAAGCCCTTAGCCATTAGCTCCTGGCCTTTAGCTAGAGGCTAAAAGCTAAGAGCCAAAAGCTGATTCATGAAACTTTCTGCACAATGGATTCGTGACTTCGTCGATCTCACCGTCGATAACCGGCGCCTGGCTGAGGATTTGACTGGCGTCGGGATCGCCGTCGAAGGAATCAGCGGCTCGGGCGCTGATACTGTCTTCGAGATGGAGATTGGAACGAACCGTCCCGACGCGATGAATCATTACGGGGTCGCGCGCGAGGCGGCTGCGATCTATGATTTGCCGCTGAAGCACCTGTCAGCTGTCAGTTCTCAGCCGTCAGCAAAATCTTCGCACAATGCGGCCTTCCCGATCACGGTTGAAGAGCCGCAGCTTTGTCCTCGGTTTTCTGCGCGGGTGATTCGCGGCACCAAAGTTAAACCGTCCTCCGAAAAAATCGCGCACCGCTTGCGACTGCTTGACCAGCGTCCCATCAGCAACGCCGTTGATGCCACCAACTATGTGCTCTGGGAGATGGGAAAGCCTACGCACGTTTTCGACATGGACCTTCTCGAAGGCGGCAAACTCATCATTCGTAAAGCTAAGAACGGCGAGAAGCTGAAAACGCTTGACGGTGTCGAACGCACGCTTACATCTGACGATCTGGTAGTCGCTGATGCGAAGCGCGCTGTGGGCCTCGCCGGAGTGATGGGCGGTTTCGACACCATGATCACCGGCAAGACGCGGAATATTTTGATCGAGTCGGCATGGTGGGATCCGGTAACGGTGCGCAAGACTTCCCGGCGCCATGGCATTCACACCGACGCGTCGCACCGATTTGAGCGCGGCGCGGATTTTGAATCGACGGTGCTGTCTTGTGATCTGGTAGCGGCGCTGATTCTGGAATCGGGC
>Ga0302183_10001304_pt1 | contig 11682 bp, 9 predicted proteins | sample I_Palsa_N3_2_FD_200232 | JGI IMG/M metagenome (GOLD analysis project Ga0302183, IMG submission 200232) | Peat permafrost microbial communities from Stordalen Mire near Abisko, Sweden - I_Palsa_N3_2 | ecosystem: Environmental > Terrestrial > Soil > Palsa > Peat permafrost | place: Sweden: Abisko...
CATCGACGGCCGGTCCAAATCGTATGGTGACTTCTCCCGGATGCACGCTCGATTCCCCTTTGCGCAGCAAATCCTGGGCGCCCACGATCGATACCGGCACAACTGGAACGCCCGCACGGATTGCCATCACGAACGTCCCTTTTTTGAACGGCAGCAAACGGCCGTCACGGCTCCGAGTTCCTTCGGGATAAACCGCAAAGGACAGTCCGGCCTTCAAATATTTCACCGCGGTCTCCACGCTTCCCGCGGCTGCTTCCCTGTTGTCGCGGTCCACAGGAATAAGTTTCGCCATGCGCATCGCCGTACCAAGGATCGGAATTCGAAACACTTCTTTTTTCACCAGGATCGCCACCCGGCGCGGTATCGCCGGAACGAATGCGAGCGGGTCCATGTTCGACACGTGATTCGCGGCGAATACGCAGACGCCAGGCGGGATATTGCCGGTGCCCTCCACACGCACGCGAACACCCGCAATCCGCACTGCCGCGCGCACCACCTTCATCGCTACGCCATACATGAAATCCACGCTGCCGGTCGCGAGACTCCACAGAATCAGCCACGGCATCACCAGAAATATTCCCAGCGCGAGGTAAACGACCGCAAGAATTGTTCGAATCATGGAGCGTGCATTTAATTTACTGTGCCGCGCAGCCAGCCTTCCCTTATTCTTTTCTGCTTGTCGGTGGCATGCGAGACTTCGGAAATTGAATAATTGTTCACGTCGTTCGATCCGAGCGCGAATGAGATGTCCATTTCCTTGGTGTCCCGTTTCACCCGCAGCTTGATGATTTCGCCGGGTGAGTGCACGCGCATCCGTCCCGCAAGATATCGTGGAACTGCTTCGCCGTTCAATTGCAGCAGAACATCACCGGCGAGGAGTCCGGCAGCCTCCGCGGAGCTCCCCGGAACAACTTGAGACACCGTCACGGCGGAAGATGGAGACCGTCCGCCGGCGGTCCAGAAACCCAGGTCGGCCATCTTGACCGTTTCCGATTTTAATTCCAGCCCCGCGGAGCCTAGAAATTTGTCGTACGGTATCTCATCTGTGCCGGCGACGTAACGCTGAAAGAAATCCTCGAAACTTGTTCCGGCTACTTCTTCGGCGACAGCGCGAATTCCGTCGCTGTCGTCATAATATTTCCCCTTTTTCGCATACTCGTCATTCATGCGCCTCATGACGTCGTCAAGCGATTTATGGTTGTCCGTGGCGTCGCGAATCGCAAGATCGAGCATCTCTCCAACGATCTGGCCCTTGTTGTAGTAAGAAATGCTGCGGTCGGGCTGGCGATAATCGTCATATTTTTCAAGCCAAGCGTCCAGGCTGGATTCCTCCACGCTCTGCCAAAGGCGCGCCGGACGCGAGTCGAGCTCGCTGATCTGCGATGCCAAGTCTCCATAGAATCTCTCTTTCGGCCAAATGCCGCTGCGCTCGAGCGTGTAGGCGGCATAGGTGCTCGTGACGCCTTCGGCGAACCACAGAGCGCGCGTGTATTGCTCCTTTGTGAAATCCACGGGTTCGAGCGTCTGCGGTCGAATTCGCTTCACGTTCCAAGCATGAAAGAACTCATGCGCGGCTATCGTGACCGCGCCTTCCACCGAAGTGGCTCCTATAGCCGTGCAGTTCGCGTGTTCCATTCCCCCGCCGCCACTTTCCAGATACGGACCAACGTGAAAAAAGAATGTGTATTCGCGGAACGGAGTTCCCATCAATTTCAGCTCGTACGAAGTAATCTGGCGTAGAGAATCCTCCAGCCGGTCGCGGCGCCATTCCCTCGCGTCCACGACAACGCGAAAGTGCGCGCCGCCTTCGTCAAATCCGAATTCCTCGAACTTTCCGATTTCAACCGGCGCGTCCACCAGCGTGTCGTAGCTCGAAGCCGAGAACGAGTTGGGAGTGCTGCCCGCCGGCAATTGCGTGGCCGCGCGCCAACCGGCTGGGACATCCTCAAACGCAACAGTGGTGTCTTCGCCGCGGCGGTCCGGGGTATACATGAGAACTTCTGCAAAATTGACGAACGCATGCTTCGAGTTCAACTGCGAACTAAAGGGTCCCGGCTCATCCCACGTGATCGAATACCGGACCGTCCAAGACGAAAAACCGCCATCGTTTGCGTCTTGTGCCGAACGAATCTCCCACGTCTGTTTATCCAACTTCCGGATCGGCAATTTCTCGCCCAGTGTTCCGGATCCGGCGAAAGAGCTGGCTTGCACATCGCGGACTCGATAAGCAAAATCCCGCACCTGATAAAGCGCGTTCCACGCAGGAATCGCTACGGTCATGCCGTTCGAGGGATGCGGAATGGTCATGGTGACCTGGAAAGAGTGCTGTTCCGGATTCTTCAGCGACACTTTGTAATGGATCGTAGCCGCAGCAGGGCGTGCAGCGAAAAGAAAAACAAAAGCGCCGAGGCAAGCCAACCGACAAACGGGCCGACTGTTCATTTGCGCGCTGCCGCGAGCGATTTAAATTGTTCAAGCAGCTTGCCCGATAGACCGTCAAAGCTTCCGTTCGACATAACGATCACCATGTCCCCTGCCTTTGCATTCTCCGCCAGGTATTCCGCAATCTCATCCGAGGACTGAAACGCTTTAGCCGGGCGTCCGCGCTCGAGCAATGAATCCGCAATCTGCTCCGGCGAAAGACGCTCTTCTTCCTCCAGCAATTGAGCCCGATTTACAGGGCCAATCAGCACCGCATCAGCGACCGCGAGCGCATCCGGCAGCACATGCTGAAATATTTTCCGGCGCATCGTATTGGAGCGCGGTTCGATCGCAGCCCAGATTTTTCGCCCGGGCCAACGTGTGCGCGTGGCCTCCAGCGTGAGGCGGATGGCCGTGGGGTGGTGGGCGAAATCCTCCACTACCAGCACGCCGTTCGCTTCACCCTTGATTTCCATTCGTTTGCGTACGCCTTGAAACGTCGCGAGCGCGCCTTCGACTGCTTCGCATTCGATTCCCCGCCCGTACGCCAGAGCAACCGCCGCCAGCGCGTCGAGCACGTTGTGTTTGCCCGCAACCGGCATGCGGATGCGCGTCACTTCGCTGCCGTGAAACGCCACGCGAAATTCCGTAGCCGAGTCCTGCCACAAAATATCGCCCGCATACCAGTCGCATCCTGCTGTCAGCCCAAACGTTTCAACGGGGCAAAAGGCTTTGGCAACCGTCTCCCGAAGGTCGGGGCTCTCACCCCAGATCAATATGCGCCCCCGCCGAGGCACCAGATTTACCAGGCGGCGGAATTGCAGAGCGATGGCGGCGAGATCGGGGAAAATATCCGCGTGATCGTACTCCAGGGAAGTAAGAATCAATTCGTCAGGATGATAATGCAGGAATTTCGGTCCACGATCGAAGAAGGCGGTCTCGTACTCATCGCCTTCGATGATGAATTCCTCTCCACCGCCAAGACCATAGCTTCTTTCGTTGAAATTGGGCAGGACACCACCGACGAGAAAATCCGGCCGCCGTCCGGCCACGTGAAAAATCCAGGCAAGCATTGCGGTGGTCGTAGTTTTCCCGTGCGTTCCCGCCACTACGATCGACGTATGTCCCGGAATAAAATATTCCTCGAGAAGTTGCGGCATCGAGCAATAAGGAACCTTTTCGTCGAGGATATATTCCATCTCCGGGTTTCCGCGCGCGATGATATTCCCCACCACCGCGAGGTCCGGAACGGGACGCAAATTCTCCTCCCGAAATCCTTCGTTCCAGCGAATACCAAGCGAATCCAGCAATGTTGACGCCGGCGGATATACGCCCACGTCTGAGCCGGTGACGCGAAACGCGCGCTCGTTCAACATTCCCGCCACGGGCGCCATCGCTGCTCCGGCAATTCCTAGAAGATGTATGTGTTCAGGCTTTTGACCTAACATTCGCGCCTCACCGACGACTCGCAACCTACGTCGTGCACGCGGGCTCCAAAATTTCCAGCGTCGCGCTACCGGACTCGTTCGCGGAAACCCGCGCGCGAACTCCCAACGGCAGAGTCAGCATGGGTCGCGAGGTATGCCCAATCGCCGCGCCCCAGACGATCGGAAATCCCAGCGGCTTCAGTATCCGTTGAGCGACATCCCTAACAGTCTCGGTGCCGGCCGGCCCTTCGCATTCCGGAAAATCACCAAGTATCACGCCGGAAACTCCGCGGAATTTACCCGCCTGTTTCAGATGCATCAGTGCGCGGTCAACCTGCCACGGCTTCATCCCTCGATCTTCGAGAACCAGAATCGCGCCGTGCGTGTCCAGTTCCCACGCCGTGCCTAGCGTCGTTTCAACCAGCGTCAGGCAGCCGCCGAGAAGCGTCCCATCCACCTTGCCCGATGTCAGGGCTTCCGCACCGTTTAACGCTACCGTCCATCCGTGCCGTGTTTCCGTGGTCGCATGCGAAAAGCTTTGCCGGTCGTAGCCTTCGGCAAGCCCTTCTCCCTTGTTGAATCCGGAAGCGACCATCGGTCCATAAAAAGTAACCCAGCGGAATTTCTGCCACAGAAATATTTGAAGCGATGTAACGTCGCTGTAGCCCAGCAATATCTTCGGGACAGACAAAGCCACGCTGAGGCCGTCCAGCAGATAGTTCGAACCGTATCCGCCACGCGTACAGAAAATCGCGCGCGTATCAGTCTCGGCGAAGGCTTCCTTTAATGCAGCGACGCGGTCTGCGGCAGTTCCCGCGAAAAAACCGTTACGCGCCTGCACTTCTGCATCGTTCATTTTAGTTTTGTAGCCGAGCCGCGCCAGTTCCCCACTCCCCTTTTCCACCCGATCACTCTCGACCGGACTCGAAATAGCAATGATCCGAATTATGTCTTGCGGTTGAAGCGCCGGAGGCTTAAACGTTTGGGGCATACGCGCAACCGAGGATAAGGAATTTCCGCTGGGTAGTCCAGACAACATGGCGGTGCGGTTTACATCCCAGCAGCGCTGTCTCGGAGATTAGAAAGAAGTCAGCGTCAGGAGCACGTCGCCATATCCGCTCACCGGGGCAGTTGACACGGGAGATGTAGAAGAGAACGCGGCCACGCGGCCATTTGAAATGATGGGCACGGGCAAAAATTGGTTAACATCCAATATCGGAGCTTGCGATGAATTCCCTGGAGTAGCCACGGTGACAGTGCGAGCGGTGCAGGCGCTCGCCGCGCCAAAGCAGGTATCACGCACGAAGAGGAAAGTTTCAACAACGTGTTGGCTTTTTGCGTAAGTAGAAATCCCGGAGATGAAACTGACGTACCGTCCCGACGCGCTAATCCATGGAGCAAATGCATCCGAATTCGTTGAGACGCCAGCGGTTTCCGGACCAATTAATACCGTGGACGGAGTGCATCCATCGGAAGCTGTAGCGCCGAGACAAGTGTCGCGCAAAAAGACATTCGTCTCCGATTTCGACACCTCAGCTACAAGGTTGGAAGCGCTGGACTGAAATACAACAAATCGTCCGTCACCGCTCACAGCGGGATCGGTGCTCTGCCCGTTACCGGACCGTCCGGCGGCAGACAGTGAGACTTCGGTGGTTGACGGCACGCATGATGCCGGAACGGTCGAACCCAAGCAGGTATCGCGGAGTAGAATCTGCGAAGAGCTTGGCGTTGCGTCCGATGTCGGCCCCGCAGCCACAAACGCGACGTATCGTCCGTCAGCCGAAATTGCAGGATTTTTAGCTTCCGATCCGCTGGCTTGATACTTGGCGTCAACCGGAATCTCTGCCGTATTAGGAATACAAGATTTCCCTGCGGTTGGGCCGACACAAGTGTCCCGTACAAATACTTGATGTCCAATGCCGGTTTGCGCGGCGACAAGATTCGGAGCCGAGGAAGCGAACGCGATGAACCTGCCATCGGCACTCATCGAGGAGGATCCGCTATCACCGGCAATCGCCAATTCACCGGAAGTGGTAACTGACACCAATTCCGTGCTCGGCGCGCAACCCGACGGAGCATTCACGCCGGTGCAAAGATCGCGCACAAAAAGATTCATCGCGGGCGCCGGCGACGTGCCCTGCTGGCCCGAAACAAGATTCGTCGCCTTAGACGCAAACACCACAAATCTGCCATCTGCGCTCATAGCCACTTGATTGCCCGCTTCTGCATTGGGCGCGCTGCCGTCGGGAGCTAAATCTACAGCCGTCGTTTTTGACGCGCATGCGGCAGCGCCCAGGCAAGTATCGCGCACAAAAACATTTCCACGCGCGCCTTGCGCCACCAAATTCTTGGCTTTCGAGAAAAATGCGACGAATCTGCCGTCGGCGCTAATCGCCGGCGCCGCGCTCGCTCCATTCGCGGGACCTCCGGAAGCATTCACCGAAGCCACTACGGGAAACGCGGCGTTGCCCGACATGAAGTCAAAATTCACGGAGGGTGAATATGTTTGGCTGTCACCGGGTGTGGTATTGAACACGCTTATGCTGGCAAATCCGGGAGTCGCGATGTCGGATGCTGGAACGTTTGCTGTCAAGCTAGTGGTGCTGACGAAAGTAGTCGCAAGCGGTCCGAAATTCCAGTCGATCGTGGAGCCCGGCGTCTGCACCACATTGTTTACGATTATGGGCGCAACAAAGTTTGAGCCAGTCACGGTGAGCGTGAAGCCGCCGCTACCTGGATTTGCGCTCGTGGGAGAAAGGCTCGAAATCGCAGGCGAGCCATTCTGCACGGCGTTGATCGTGAACGTGACGGCAAGCGAAGGGCCGCCCGGTTCCGGATTTGTTAAGGTGACCGCGGCGATTCCGGCGGTCGCCACGTCTGTCGCAAGAATAGTCGCGGCGAGCTGCCCGGTAGTCGTATTTACCGTGCTCGCACGCATTGAGCCGTTCCAAAACACTTCCGACGGCGGGCTTTTGACGAGTCCTGTTCCGGAAATAAATAAAGTGAACATTTGGCTACCGGCTGTAACGCTCGCAGGAAAGAGGCCCGTTATGACAGGAGTTGGCGGCGGCGAGGTGCTAGTAGAAGTGCAACTCCCAAGCGCGATTGTAACCGCAAGGATCGCCGCAAAAGCAGTCCACCGCAAATGCATCAGCTCCATCCTCCTGTGAATCCTACAAAACCCTGAGGCCGCTCGCCGTAGAAAGCCTCGCGAGCGGAACGGGGAAACCTGAACGATTTCGGCTGTCTGTAACGAATCAGAATTGATAACACCCACGTCAGTGGACGTCAACTCGGATTCCCCGTCAAGGGCTTTGGTTGGCCGCAATACATCGCCGATTTCTACCTGGAATCTCGTACATCGAGTGACTCAGGAACATATTCGGGAAATCTGAGATCGCCTGCGCCTACAGCTTAAACGCCGTCAGTTGCAGAAAACGCCTGGCGCGAGCGGTTATTTCCGGACGCGTCAGATTCGTCAGGCGCTCGACGCCGAACCGCTCGACGGCAAAGCTCCCCAGCACCGAACCGTACACCATTGCGCGCCGAAGGATCTGGTCATTGATTCGGCCCTCGTTGGCGAGGTAACCCATGAAGCCACCCGCAAAACTGTCGCCTGCTCCGGTCGGATCGTGCACCTCTTCCAGCGGAAATGCCGGTACGGAAAACAGAAAATTGTTGTGCACCATCAAAGCACCGTGCTCGCCGCGCTTGATCACCAGAGTTCGCGGCCCCATTTTGAACACGTGCTTGGCCGCGCGCATCAGATTGTGTTCGCCGGTTAACTGGCGGGTTTCGTCGTCATTGATCATTAGTATTTGCGTGTGCTTCAGTGTCTCCCGCAATTCCGCGGGCGTACCCTCGATCCAATAGTTCATGGTATCGAGTCCCACCACTTTTGGTTTGCATTTCATCTGTTTCAGCACGGAGCGCTGCAACGTGGGATCGATATTGCCCAGGAAAATAAACGACGAATCGCAATAGGCGCGCGGCAAAGTCGGCCGAAAATTCGCGAATACGTTCAGCTCGGTCGCCAACGTGGTGCGCTCGTTCATATTCTTGTTGTAACGACCGGACCAGAAAAATGTCTTCCCGGCGGCGTGCTCCAGGCCGGTAAGGTCGATACGGCGGCCTTGGAAAACGGCTTTGTCTTTCGCGCTAAAATCATCTCCGACAATTGCCACCACGCGGACGGGTGTGAAATAGCTGGCCGCTAGCGCGAAATAACTCGCCGCGCCACCCAGCGTTCGTTCCACCTTGCCGTGCGGCGTTTCGAGGGCGTCAAAAGCGACAGATCCGACAACCAGCAGTGACATTCGTTCTCCTGTTCAGGAAATATATTTGCCGATAATGGGCGCGAGGCGCTTCTTGGTAGCACGCGAAATCGCTGCACGGTCTGTGAGAAGTGCATGAGCCAGCGCCGAGCCGCACTTGCAGTTTCGCGCATCCGGCAGTTCGCGCACCACCTCATGCAGCACGCGTTGCACGTTTGCCGTATTGCGGCTTAAATTTTCGATAATCTCGTCCAACGTCACAGCATCGTGCTGGGGATGCCAGCAATCGTAGTCCGTAATCATCGCAATAGTGGCGTAGCAAAGCTCCGCTTCGCGCGCGAGTTTTGCCTCCGTTAAATTGGTCATGCCGATCACGTCAAACCGAAGCTGGCGGTAGGTGTGCGATTCCGCCAGCGTGGAAAACTGCGGGCCTTCCATGCAGACATAGGTTCCGGCGCGATGGGCTTTCACTCCGGCCCGGTCGCAAGCTTCGGCGATATGAGCCGACAAGTTCGTGCAGGTGGGCTTGTCAAACCCGACGTGCGCCACCACCCCGCCCCCGAAGAATGTGGCCACGCGAAGGCGCGTGCGATCGAAGAACTGATCGGGGATAAGAAAATCCAGAGGCGGCAAATCATCGCGAAGAGAGCCCACGGCGCTGACCGAGAGAATTCGTTCAACCCCGAGCATTTTCATGGCGCAGATGTTTGCGCGATAGTTAATCTCGCTCGGTGTGAGACGGTGGCCCCGCCCATGCCGGGCTAGGAAAGCCACTCTGCGGCCTTCCAGTGTGCCGATAACGATCGCGTCAGACGGATCGCCAAACGGAGTCTTCACTCGAAGCTCGCGTGTGTCGGTGAGCCCAGGCATGCCATAGAGTCCGCTTCCGCCGATAATTCCAATGCGGACCATTTCCTTCGCGGCTCTACTCTTTTTCCTTTTCGTCGCTCTCGGCATTCCATTTACCCTTACAGTGAAACGCGCTCAATCAATCGTAACGGGTTCTGCTTCCCACTTGCCGTCGCGTTCACGCAGATACCCCGCGGGCACTTTCGGATCGTGAGCAAAAAGCGCTATCCAGCCCTCGCGAATAGCCTCCGGAATCCACTTCTTTTTATTTTCCAGCGTGGTCATCGGATACAGGTCATATCCCATGATCCACGGCAGCGCCAAATGCGCCGTAGTCGGAACCAAGTCTGCGAAGAAAAATGCGGTTTTGTCTCCGCCCGTAAGTTTCACGCACTGCATATTTGCCGTGTGCCCCGGGACGCGGATCAATTCAACGCCGGGGGCGATCGCGCGGTCGTCCACGAGCAGAGACCACTTCCCTGCAGATTCCACGGCCGCGAAATTCTCTAACATATAGCTGGCGCGGTCGCGCTCGGTCGGATTCTTCGCGTGTTCGAATTCGCCCCGCTGCACCACGTATCGCGCGTGCGGAAAGGCCGAGATTACTTTGTCCTTCTCTACACGCGTATTTCCCCCGCAATGATCGAAGTGCAGATGCGTGTTGATCACGATGTCGATGTCCTGTGGGTACACGCCGTAATCGAGCAGGCGTTTCGTCAGGTGCGGGCCGTCCAGCGCGAAAATGTCGCGCCGCTTGGCATCCCATTTATCTCCTGCGCCGGTTTCGACCAGAATGGTTTTGCCTCCCGCGCGAACCAGCAAACAATTCATCGCCAGCGTGATGCGGTTGCTGGCGTCCGCCGGGATTTTCTTTTCCCACATGGGCTTCGGGATGACGCCGAACATCGCCCCGCCATCGAGCCCCAAATGCCCATCCACCAAAACGTGAAATTCCAGTTGCCCCAACTTCAAGGTTTATCTCCCAGTCCTGCGCGTGCCAGAATTTGATTCACAGCCCCGTACGGATCCATTTTTCGTTCGGCTACCTGCACCGCAATTCTATCGAGTTCGCGTTCACCAAGCTGCTCGCCGACCACGCGCTCCAGCAACCGCGCTTCCAGGAGCTGAAGAATCCATTCCTTCCAGTGCGAGACTTCGCGCGCCTTTCGGTCATGCGCCTGATCAAAATGCGCGCGGAAAAGCTCGATCTGGCGCGCCAACTCATCCACACCTTTGTTTTCAGTGGCAACCGTGCGCACAACCGGTGGTTTCCAGCCTTCGCGCTCGGGAACTAACTGCAAAATTCCTCGAAGCTGTTGCTCGTAACGATCCGCGCCTTCGCGGTCGGATTTGTTCAAAACAAAAATATCGCCGATCTCCATCAGTCCAGCTTTCAAGCTCTGCACGTCATCGCCCATGCCGGGCATCAGCACTACAATGGTGCAGTCCGCGAGTCGCACAATTTCGATTTCGCCCTGCCCCACGCCGACCGTCTCGATGAGAATCATTTGCTTGCCGGCAGCGTCCATTAGTAGCGCAGTATCCCGTGTTGCCTGCGCAAGGCCGCCCAGAAAACCGCGCGTGGCCATCGAGCGAATGAATATTCCCGAATCTGTCGCGTGCCCTTGCATGCGCACGCGGTCGCCCAGGATCGCGCCGCCCGTAAACGGACTGGAAGGATCCACGGCGATAATCCCCACTGTCTTTTTGTCCGCGCGGTAGTGGCTCGCGAGACGGTCCACCAGCGTGCTCTTCCCCGTTCCCGGCGCGCCGGTAATTCCCACACGATACGCGTGGCCGGTATAAGGGAAAAGCTGCCGAAGGATTTCTTCGGCTTCGCGCTCGCGATTTTCAATCGCGGAAACCGCTCGCGAAATCGCCCGCTCGTCTCCCGCGCGAACTTGCTCGGTCCAGCTTGTGATGGCTATCGCCATTATTCAGTGAGTTGCACCTGTAGACGCAGAAGGATAAGCAGCGACAGAGACGTAAGTTTACAGGTCATCAGAAAGAGTTCAAAGACGAAACTTGTATCGCTTAGATTCTGAGACCACGATTCGCGCGGTGCCTAAGGGGGTTATTTCAGATTTGCACCCCTGAATCGTGGCTGGGCCGGTGTCTTGGAAAATCGCACCACTGGCATGCATTGCCTGGGCCGAAGTGCGAACCACACGAGGGACAGTCAATAAACAGCGCACGTCCGCTGACCACCAATCCACATACGATTACTACACCGGCCCACGCCAGGGAGGCCGCTATTAACATGTCCGCCCCTTTGAAGTCGAAACGGAGGGCGATAAAAACTGCAACGGCAAACGGGCCCAGTGCCATCACATACCCGTATCGCCGCGCAAGGGAAACTGCCCGTTGGAGTTTTTGGAATTTATCCCAGTCGTCGAGGCAAACGACCGGCGGAGGGTTCGACATCGCGCTCGTCACGTCTTTCCGAGAATCTGCCGCGCGATCACCAGCCGTTGAATTTCGCTGGTACCCTCGCCAATCGTGCACAACTTTACGTCACGATAAAATTTCTCCGCCGGATAATCTTTGATGAAGCCGTAGCCTCCGTGAATCTGCACCGCTTCATTGGCCACGCGCACGGCCACTTCTCCCGCGTAGAGTTTCGCCATGCTCGATTCGCGAGTGAACCGCGCGTCATGATTTCCCGCGGCGATCGCTTGATCGGCCAGCCACGCAGCCTGATAGGTGAGCAG
>Ga0302183_10001313_pt1 | contig 11644 bp, 7 predicted proteins | sample I_Palsa_N3_2_FD_200232 | JGI IMG/M metagenome (GOLD analysis project Ga0302183, IMG submission 200232) | Peat permafrost microbial communities from Stordalen Mire near Abisko, Sweden - I_Palsa_N3_2 | ecosystem: Environmental > Terrestrial > Soil > Palsa > Peat permafrost | place: Sweden: Abisko...
AAAAGTCTGGCCAATCTGCGGCGGGAAATCGAGCCCGTGGAGCAGCGAACGTTCGCGCGGCTGCTCACCCGCTGGCAGGGAATTAGCGTGCCGAGGCGTGGACTGGACGCGCTGCTGGATACCATCGAGAGTGTGCAGGGCGCATCCCTGCTGGCTTCCGATCTTGAGCGCGACATCCTTCCCGCGCGCATCGCGGGCTATCAGCGAAGCGATCTGGACATGCTGATGGCCGCGGGCGAAGTTGCGTGGGTGGGCGTGGAGCAGGTGGGCGAGCGCGATGGGCGGCTCGCGCTGTACTTGACGGGAACGCTACCTTTGCTGTTGCCGCCCGTCGACCCGGTGAAAGAGACCAAGGCACTGAGCTTGCGGGCCACAGCGATTGTGACCTTTCTGCAAAGCAATGGGGCTTCTTTTTTCGCGGGCATACATGCTGCGTGCGGCGGAGGATTTCCCGGCGAAACTCAGGAGGCGCTGTGGGAATTGGTATGGAGCGGGTGGATTACCAACGATACGTTTCATCCGCTGCGCACTTTGTTATATCCGGGGGAACGCCGGCATGAACGAAACGCCGGAGCGAGCGCGGGCTCACCGGAATTTTTGCGAAGGTTGCGATTGCGGACTTCGGGTGGCGGAGCGGGGGCGGGGCGGTGGTCTTTGGTTCGGTCGCACATTTTGCAATCGGTGAGCGTGACCGAATGGAGCGCGAACGTGGCTCAGCAATTGCTAGCCCGCCATGGGATCGTGACCCGCGAAACCGCGTTGGCGGAAAATCTGCCGGGCGGCTACAACCTGATCTATCCGGCGCTAAAAAAGATGGAGGAAAGCGGATGGACTCGCCGCGGGATGTTTGTGACCGGGTTGGGGGCGGCGCAATTTGCGATGCCGGGCGCGGTGGATATGCTGCGAAGTTTGCGCGTCGATCCGGAGGTGCCGGAATCGGTGGCGTTGGCAGCGACCGATCCGGCGAACCCGTATGGCACCGTGCTTCCGTGGCTGCCGATGGACGCGGCTGAGGATAAAGAGTCGGCGCCTCCACGGTCGGGACCCCAACCGTTGGGATCCCATGGGATGGCGCGGGTGAGCGGTGCAACGGTGATATTGGTCAACGGCCAGTTGGCGGCATTTTTGCGGCGGCGAAATCCTTCGATTCGCGTGTTTTTGCCAGAGGGTGAGCCGGAGCGAAGCGCGATCGCCGGAAAACTTGCGAAGCAACTGGCGGAATTGGCGATACGGCGTCAACAGGGCCGACGCTCCGGGCTGTTGATCGGAAACGTCAACGAGGTGCCGGCGCGCAAGCATCCGATCGGGCGTTTTTTGGAGGACGTCGGCTTTGTGGACACGGCGTTGGGATATCAGATGCGGAGATTGCCGAGCATTTTGGCCAGCATCAGCGAGCCGGAGGAATTGGCAGACCCAGAGCAAAATATCCCGGAGACCGCGGAAGGTGCCTGAAGGGGACACTATTTTTCGGGCGGCACGGAGGTTGCAACGCGCTATCGGCGACCAGGCAGTAACGCGCTTCGAAACCGTTCTGCCAAAGCTTGCCCGGGTAGATTTTGATTCTGGCATTGTTGGGCGGGTGGTCGAAAAGATCGAGGCGCACGGGAAATGGATGTTGATGCATTTCTCTGGCGACCTGATTTTGCTGACGCATATGTTGATGAGCGGAAGCTGGCATATTTATCGCCCGGGCGAGCCGTGGAAGCTGTCGGCGCATAGCATGCGGATCGCGATTTCGACGGAAAAAATCTTGGCAGTGGCGTTCAATGTGCAGACGGCGGAATTCCATACGGAATCGACGTTGGGACGGCAGAGAGGATTTTCGACGCTGGGGCCGTCGCTGCTGGCCGACGATTTTGACGAGGCAGCAGCGGTTGGACGATTAACGTCGCGGCCGGAGTTGGAAGTGGGAGTAGCGCTGCTGACGCAGTCGATCGTGTCCGGAGTTGGGAACGTTTTTAAATCGGAAGTGTGTTTTGCGTCCGGGGTACACCCGTTTCGGCAGGTGCGTTCGCTTTCGAACGATGAAGCGGTGCGCCTGATTGCAAAGGCAAAGGAATATTTACAGGCGAATGTGACCGGTACTTCCGGCGACCGGATCGTGACATATACCGGTTTTCGGCGGACCACGCATCGATCCGACCCTTCTGCGGGGTTGTGGGTCTATCATCGGCGTGGTCAGCCTTGCCGCAAGTGTGGAACGGCGATCGAGTCGTATAAGCAAGGGCTCGATGCGCGCACCTCGTTCTGGTGTCCGATGTGTCAGAACAAGGCGGCTGTATCCGTCGCTAGCTAGCGTCACGGCCATCTGGCTGCCCCCCGGCAAGTCAGCCCATCGCGTCGCCGAGCAAGCCGTGCCAGTAGTACCATCGCGACGAGTAGGCCCGAGAGCAAATCATGAGTGCCAAGCCAGAAAATCAGTATCGGACCGACGATCCGGCGCAGGTATCGCTCAGCAACACCACGAGCTCCCGCGCTTCGGAGTCCGACTCGATCCTCCGTGCAACTGTCAGTTCAACTGGCCGCGCGCTGCAACCGAACCGCGGGGTTCCGCTGAATCGGGATTGGATCGAGGAAATCCGAGTGAACACCAGCGCGGTCGAGCGGCGAGCCCACACGCTGGTCGCCCGGCGCGCCGTGAAAAAAGACTGGCAGATAGCGTGGCTATTGCGCGCCATTACCTGCATGGACCTGACTACGCTATCGGGCGATGACACCGACGAACGGATTCGGCGCTTGTGCGCGAAGGCGCGGCAGCCGATCCGGTCCGATGTGGCGAAGCAGTTAGGTGTAGAGTCGCTGGGCATCAAAGTGGCAGCGGTTTGCGTGTACCACTCCTTTGTGGAAACGGCGTCGCGCGCCCTGGAAGGAAGCGGGATCAAGGTTGCGGCGGTGTCGACGGGATTTCCGGCGGGATTGTCTCCCCTGGACGAGCGTGTCGCGGAGGTTCGCCGCTCTGTTGATGCCGGTGCGGATGAAATTGACGTGGTCATTACCCGAGGCCATGTTTTTGGCGGAAAGTGGCAAGCGCTGTTCGACGAGATCGCTACTTTCAGGGCAGCCTGCGGCGCGGCACCTATGAAGGTCATCTTAGGAACTGGCGATCTGCTGACGCTGCGCAATGTGGCACGCGCGAGCGTGGTGGCGATGATGGCGGGCGCGGATTTCATCAAGACATCCACCGGCAAAGAACCGACCAACGCTACCCTTCCGGTGGGTCTGGTGATGACCCGAGCGATCCGCGAGTATGGCGATGCAACCGGAATGGCCGTTGGGTTCAAGCCGGCCGGCGGAATCCGTACTGCGAAGCAATCGCTCGATTGGTTGGCCCTGATGAAGGAAGAGTTGGGCGCTTCCTGGCTGCATGCGGATCTGTTTCGTTTTGGCGCGAGTGGTATGCTGGCGGACATCGAGCGGCAACTGGAGTATCACGCAACAGGCCGATACTCGGCGGACTATCGCCATCCGATCGCGTGATTGATTCACGAGGCCCATTCATACTCGAAGTGGGGGGGTAACAATCTGCCGCCGCGGGTGGGTTTAATGGCATGAGCATCGTCGAAAAATTCATGAATATGGAGTACGGCCCGGCGCTCGAGGATTCTCGGGAAGCGGTGGCGTGGCTGGAGCTCCATAAGCGGCGGCTGGGGCACTTTATCGGCGGAGCCTGGCAGGCTCCGATTAGCGGCGATTATTTCGAGACAACCGATCCCTCAACCGGCGACGTGCTCGCATCGGTCGCGCAAGGTTCGGAAGCGGACGTAGATGCTGCAGTGAAGACTGCGCGGGCCGCGCTGCCTGGATGGCAAACACTAGGTCCGCATAATCGCGCACGGTATCTCTATGCGATCGCCCGGCAGATTCAAAAACATTCGCGACGTCTAGCGGTTCTGGAAACGATGGACAATGGCAAGCCCATCCGAGAGAGCCGGGATATTGATATTCCGTTGGTGGCTCGACATTTCTACTATCACGCCGGTTGGGCGCAGCTCCTGGATCAGGAATTTCCGAATCAGGTAGCTTGTGGAGTGGTTGGGCAGATCATCCCATGGAATTTTCCGTTGCTGATGCTGTCTTGGAAGATTGCGCCGGCACTCGCTACCGGCAACACGGTGGTTCTGAAGCCGGCAGAGTTCACGCCGCTGACCGCGCTGGCCTTTGCCGAGATATGCGGTGAGATCGGACTGCCGAACGGAGTCGTTAACATTGTGACCGGCGACGGGGCGTGCGGCGAAGCTCTCGTCAAGCACCCGGAGGTGGACAAGATCGCGTTTACGGGGTCGACCGAAGTGGGCCGCGCCATCCGTGGCGCGACGGCGGCAAGTCATAAACGGCTTTCGCTGGAGCTCGGCGGAAAATCGCCATTCATTGTTTTCGAGGATGCTGACCTGGATAGCGCTGTCGAAGGTCTGGTGGACGGTATCTGGCTGAATCAGGGACAAGTGTGTTGTGCGGGATCGCGGTTGCTGATGCAGGAGAGCATTGCAGAGGCTTTGACTGAAAAAGTACAGCGGCGCATGGGCACGCTGAGAGTAGGTGCGCCGCTGGACAAAGCGATCGACATTGGCGCGATTATTGCCCGGGTCCAGTTGGAGCGAATCCAGCGCTTAGTCGACCAAGGGGTGGCGGAGGGAGCGACCTGCTGGCAACCGCAAGGAATCACGATGCCTGCGCGTGGATTGTATTTCCCGCCGACTCTGCTGACCAATGTGCAGCCAAGCTCGGTGGTGGCGCAGCAGGAAATTTTTGGGCCGGTGCTGGCGGCGATGACGTTTCGGACGCCGCGCGAGGCAGTGGAGCTGGCGAACAATACCGTGTACGGCTTGGCCGCGAGCGTTTGGAGCGAGAGCATCAACGTTTCGCTGCACGTCGCGTCGCAGATCAAGGCTGGCGTGGTTTGGGTGAACAGCACAAATCTGTTTGATCCTGCCTGCGGGTTCGGCGGCTATCGCGAGAGCGGATTTGGACGCGAAGGCGGCAGGGAAGGACTGCTCGAATACCTGGAACCGAATTGGTTCAGGAATGCGCCACAGCAGAAGATCAGGCCGTCTGGCCGGGCCTCGGCACCGCCCAGTTCAAGCGCACAGCCAGTTTCACGAGGGATTGATCGCACCGTAAAGCTTTACATCGGTGGCAAGCAGGTTCGTCCGGACTCTGGTTACAGCATGGAAGTTCGCGGGACGTCCGGAAATGTGCTGGGCGAAGTACCGCTCGGTAACCGCAAGGATATTCGTAACGCGGTGGAAGCCGCGCGTGGAGCCGAGGCATGGGGAAAGACCACGGCACACAACCGTGCGCAAGTTCTCTATTACATCGCTGAAAATCTTTCTCAGCGCGCGCAAGAGATTACTAGAGGGCTGGCCGATGCGGCCGGGCTGGAGCAGGCGCAGTCGGAAGTGCGGAGCAGCATCGAGCGGCTATTTTCTTATGCGGCGTGGACCGACAAATTTGACGGCGCCGTACACAATCCGCCGATTCGGAATGTGTCTATCGCAATGAACGAGCCGGTGGGCACGATTGGAATCGTTTGCCCGGCTGAGGCACCTCTTCTGGCACTGGTCTCGCTGGTTGCGCCGGCGATCGCCATGGGGAATACGGTGGTAGCTGTTCCATCGGAGAACTATCCGCTGATTATCGGCGATTTGTATCAGGTTTTGGAAACCAGCGATTTGCCGGAAGGGGTGGTAAATCTTGTTAGCGGGAATCCCGCCGAGCTGCTACCAGTTTTGGCGGAGCATGACGGCGTGGCCGCCATCTGGTGCTTTGGCGACGAAGCAGCGAGCGCAACCGCGAAGCGGTTGTCGGCCGGCAACCTCAAGCAAGTGTTCGCCAACGAAGGGCGTGTTATCGACTGGTTCGCCCCGGAGCAGGGCGAAGGGCGCTGGTTTCTGCAGCATGCCACGCAAGTCAAGAATATCTGGGTCCCCTACGGGGAGTAACTTCCGCATCCAGACAGCGTCTCACTCCAGCAATTCCTAACCCGGGATCGAAACTTCGGCCGCTTTCCTGCCCTCCATCCCGAAGAAAGCAAGTGGGCACCGGAGTGCCGGTGACCGCTGTATGTGTAATGTTAAATTATATAATCAAATAGTTATATGTGGAAGACCGGAATCAGCAAGGTTAGAGGCTGCGTTATACGTTTGAGCAATGGTGCCAGGAAATCGACGTCGGACGGTTGGGCCGTGTCCTACTATCAAATCGAAAACTTTCTTGCGGTAAGAGGTTTCATGGTCGAAGAACGCCGACAGTATGTCCGACGTACGCCCATAGCGCCGCTGGTAGTGTCGTTAGATCAGTCCCGTAGCGCGCTGTTATTGGATGTGAGCGAGGGTGGTGTGGCTCTTGCCAGCATTCTGCCGCGAATGGTCGATGAACTGATCACCCTAAGCATGGAATTGCCGGAGAGCCGAGGCAGACTCCAAGCGCGGGCCGAGGTAGCGTGGACTCGCGAATCCGGGCACCTGAGCGGAGTTCGCTTCCTAGATCTGGACGAACCGGTGCGAAAGCAATTGAACGAGTGGCTGTGGCCTGCTGAGGAGATCACCTCTGAGCTAGAGGTCGCAGAGCAGACTGCCTTCGTGGGCCCGGACCCTAGCGACGCCCTGGAAGAATCGTCTTCCGCAGTTGCGGCCGCCGCAGAAGCTGATCCTGAAATCAAGGCTGCGACGGAAAATGAAGATGAGACGGAGGTCGAGCCTCAACCCGCAAACGCCGACCTCGCTCGACAAGAAGTCCAGATGAGTGGAGTTGAGCACCCGCGCGATTCGATCCCCATTTCGGGATGGACTGGCAGTCTGTTTCCACCAATAACGGAAGGCAGCAGTGCGGCGAAAACGGAGGAAAAGGGGAAATACCCGGTTCGTCTGTTCTTCGCGGTGATGCTGTTGTCCTGGGCCCTGGTTTTCGTCGGGTATCGAATGGGTACCAAGAACGAAGTATCACATACCACAGAAATGGCAGCCGCTATGCAATCGCCGGAGAATGCCGTCGATACTGCTTCGGTCTCGGATTCGGACGCCGCATCGGGGCCTATGCCAAAGAGCGCAGTTGAGGCTCCGGCGCGTACCGCGGTGGCAGAGCCAGGGATCGACCAGCCGGGATTCGTATTGCAAGTGGGAGCTATGAAGCGGGAAGGCAATGCTGATTCGCTGGCGCAGTCGCTACAGAGGAAGAAGCTTCCTGCCTTTGTCTTTCAACACGGAGATCATTTCTACCGCGTGGCGGTCGGACCATTCGCCGATCCCAGTTCCGCCGCCCGTGCGAAGAGCACGCTTGAAAAGAATGGGCTCAAAGCGATCCTGCGACGTTGGTCCCCCGAGTAAGCCAAAAATCGCAATACCGCACTTCACGACAGGGAATAGGGTCTTTCGGAGAAGTGCGGGGCAGCAAGCTCGCCTATATAATCGAATGATTGAGAGGCATTTTGACTAACAACCTAAAGCGGCTGTATTCGCCATTGTTCCGTTTTGAGACTGCCGATGAGTAGCACGGTTCCGACGACACCCTCGGCCGCTCGACCACTTCGCCGGGTCTGCATCGAATCGGTCGAACCGGAGATTGATTGCGGCCGATTTCCGATCAAACGTACCGTGGGCGAAGAAGTACGGGTCACGGCGGATATTTTTGCCGATGGCCACGACCTGTTGGGCGCCGCGCTCTTGTATCGCGCTGCAAACAGTCCGACATGGATCGAGACGGAAATGCTCCTGGTAGCGAACGACCGGTGGGAAGGGCATTTCAAAGTCGACAGCCTGGGCAGATACCAATACACGATTGTTGCCTGGGTGGACGAGTTTCGAACCTGGAGCGCCGATTTACGGAAACGAGTAACGGCGCAACAAGAAATTTCGGTGGATGCGCTGATCGGCACTGCGATCGTCCAGGCAGCCGCGGGTCGCGCGAAAGGTGCGGAATCGGCGACGCTGACGCTGGCGGCTACCAAGTTGAAAAGAGTTGCCAAGACCGATCGTGACGCAGTGGTGGCAACGGCAAATAGTACGGAGCTCGCGACGCTGGTCAACCGTTATCGAGAGCGCACCAGCGACGCTCAGTACGAAAAGGAATTACAGGTGGTTGTAGACCGGGAACGCGCGCGCTTCAGCAGTTGGTATGAGATGTTTCCGCGTTCCTGCACCACCGACCCAAAGCACCACGGTACCTTCCGGGATTGCATCAACCGGCTGGGTTACGTCGCGGGCATGGGGTTCGATGTTTTGTATTTGCCGCCAATCCATCCGATTGGGCGCGTCGAGCGAAAGGGAAAAAATAATTCGACGACGCCACTTCCAGACGACACCGGGAGCCCGTGGGCGATTGGCTCCAAAGAAGGCGGCCACAAAGCTATTCATCCGCAGCTCGGTAGCTTGGAGGATCTGAAAGAGCTCGCCAACAAGGCGTCGGAATTGGGTATGGACCTGGCGCTGGATCTTGCGTTTCAGTGCGCTCCGGATCATCCCTACGTCAAAGAACATCGGGAATGGTTCCGGGAGCGACCCGACAAGGCCATCCAGTACGCAGAGAACCCCCCAAAGAAGTATCAGGATATTTACCCGTTCAATTTCGAAAGTGAACATGCCGCCGAACTGTGGCAAGAACTGAAAGACGTGGTCCTGTACTGGATCGCGCAGGGCATCCGCGTTTTTCGAGTCGACAATCCGCACACCAAACCGTTTGTCTTCTGGGAATGGCTGATTACCGGCGTGAAGAGCGAATACCCGGAGGTCATTTTTCTGGCGGAGGCCTTTACCCGTCCGAAAGTGATGTACCGGCTGGCAAAGCTTGGTTTCACGCAGTCCTATACGTACTTCGCCTGGAAGAATACGAGCTGGGAGCTGACCGAATTTTTCTCGGAGATCAGCGAACCGGGAATTCGCGAATTTCTGAGGCCCAATCTCTGGCCTAATACGCCCGATATATTGAATGCGTACCTACAGACCGGGGGCCGTCCTGCGTTCGTGATTCGGTTGATTCTGGCTGCGACGTTAGGCGCGAGTTACGGGATTTATGGACCTGCGTTCGAAACCTGTGAGGGTCGTCCGGGGCGACCGGGAAGCGAGGAATACCTGGATTCGGAGAAGTATCAGATTCGAGTTTGGGACATCAACAATCCAAACAACCTCCGAGACCTGATTGTTCATATGAACCGCATCCGGCGGGGCAGCGTGGCGCTTCAGAGCAATAGCGGCCTGCAATTTCATCCGCTCGATAACGAGCAGTTGCTGGCGTACACCAAGGTATCTGAGGATAGCAGCGACAAACTGCTGATGATCGTCAATCTCGATCCGCATAATCCGCAGTCCGGCTGGGTTAGCTTGCGGCTTGATGCGCTCGGACTAGGCAGCGAAGAGTCTTTCGCGGTGCACGACTTGTTGACCGACGCGCACTACGTTTGGCACGGTTCGCGAAACTATGTTCAACTGAATCCAACGGTTCTGCCCGCGCACGTTTTCCGCGTGCGGGCGATCGGCTGAGTATCGCCGGACAGCTTTACACGGATCAAGACCGAAATCCTCCCAGGAGATGTAACCGTTGGCGCCGTACGATGAGAACCTTTGGTACAAAGACGCGGTCATCTATCAGCTTCACGTGCGGACTTTTTCCGACAGCGACGGCGATGGCATCGGCGATTTCCGCGGGCTGACTACCCGGCTTGATTACCTGCAAGACCTGGGGATCAACGCCATCTGGCTGTTGCCGTTCTATCCCTCGCCGCTTCGGGACGATGGATATGACATTGCCGACTACACTTCCGTCAACCCTAGTTACGGCAACGTCGAAGACTTCAAAACATTTTTGACCGAGGCACATCGGCGACATATCCGGGTGATCATAGAAATGGTGATGAATCACACTTCGGATCAACATCCGTGGTTTCAGGAAGCCCGCAGCTCGCGAGACAACCCCAAGCGCGACTGGTATGTCTGGAGCGATACCGACACCCGGTATCAGGGCGTCCGCATCATTTTCGTCGACACGGAAATGTCCAACTGGGCTTGGGATACCATTTCCAAGTCCTACTACTGGCACCGCTTTTTCAGTCATCAACCCGATCTGAATTTCGATAATCCCGCGGTGCGGGAAGCCATGTGGGAGGTGATGCGTTTTTGGCTGGATATGGGCGTTGATGGTTTCCGGCTGGATGCGGTTCCGTACCTGGTTGAGCGCGACGGGACTTCCTGCGAGAACTTGCCGGAAACTCACAAGGTGATTCGCGATCTTCGCAAACGCCTGGACCAAGCGTATCCCGGGAAAATGCTATTGGCGGAGGCCAATCAGTGGCCGACCGACGTTCGCGCATACTTCGGCGATGGCGACGAATTTCACATGGCCTTCCATTTTCCGCTGATGCCACGGATGTTCATGGCGGTAAAGCTGGAAGACCGCAAGCCGATCATCGAGATTCTAGAGCAGACCCCGCAAATCCCGGACAGCTGCCAATGGTGTATTTTTCTTCGGAATCATGACGAGTTGACGCTGGAGATGGTGACGGATATCGAGCGGGACTACATGTACGACTCGTTTGCCAACGACAAAGCCATGCGCATCAACGTCGGGATCCGCAGGCGGCTTGCACCGATCATGGAGAACGATCGGCGTCGAGTGGAACTGTTAAACGGGCTGCTGCTGTCCATGCCCGGGACGCCGATCATCTACTACGGCGATGAAATTGGCATGGGCGACAACATTTATCTTGGGGACCGAAACGGCGTCCGAACTCCCATGCAGTGGACCGGCGGCTGGAATGCGGGGTTTTCTTCGGCGGACCCGGAGCGGTTGAATGCGCCGGTAATTTCCAATCCAGTTTACGGGTATCAGTCCATAAACGTGGATTCGCAACGCCGCTCGGAACATTCGCTGCTGAACTGGACCAAGTCGGTGATCAGGACGCGGAACTCGTTTCGAGTCTTCAGCCGAGGATCGATTGAGTTCCTGAAGCCGATCAATCACCGGGTTTTGGCGTACGTAAGGCAGTTGGGCGAGGAACGCGTCTTAGTGGTGAACAATCTTTCTAGCTCCGCGCAGGCTGTCGAATTGGACCTGCGCAGCTATAAGGGCTACATCCCCATCGAAATGTTTGGGAGAAACTTGTTTCCGCGGATTGGCGACCTGCCATACTTGCTGACCCTGGCCCCGTATCAATTCTTTTGGTTTCGGCTTCGGCGGATTTGATTTCCGCTTGTGGCGGAAGTACATTTGGAATTTTGAAAGTTTCGGAAATACGGCACTGGAGAGCACCGGTCCTTGGCTGAAGATACTTTTCTCGGCGACGATTTTCTGCGCCAGTTGATGAGCGTTGGCGAGGTGGATCTGCTGGTCGCCATCCCCACGTTTAACAACGCGGAGACCGTCGGGCAAACCATTCAAGCCATTGAGGAGAGTTATCAGCAGAATTTTATTCGCGACCGCGTGGTGATTTTGAACGTGGATGGTGGATCCACGGATAAGACACCCGAGATTGTTTGTCAGTCGGACGGTCATCGAGGGACGGGCCGGGGGATCACCTCGTTGCGTACCGTTCATCGGGTGACCTCTAAGTACGCCGAATCTCCGTCGCCAGCTAAGGCGCTGCGCACCGTGGTTGCTGCAGCGGATCTGTTACGCGCCAAGGCTGGTGCAGTGGTATCGCCGAATACCGTGAACCTGG
>Ga0302183_10001322_pt1 | contig 11569 bp, 8 predicted proteins | sample I_Palsa_N3_2_FD_200232 | JGI IMG/M metagenome (GOLD analysis project Ga0302183, IMG submission 200232) | Peat permafrost microbial communities from Stordalen Mire near Abisko, Sweden - I_Palsa_N3_2 | ecosystem: Environmental > Terrestrial > Soil > Palsa > Peat permafrost | place: Sweden: Abisko...
TCTGGGCCGGAGGAATCCGGCCGCACGGTGGAAGACTTAACCACGATCACGCGAAGTGGCACAGTTCTGGGAACTGTGGCTTACATGGCCCCCGAGCAACTGCGCGGCAAGCCGGTCGACCATCGCAGTGACATCTTCAGTGTGGGCGCGATTCTTTACGAAATGCTGGCGGGACGGCGGGCGTTTCGCGGCGAGACGGAGGTCGATACCATTACTGCGGTCCTGCGGGAAACGCCTCCCGAACTTGATCTGGAACAGACTGGAATCCCCGCATCCTTCCGGCAAATCGTGCTCCATTGCCTGGAGAAAGATCCGGAAAAGCGTTTTCAGTCGGCGCGCGATCTCGGATTCGCGTTGGAAACTCTCGCGGATACTAGCGGCGAGCGGGCACCGCGGTTCAGGCCGACGCGACAGCGCACGAAGACGCTACCCTGGGCGGTCGCGGGAGCGATGCTGATTGCGGTGCTGGCGCTTGTGGCTGCACTGATTCAGATGAAAGGCGCTCCCCCGGCGTATCGGCGCGTGACCTTTGGAGAAGGAACGGTTTACTCGGCACGCTTTGCGCCTGACTTTCGTTCCGTGGTCTATGGGGCAGCATGGAATGGAAAGCCACTGCAGCTTTTTTCCACGATTGGCGAGTCGAACTCGACTCAAACGATGAACGTGGAAGATGCAAACCTGCTGGCAATCTCCAGCACTGGTGAAATGGCGCTCACGCTTCGCGGCACGCACGCGGCTCATCTGGTAATTGAAGGAGGCACACTGGCTCGCGCGCCGCTGGCGGGAGGCTTGCCACGAGAAATAATGGAGGACGTTCGTTGGGCAGACTGGGGCCCGGGCGGCGAACTGGCCGCGGTTCACGTTGCCGATGGACGGGAGCGACTCGAGTACCCGTTAGGAAAAGTCTTGTATCAGAGCAACGGCTGGATCAGCCACATCCGGCTATCGCCACAGGCCGATAAGATCGCGTTCATCAACCATCCATCGCTCTGGGATGACAAGGGCTATGTCTGTGTCACCGATCTGGTCGGAAACGTGAAGGCGCTGACCAAGGACTGGGATTCAGCGGATGGGCTGGCCTGGAAAGCGGACGGCAAGGAAATTTGGTTCACAGCGGCGGAAAACGGATATACGCGCGGCATGTTCGCCACGGATCTTAAAGGGGGCATTCGCACGGTTCTAAAGCTTCCGGCTGGGCTGACGCTACAAGACATGGCGCCGGATGGCCGCGCGCTGGTAAGTTTGGATGTCGAACGCATTGCCCTGGCAACCGCGGGACGCGAGGGTAAGGCCGTAGATATCTCGTCGCACGATTGGAATCTTGCCAAGGACATCTCGCGCGATGGGCAATCGGTGTTGTTCGAGGATTCGAGCGAGGCGGCCCCACCCGATTATCTGGTAGCGATTCGAAAGATCGATGGAAGCCCTCCCATACAACTCGGCGTAGGAAGCGCCGGCGGCCTTTCGCCGGATGGCAAATGGGCAATCGCAATCAGGCCCGGCAGTCCGGGGCGGATAACGCTCTACCCGGTTGGACCGGGCGCGCCGCGTGACGTTCCGGTGACTGGACTCGATCAAATTCATAACGGGATTTCTCGCTTTTTGTCCGACGGCGAACGCCTCACCTTCAACGGAAACGAGCCTGGGCACGGAGTGCGTTGCTATGTGGTGAGCGTGAATGGAGGAAAAGCAACGCCCATTACTCCGGAAGGGATTACCGGCGGGATCGTTTCTCCGGACGGCAAGTTTATTGTCGCCAACGACCCGGTTACACTTTATCCCTTGGCAGGGGGTGCGCCCCGTTCCATCCCCAACCTTCAGCCCGGTTTCGTCCCGCTGCAATGGACCGAGGACCAGTCCTCAATTTACGTGTATCGGCGGGGTCAAGTGCCGGTCACGGTGTACAAAGTCGACGTGCTCTCCGGCAAACAAACGGTGGTACGGAAACTGGAGCCGGAGACGGCTACGGGCTTGGTATACATCGCGCCAGTGGTGGTTACCCGAGACGGTTCGCGGTTTGCCTTCAGTTATTACCACGTCTTGTCCGGGCTGTATGTGATTTCCGGATTGCGGTAGCTATCGCGGGATTAGTCGAGCGGCCCGGAAAAATCCTCGGGCACATAGTGGAAGAAAATCGACGTCGATGTATACCCCTTGGCGAGGACGTCGCGGTAATGCGGAACTTTGGTTCCCCGATAGAGTAAGCCGTCGCCGAGAGCTTGATAGACGGTTGCCGTGCCTTCCGTAGTATCTAGACGAATGGGCCAGGGCGTCTCCACATCGGGTTCGGGAGAAAAATCCAGGCACAGCGTAACGCTTAGTTCACACTGCTCCCTATCGGTGTGCCTCTTCAGCTCGGCGCCGCTTAAATAAGACGCCAGATACACATACGAAGCTTTAATGGGCTCGCCTACAACCGCGCTAATCGCCTTCGCAATATTGTGATGGAAGTAGCGCGCCACCGGCTCATTATGGGCAACATAGCGTCGCGGGCTCTGTTCATCGCCGAGGCGAATGGCTCCGCGACGGATTGCACACCGATAGTAGCGGCGAAGCGCAGCCAGATTGAAGGGGTGAATCAAGCCGCCGAGCGGAGCGTAATTCCGTTCGCGAAACATTTGATGGTATTTATTAGTCATCGCCGACCAGTCGGCGAGACGCTGCTGGGCTTGATTAGCGGGAGTGAGGATGCCGGCGGCCGCAAGCAAAACCCGCTGCAGCTCCGGTAACGAAGCCGGCGCGGGTTCGCCTGCACGCAAGCGCAAAACCAGTGCCTCAAGCTCCGGTCCAAGCCAGAAGGGATGAAAGGAACTAGTCGCGGTATCGTGGACCCACGCCACAGTGCTTTTTAAACTAAAACCTTCCAGCAACTTCCGATTTGCCTGCAGTTCCGGAGGCACTGCTCCGGGCGACAGAAGCGAACATTCCGGGTTGAGGAAGAGCGGCTGAAACAAGTCACATCGCTGGAACCGGCGAGCTAGCGCAGGTTGCGGAATTAAGTGCAGAGGTAACTCATCCAGCAGGCAATGAAACTCCTGGGGAGGCAGCACCGCGGTGTGACTCTGCCGCGATGCCGCTCCCATGAGGCCTGCAATCCACTCAAGCCATGCGGTGTCTTTTACTGGTGAAGCCATCCATTTACCGTGAAGCGGCCATCCGCAAAAACCCGTGACCGACAATGCACGGGAGTAATCTCGTGCAGTATCGAACAGGGAAAGAACACGATTTGGTTCTGCTGGGGAACGATCGCCTGATAACTGCCTGCGCTGAGCGGACGACCGCCACTCCTGGTTGAGTCGTGAAGACGCAGTTCTCCGCCCTCGAACTGGCATGGTTCGCGATGGAAAAAATACACAAACGTCATCCGGCGAGATGCAATCATGGCTTGTGCATCGTCGCAGTGGGCTTGAAAGAAGTCTCCATCATTGCTGGCGGTGATCTGCGCTTCGGTCTGCGTGATAGGAAACTCCTCCATCCCCAACTGGTGGAGGACCATCGGAAGTACGGCGCGAATTCGATCCAGGATTACTCTCCTATGCGGTCCCTGATCCATCAGCACTCGCGAACGACGATGGTTGTAGTCAGTGACTCCGGGTTCGCCGTTGGGCGAAATCACTTCGCTGGCCGCGAACTGAGCTTCGTGATCCAGTGTGTATCGAATCAGTTCTTCCATCTCTTGCGGCGCCAGGAACTCGTCTAAGACGACGCACTGAGATCGAATCACCGAGGGGGAATCCAAGACGGAAACACCGCTTCCTGAGTCGGGTCTCCTTTGCTGGGCTGCCTGCACCGCCGTGCGCCCGTGCCACAATGCGGAATTAGGGGTCTGAGATCCGCTTGGGGGTTGCGGGCCCGCCGGCTTATCCAGCGGAGATTGTGAAGGCGGTTGGGGGCCAGCAGGCATATCCAGCGGAGATTGTGAGGGCGGTTGGGGGCCGCTCGGGGGTTGCGGCCCGGCGAGCACGGTGGCAGGAATGCTATCCTCCGTGCCAGACGAAGCTGAGCCGCGCGCCAGGATCTGCTCGACAATGCTGCTTCCCAGCAACGCGAAGGCGCGTTGCGCAACAGTTTCTCCCACCGAGCGAGCTATGGCAGCCGTTACAGCGGTTTGGATTTCGGGATTGCCGCCTGCTTCCTTCGCATTTCGCAAAAGACTCATCAGCAATTCTCGTTCGCGAGAGCTCAGAATGCGTTCATCCTGCATCAGAGTCTCGGAAAAAGCATTAAGAATCTGCGTCGATGTCATCGGACACACTCCTCCCTGAACTTTCTTAAAAGGTTTGAGCTATGGGCGAAATGGGAAGTGCTTTCGCGGAGACAGTAGCAGGAAACGGAGAGATTATCAAACGGATTCTTCGATACAAGCGCGGAATTCCTACCTTGTGTGGCAAAGGTAGTCTGCTTCGAGGACTTAACTGCTGGCCATCGCGCCCACCATGGAGTGAAAGATTTTCATTCCATCGATGCAGCCCAGTTCGGGTTCTGCCGATCTTTCGGGATGCGGCATCATGCCCACGACATTGCCGCCCGCGCTGCAGATGCCGGCGATATTCTCAAGGGAACCGTTGGGATTCGCCGATTGCGAGATGTCGCCAGTGGGAGTGCAATAGCGTAACACCACGCGATTGCTGCGCATCAATTCCTCCGACGTCGCCCGATCGCAAAAATAATTCCCTTCCATGTGGCCGATGGGGATGGTTAAGACTTCCCCTTGCGAACAGGCGTTCGTGAACGGCGTGGAAGAATTTTCCACGCGCACTTGCACCGGTTTGCAAACATATTTCAGGCCCGCGTTGCGCATGAGCGCGCCGGGCAGCAATCCCGCTTCGCACAAAATCTGAAAGCCGTTACAGATTCCGAGCACCAGCCCTCCACTTTCGGCAAACCGGCGCACCGATTCCATGACGGGAGAGAACTTGGCAATGGCGCCCGTCCGCAAATAGTCTCCGAAGGCGAAGCCTCCGGGGACGATGATGGCGTCACAGTTTTCCAGATCCTGCGATTCATGCCATAGAAATGTCACCGGCTGTTTGGCGACCTGCTGAATGGTCCAGAAGGCATCGTGATCGCAGTTGGAACCGGGGAAGATGATGACTCCAAATTTCATCGCCTGTCCTTGATGTGGGATTTAATGGTCAGTTTAGCACGGCGAGATTTGGCGCAGCGAAGGGGCGCCACTTGATTCTTAGTGGATCGCGACGTTCGAATTCGAAGGAGCGGGAGTCGGAACCGAATTCAGGGGCGGACTCTCAGGGTTGGTGCCGGGCAGTGGTGGCGACGGAGGGGGGCTGGACACTTGATCAAGTTGCGTGGTCAACGAATCGGCCGGAGGTTGCGGCGGAACTCCCTTGGCCCGGACAATTGCCCAATGCCACTCCTGATCGGGGAAGAGAGCAAAATTCAGCTGCGTGCGGAACATTGCTGTGGCGGACGGAGCGGCGGATCCTTTCACACGCAAGAGTACGGTGACATCGGGCTGCTTTTGAAAGGACTCTTGCACCTGCGGCGAGGAGCTGGCTGCGGGCACGATTCGCGCCGAACCATAAGAGGCAACGGCATCGGCGGCTGGGCGACGCAGGATGGTCAGCCCGATCACTACTTCCCGCAACTCCCAAACCGTTGCATTATGTATCGAGACCTGCAGTTGATCTCCGTCAATCGTGGCCGGACCGTCCAATTTGGCCACTTCACTGCGGGGCAACTCATCCAACACAACTGGATCGGAGAGCGAACTACTCCTGGCGTTGAACGAGAAGCTGCAGCTGACATCCGGCGCTGGAGGGTGATTGTTCGCCGGATCGAGTAAGAACACTGCCGTAGCGCCTGACGCTCTGCGGCTTTCCGCCTCTTCCACCACTTTCGAAAAATTATCGTTATCGATAACGACTTCGGGCGCGGGGATCTTCTTGCGAAAACTCCGGGCCACATCGCCCAGCGGCGCGTCGTTGGGGGTGTCTTGCGCACGAGCGCGCTGAGGCAAAGTGAACGCGCACATCCCGGCGAACAGAATGAACATCAGCAAACGGATTGTGATCGAAGTCCGCAGCAAGAGATTCCCGTGACCGCAGGAGACCTTCCAGAATTGTAGTGAGAATGAGGGACAAAACAGAGATAACTCGGGCAAACCTTGGTGCTAGACCTTCCGCGCGGAGAGAAGAAAACTGGGCGTGCGCTGACGAAATGGAAGCGCAACGGGACGCACGCCCACTACTGGCCAGAAGCTTTTATAGAAGACCCGAAGTACGCATCCGTGTGACAGGATCGACTACCGGCTGGCGACGGAAAATCCAGCGAGCCACCGCAAAGCCTACGGCTGCGTAACAAAGATGCATGAACCTCATAGACACCCCCATGTCATTCGGCCATACCCTCAGGGGGAGGATCAGCATCACTATCGGCAAATTATCAGCGGGAAGACACCCTGTGAAGGGCACAACAGTGCTATCGAGTGGCACGGAAGTAATACCACTAGACTGAGACGGGCGAGAGCCGTCATTTACGGCGTCTCCGGACCCTCGCCTCGTAGCAGAGAGGCCGGCGCGCTGCCGAAAACCATAAACAGCTAGTGAGCATCCACGCTTTCGGCATCCCCGGCGCGACCGGGAGGTGGAACGACGACTGTGGACAAGCTGCCTTCCGCCGTCAGCTTTTGGAAAGCGGCGAGGTCACGGCGCTGCAAGTCATCCCAACGGCTCAGCAACTCGCCGCTCTGCCGCTTCAGCTTGTCGAACTCTGTTTGTTCCGCCTCTGTGGGCGCGGAATCCGCGGTGCCCAAGTCCATGGCGAGGTACGCTAATTTCGCGTCGATCTGCGGCGGATAAGCCAGTGAATCTTCATTCGCACTGATCGTTAGATTCACCATCTGATCGCGCACGGCCACCAATTTCTTCTCCAGATCGTCGGCCGAGGCGGAAATAGCCTTGGTACTGGCATTTTCCGGCAGCCGGCGTTTCAGCCCAGCCACCTGCGCGCGCACATCCTGTATCTGGTTGACCGCGTCGTAAACCCGGTTCAGTTGGTCGTGAAGCTGAACCTGCAAGTTGAATTGCTGCACTAGATCGGCCTGGCTCACCGTCACTCGCGGATCCAACTTCAACTCGAAGGACGCAACCTGACTTTCGGACCCAATTGTGAGCCGCACTTGGTACTGTCCGGGCACAGCCACCGGTCCCTTCGCGCCGCCGTTGTACTCCCACAAGTAGTAACCGGGAATGCGATGGGCATCTTCGTAGCGCAGATCCCACACAAACCGATTTAAGCCGGCATCCGGTTTGATTTCTTTTTCCGGCTTCTTATCGTCCGGCCCCAAAGGCTCATCGAGCTGCTCTGCCTCGGTGCTCGAATATTTGCGGATTAACTTTCCGGTCGAATCGAGAATTTCCAGCTCCGTCTCTGTTCCCGCCTTGGGCGCATCTTTAAGGTAGTAATAAATCACCGCGCCGGCTGGAGGATTCTGTCCGGTGCGCTTGGAGGGATGATGCTCGCCGGATTCCCCAGCCTGAATGCGGTAAGCCGCACCCGGAGTGTAGAGATGCACATCTTTCTTCGCGATATCGTCGCCGAACTGCCGCAATGGACTGATGTCATCCAGAATCCAGAATGCGCGTCCATGGGTTGCAACCACGAGGTCATTCTCTTTCACGACCAAATCGTGCACGGGTGTGGTTGGCAGATTTAATTTGAGCGATTTCCACTCCGCTCCGTCGTTGAAGGAAACGAAGACGCCGTTCTCGGTTCCCGCGTAAAGAAGCCCGCGCTTCTTAGGATCTTCGCGGACGGCACGAACAAAACTGCCATCGGGAATTCCGTTATTCAACTTCGTCCAGGTGGCGCCGTAATCGCTGGTTTTGTAAATGTAAGGTTTCAGGTCGTCGCTCTGATGTCGGTCCACGGCAACATAGGCCGTTCCGGCGTCGTGTGGCGAAGCGTCAATCTGGCTGATGCGACTCCACTCCGGCATATCCTTGGGCGTGACGTTGGACCAACTCTTGCCTTCGTCGCGCGTGATCTGGATGAGGCCATCGTCGGTTCCTACCCACAGCAGACCCTTGCTGACCGGCGATTCCGCGAGCGCAAAGATCGTGTCGTAGTATTCGGTTCCGGAATCGTCCAAAGTGATTTCGCCGCCAGAAACATTTTGTTTGCTCTTGTCATTGCGCGTGAGGTCCGGACTGATCGCCTGCCAATGCACGCCGCCATCCGTCGTCTTGAACAGGCGTTCACTCGCGTGGTACAGGGTGTTGGGATCGTGCAGAGAAATCAGCACCGGCGCAGTCCACTGAAAACGATGCTCCAGGTTCGCCGCTCCCCACGCGTCCGATAACTCGGGCTGCTCGGTGATCGATTTCACCTGCCCGATATGTTTATCGAAACGTGTGATGTTTCCCTGATAATCTGCGGCGTATACGACGTTCGGATCCGGCGGATAGGGCGCGATGTAGCCCGCCTCGCCTCCGCCAACGTCGTACCAATCGGTACGATCGATGGCGCCGTCGTCGCTGCGGCTGGCGATGGCTACAGTTCCGCTGTCTTGCTGCGCGCCGTATACGCGATAGGGTGTAGCCGTGTCCGTAGTAACGTGGTAGAACTGTGCGGTTGGTTGATTATCTTCGCGAGTCCAGTTCTTGCCGCCATCGAGCGTAACGGTCACTCCACCATCGTTCGCGGCAATCATTCGTCGCGTATCTCTGGGATCGATCCACAGCCCGTGGTTGTCGCCGTGCGGAACTCTGATTCGATTGAAGAGATGGCCGCCATCGGTCGATTTGTAGGCCTCTACATCCATGATGTAGACCACGTTCTCATCGCGTGGGTCGGCGATGATGTGCATGTAATACCAGGGCCGCTGCCAAAGGCTGTGGCTGGGATTGACGAAGTCCCATGTTTCTCCTCCATCGTCAGAGCGGTAAAGACCGCCCTCGGGATTGTGCGCCTCAATCAGTGCGTAGACTCGATCGGAGTTGGCGGCGACGGCGATTCCGATGCGTCCATACGGACCTTTCGGAAGACCGTGTTCTTCCAGCCGCTTCCAGGTCGAGCCTCCATCGTTCGAACGGTAAAGTCCGCTGCCTGGGCCGCCGCTAGCCATACTCCAGGAAGTACGCCGTGCCTGCCAGAGCGATGCGAACAGGATATTGGGATTGTGGGGATCGAAGGCTACATCGATGCCGCCGGTACTTTCATCCTTGTAGAGAACTCTCTCCCAATTTTTGCCGCCGTCAGTGGTGCGGAAAATGCCGCGCTCCGGGTTCGGTCCAAACGGATGTCCGAGCGCGGCAACGAAGACGATGTCCGGATTGTTGGGATTGATGATGACTTTGCCGATGGCGCGAGTGTCGTGCAGTCCAACGTTTTTCCAGGTCTTGCCGCCGTCGAGGGATTTGTAGACTCCGTCGCCGTGAGAAATGTTTCCACGAATGCAGGCTTCACCGGTGCCTACGTAAAGAGTGTTGTGATCGGAGTTGGCGACCGCAAGGCTGCCGATGTCTCCACTTCCCTCTTTATCGAATACTGGTGACCAGCTCATCGCGCCGTCGGTCGACTTCCAGACTCCGCCGCCGGTTGCGCCGAAGTAATACGTTGTGGGGTCGCCTGGGATTCCAGCCGCGGTCAGTGAGCGTCCGCCGCGGAAGGGGCCGATCATGCGGTACTTCATGCCCTTGAACAGTTTGTCTTCCGGCTTGGAATCTTTGTCCTTATCCCCGTCAGCATTATCGCTGGCAGCGTTCGCGCTGGGAGTAGGCGTCGTCTGCGTGGGCTTCACCGCCTTCGATTGCCGTTCGGGCTTGGTTTGCGCGTATGCTGCATTCTGCATGCAAAGCGCGATAATGGCGAGAAACCACCACGCCATTCCGGTCTTTGCCGATTTCTTCCCCTTCAACGACTTGTGGCTCGCCATGTTTGTGTTGCTCCCCTGGGATATGAATGTTTTCAAATGCAACCGCACAAGCCCACTCAAACCGCATAATCCTAACAGCATTGTCGCTATTTTCTGGAAAGGGTTCGACGAGCGGCCGCGATTTCCTTGAGCTTGGCCGCATCGACCTTCGGATAAGAAAGGCCGAGTTCTTCGAGAGTCTCGACGATCGCCGCCGCAACCACCAAATGGGTGAACCATTTGTTATCCGCCGGAACTACATACCACGGAGCATGTTTGCTCGCCGTGTGGCGGATCATATCTTCATAAGCGTCTTGATAATCGTCCCAATATTCACGCTCGTGGATATCCGCTTCGGAAAATTTCCAGTGTTTTTCGGGTTCGTCGAGGCGGGCCAGAAATCGCTTCTTCTGCTCCTTCTTCGAAAGATGCAGAAAGAATTTGCGGATCACGGTGCCGTTGCGAGCCATGTGCCGCTCGAAGCTGTGAATATCCTCAAAGCGCTCTTTCCAAATATCTTTCCGATCAACTGCGGAGGAACCAGTTGGCCTTCGAGCACTTTGGGATGCACCCGCACCACCAGCACTTCTTCGTAATAAGACCGATTGAAAATCCCGATGTGCCCACGCTCGGGCAGCGCCTCGGTGGTGCGCCACAGGAAATCGTGCTGTAGCTCAGTCGGCGAGGGCGCTTTGAACGAGTGTACCTGGCAACCTTCGGGGTTCACTCCCGACATGACGTGCTTGATCGTGCCGTCCTTACCGGCGGCGTCCATGGCTTGAAAGATCAGTAACAGCGACCAACGACCCTGGGCATAGAGCATGGCCTGCAACTCTTCCATGCGCGCGATATCTTTCTGCAACTGGTCCTTGGCCTCGTCAACGGAATTCCAATGGGCAGTGCCGGCCGGATCGAAGTCTTTCAAGCGGAAATGTTTCCCGTCGTCGATGCGGTAGGATTTTGCCAGTTTGGCGGTTTTCATTATTGGTCGGGCGCGCGGCCTTGATTGGAAGTCTACCGCAATTTGGAGGGAAGGTTGGGACCGTGGGAGTGGCCGGTTTCGGCTGAGGCAGGCAAACGGGTGAAATGGAGGTATTTCGCCGATTGAGGGGCCGGTAAGCGGCGAGGATGCCTACTCGTGGTCGTGTTCAAACGGCCGAGACGCCTGCTTCCTTGATATCTTTCAGCGCTTTTTGTCCTTCGAACCATTTGAAAACGAAGAACGCATGGACCCCGAATGCCCACAACGAAAAGGTAGCCATGAGAGCAACCATGTCCGCAGCATACAGAGCCATGCCCGCCCAGAATGCCCAACGATATCCGCTGCGTGCTGCGAATCCCAAGCCTACTAGCACCATCATCCACGCGCCCACCACGCCGTCTCCTGCGAGGGGATGACCTTCCACAAGCCGCCGACCATAAAGGGCAACCAGGTCAAATGCGCCGATACTGACGATAAAGTTCATCTTCACTGGAAATAACCCACTAGCGACCGCGGCCAGACCCGCAGCCCAGAAGAAGTAGTTCGCTTCGCTTCGGCTTTCCGCGAGTAGATTGGCACGCCGCTGTTCGTTAGCCGCCTTGTACTCTTCGTCCGTTCGACCCGCGCCCACGTTCAATGTTTGCATAGAAAATGCGGCCTAGTATAAACGCAGATTGATCCGGTCCCATAGTAGTTGACGTAATCAACGA
>Ga0302183_10001323_pt1 | contig 11563 bp, 5 predicted proteins | sample I_Palsa_N3_2_FD_200232 | JGI IMG/M metagenome (GOLD analysis project Ga0302183, IMG submission 200232) | Peat permafrost microbial communities from Stordalen Mire near Abisko, Sweden - I_Palsa_N3_2 | ecosystem: Environmental > Terrestrial > Soil > Palsa > Peat permafrost | place: Sweden: Abisko...
GGAATTCTTCAACACCTACTATCGGCCCGACAACTGCACGATGGTTCTGGTGGGCGATTTCTCCGCGGACGGCGCCGTGGCCATGGCGCAGAAATATTTCGGCGGCATACCGAAGCCGGCGGCGTCGGTGCCGCGCGTGACGGCGGTCGAGCCGGCGCAAACGGCCGAGCGGCAACTGGTGAAGACCTATCCGGATTCACCGCTTCCGGCGTTCGTCTACGGCTACAAGATGCCGGCCGAATATTCGCCCGATTCGTATGCGCTCGATTTGGTGTCAAACCTTTTGGTGAGCGGCGAGAGCAGTTGGCTCTATCGCAAACTCGTGTATGAGGACCGCATCGCGGTGGAAGTGGATGGCGGCGGGAATTTAACTGAGGACCCCAACTTGTTTTTCGTGGTCGCGGTGATGAATCAAGGGCACAGCAACGCCGAGGGAGAAAAAGAAACGCAGGACGTGCTCGACCGGATCAAGGCGTCGCCACTCGACGCGCACGACCTCGAAAGAGTTAAGAACCAGCAGACTGCGGCGTTCATACTTGGCCGCGAAAGCGACGAGGAAGTGGCCTCGGCACTGGGTCCCTACGCAGTGATCGGGCGCGATCCGGAACTGTATAACTCCGATCTCGATCGGTATTTGAGCGTGACGCCGGAAGAGATCGAACGCATCGCGAAGCAATATTTCGTTCCGGAACACGCGACGCTGCTGGAAGTGCAAGTGCCGCCAGCGCCGGTGGCGGGAAACTAAGAGAGCCGGGAGTTCAGATTGATTTTGAATCACAAACTCGGATTGTGCCTGGCGCTTGCGGGCGGGATCGCGTTTGGCGCCGTGCGCAGCGCCGCGCAACAAAGTACCGCGGCGCAGGCTCCGGCCGCCGCGCCCGCGCCTACGCCGGCGACGCCAGCGGCGCAACTGGTGCCGGATATGCCGCCGCTCGATCCGCCGCACCCGTTTGTGTTTCCAAAAGTGGCCACAAAAACATTTGAGAACGGTTTGCGCGTGTTTGTGGCATCGGACCCGGATCCGGACCATGCTCAGCCTTCGGTGAGCGTCGAGTTGCTGCTGCCCGACGCGGGCACGGCTTCCGATCCGCCGGGCAGGCCCGGCGTTGCGGACATGACGGCGAGCCTGGTGACCGAAGGGACGGCGACGCGTTCGGCGCAAGAGATTGCGAGCGCGATCGATTTCGTGGGCGGCACGCTCGAGGCCGATGCTTCCGAAGACTGCACGACGATCGAAGCGACAGTGGTGAAGAAAGATTTCGACGAGGCCATGGATCTTCTCTCGGACGTGACACTGCACGCGAGCTTCGCCGCGCCTGAACTGGAGCGGCGCAGGGAGCAGGCGCTTTCCGATCTTTCGATGTCGTACGACGACGCCGAATATCTGGCTTCGGCGACGTTCAAGCGCGCGGTGTTCGGCGGGGATTCTTATGGCCTGCCGGGCGAAGGCACGCCGGAGACCGTGCACGGCTTGACGCGCGGGGACATCGTGGCCTTCCGCGACAAGCACTACTTTCCGAAGGGCGCGCTTCTGGCGTTCGCGGGCGATATCACGCCGGAGGAAGCGTTCGCCGCGACGGAAAAATATCTGGGCTCGTGGGCGAACACGGGAGCCGCCGCGACGGCGGCGAGCACCGCGTCCACCGAAACGGGCAGCGGCGCGGCGCGACCGAAGGGTTTGAGGATTTTTCTGATCGACAAGCCCGACGCGGTGCAAACGCAGATCCGCATCGGGCGGCCTGGAATCCCGCGCGGCAATCCGGACTATCTCGCGCTGCAGGTGACCAATCAGATTTTCGGCGGTTCGTATAACGCGCGGCTGAACACCGCGGTACGCTTGAAAAAAGGCCTGACCTACGACGCTTCTTCGAGTTTCCCCAGCTACCAGACGGCCGGCGATTTTCAAGTGACCACGTTCACGCGCACGGATGAAACCGTGCCGGCGACGCAATTGGTGCTCGACGAGCTGCGCAAGATGTCGTCGGGCGAAGTGACGCCGGACGAACTCGGCGTGGCGCGGGACTATCTGGCGGGCGTGTTTCCACTGCATGCGGAAACGCCGTCGGACGTGGCCGACCGCGTGCTCGGCGCGGCGTTCTACGGCTTGCCGGCGGATTATCTGGACACGTATCAGGCGCGCATTCGCGCCATGACCGCAGACGACGTGAAGCGCGTGGCGCAAAAGTATCTCGACCCCGGGGACCTAGACGTGGTGTTCGTGGGCAATGTCGCGGGGTTTCGCGATGCCATCTCGAAAATGCTGCCGGGCGCGAGCATCGTGGAGATTCCGGCGCAGGATGTGGATCTGCTTTCTCCCACTCTAAGGCGCCCGGAATCGCAATCGAATGCTACGCCTGCGCCAACGGGCGCTCCAGCCGCTGAGGCGCCGCACAACTAGAAATTTGGCGTGGGAATTTGGCGCGCGCGTGCCGGGCGTGCGCGGATGGCAAGCGCAGGACACACAAATTTGAGAATGACGCGCGAGCGGCATACACTGGTTATCTGAACTTTTATAAAATCTCGCAAAACTTGGTCAGTTGAAGGAGTCCCTTGCTGAAACTCTGGTTGAAGACAATTTCATCCGCACTTTTGTTTTCGCTTTTCGCCGTACTGCTATCGCCGGCCGCAGCGCACGCCGGCGGGACCGGCGCCGATCACGGCGCGGCCTTTCAAGCCGCTTCCGCGCCGCAAGCCGCGCCTTCACCGGCGATTGCGGCGATGGGCGCGGAGCTCGATCGCGAAATGCCCATTTTGAGCAAGGCCGATCCGGCGGCGTATTTCATCCGCTACACGCTGACCTCGAGCGATCGGATGGAAGTGTCGGGCTCGAACGGAGCGCTGCTTTCGAGCGATCACAATCTTTCGCGGTGGCTAGAAGCGCAAGTGCGCGTGGGCAGCTACACGCTGGACAATACGCACCAAGTTGGCAACGCGGCTCCGGCGGAGCCGGCAAGCTACGGCCGCTCGGCGCCGGTGGAAGACGATCCCGCCGTTCTGCGGCGCGAGGTGTGGGCGGAGACGCAGAAGCAATACCGCTCGGCCGCGGAAGAGTTCATCAAGATCGAAACCAGCAAGGAAGTGCAAGCGCAGGCGGCCGAGGGCGCGGCGCCGGATTTTTCGCACGAAGAAGCGCACGTTTCCTACGGGCCGGAGGTTGCGCTGCATTTCGACCGCACGCCGTGGGAAGCCAAGGTGCGGCTGTACACCAAGACATTTCGCGAATCGCCGCTGATTTTGAATTCGATCGCCACGTTTACGGCCGACGCCGAAAACCAATATCAGGTTTCCAGCGAAGGCAGCCGCTTGCAGTTCGGACAGATACGCTATCGGCTGGAACTATTCATCCAAGGCAAGGCGCCGGACGGAATGGACATCGATCGCTACTACAATTTCGATTGGAACGATCCGGCCGAGGCGCCCACGGATGCGACGGTGCTGGCCGAATGCGCGGCGCTGCGTAAGGAGTTGGAAGCGCTGGTGGCGGCTCCGCTGGTCGAGCCGGTCGTAGGTCCCACGCTTTTGACCGGACGCGCCGCGGCGGTCTTCTTTCACGAAGTGTTCGGGCATCCCGATGAAGGGTTCCGTCAGAAGGACGTCAACGAAGGACAAACCTTCGCGAAAAAGATCGGCCAGCTTCTGCTGCCGGACTTCATTTCCATCTACGACGACCCCACGATGCACCGCGTGGGCTCGACGGTGCTGCTGGGGGATTATCCGTTCGACGACGAAGGCGCGCCCTCGCAACGAGTGACGCTGGTGGACCACGGCATCCTGAAGGATTTCGAGATGTCGCGCCAGCCGATTCTGGGATTTCTGCAATCGAATGGACACGGGCGGCGGCAAATCGGCTTTCAGCCGGTTTCGCGGCAGGGCAATCTGATCGTGGAAAGCAGCCACGCGGTGTCAAACGCGGAGCTGCGGCGCTTGTTTATCGAGGAGATTCGCAAGCAAGGCAAACCCTTCGGTCTGTTTATCGACGACATCGAGGGCGGATTCACGATGACCGGGCGCGGGCAGCCGCAGGCTTTTCAAGTGACGCCGCTGGTGGTTTACAAAGTGTTCGCGGACGGCCGGCCGGACGAGATGGTGCGCGGCGTGGATATCGTGGGGACGCGGCTGACGGCGCTGGGGAAAATCATCGCCACGGGAGATACGCCGGAAGTGTTTAACGGATATTGCGGCGCGGAATCGGGTTCGATTCCGGTGGCGGCGGTGTCGCCGGCGATTTTGATCTCGGAAATGGAAGTGCAAAAGAAAGAGACAGCCACGGACCGCCCGCCGATTCTTCCGCCGCCGGCGCACGACCCGGATGCCCCGGGAGGCCAGCAATGAAGGGCTCGATGCACTCGATACAAATGAGGACCGCGATGTGCGCGCTACTTTTGCTGGGCGCGGCCGGAGGGACGCTGCGGGCGGCGGGGCGCGGCACGACGACGGGAACGACTCCCGTACGACAGCCGACGACGCGCAGCGCGCAACAACCGGCTCCGCCAAGCGTGGTTGACCACACGCTCGATTCCATGCGCGATGAGATGGCGCGCTCGCGCGCGCGGCTGGCCATTCCGATCGCCGACGGGGGCGCGCCGGTGAAACCCTACTACATTGAATACCGCTTGCTCGATCTCGATGAGCGAACCATCACCGCGGAGTTTGGCGCGCTGATTTCTTCCACCACCACGCGCAATCGCTTGATGAGCGTCGACGTGCGCGTGGGAAATTATCAGGTGGACAGCTCGAATTTCATCGGCAGCGAGGGATTCAGCGGGTTCCTGGGCTCGACGGGCGAAGTGGGCATCGACCGCGATTACGATTCGCTGCGCGAGGATTTGTGGCTGGCGACCGATCAGGCTTACAAAGAAGCACTCGAGAATCTTTCCAAGAAGCAGGCGTTCTTGAATCGCCTGGCGAACGCGCCGACCATCGCGGATTTTTCGCAGGAGGCCACGACCAACAACGTCGAGCCTCTCGAAGTACCCGATTGGACCACGCGCAACTGGGAAGCGGAGGCCAAGAGCGTCTCCGCGGCGCTGCGCGCATTTCCGCAGATTTACGGCTCGCGCGTGACCTACCGCCTGATCTTCACGACATCGTATTTGATGACCAGCGAAGGAACGGTAATGCGCGTGAACCGCTCGCTCGCAGCCATTGAAGCAAGCATGACGAGCGAAGCCGACGACGGCACGGGCGTACACAATTTCTACGCCACGTACGCCGACACAGCGGGCGGACTGCCGGCGCCGGAGGCCGTGCACGACGCGCTGGTGAAGGCCGGGCAAGAGCTGGTGACGCTGCGCGACGCACCGGCCATGCCGGATTACGAAGGGCCGTTGCTGGTGGACGACACGGCGTCGGGTTCACTGCTGGCGCAGATGCTCGGGCCCTCGCTTTCCGGAGCGCGCGGGCCGGTTTCGATGGTGCCGCAGTTTGACGAAATGATGGAGCGGCTGGGGGGCACGAGCGAGTGGACCGGCAGACCCGGAACGCGTGTACTGCCGACGAGCGTGACTCTGGTGGATGACCCGACGGCCAAGCAGTGGAATGGGCAGGAACTGATCGGCGCGTACGACGTGGACGAAGAGGGCGTGAAGGCCGAAAAAGTCACGGTGGTCGACGACGGGATTCTGCGGCAGCTCTTAATGTCGCGGCGGCCGGGCCCCGATTTCGATCGCTCGAACGGACACGGGCGCGCGACGTTTTTGGGCGATCCGCGGCCGATGCTGAGCAATTTATTTTTCATGTCCAGCGACGCGACGGCGCCGGAGGCCATGAAGCAGAAATTTTTGGACGCGTGCAAAGCGGATGGGCAGACGTGGTGTCTTGAAGTGCGGCGCATGGACAATCCGGTGCTGGCAGTCGGGGATCAGGACGACATGTCGGACTTCATCGCACTGGCGGCATCGGGCGCGGCCACCGGCGATAGGATTCCGTTGCTGGTGTATCGCGTGTACGTCTCCGATGGGCACGAGGAGTTGATGCGCGGCGCGCAATTGAGAGGGCTGACGCTGAAGACGCTGCGGAATCTCGAAGGCGTAGGCAGCGATGCAGCGGTATTTTCGTTCGCGCAAAATCAAATCGAAGGGTTCGGCGGAACGGCGCTGGCGGCATTCGGCAGTGCCGATGGCGGGGTGCCCAGCGCGGTGATCTCTCCTTCGCTGCTGTTCGACGACGTGGAAGTGCACGGGCCGCGCGGCGAGCCCGAACGCATGCCTTTGGTGCCTCCACCGCCGCTCAATTGAGTGCTGTGCCCGCCCGAGTGGCGGACGGGCATACGCGGTCCATCGAATCAACGCGCATGAGCAGCGCCGACGACTTTTTCGATAATCTCCGGCGGCAGACCAGTGTCGTCCACTCCGCCAAGATAAAGGCGGCACTGGGCTCGGTCGGCTCGGCGCTGATTTTGGTGTCGATCAAGGTTGTGCTGACGGTGATGACGCACAGCCTGGGAGTTCTCACCGAAGCACTGCACTCCTGCCTCGATTTAATCGCCGCAATCCTCACCTATCTTTCCGTGCGCGTCTCGGACCGGCCGGCGGATTCAAGCCATCTTTACGGCCACGGCAAAGTCGAAAATTTTTCCGCGTTCGTGCAAACGGCTTTGCTGCTGCTGACGGCGATGTACGTCATCTACGAGGCGTTTCGCCGGCTATTTTTTCATTCCGTGGAAATCGCGCCGAGCCTTCTGGCGATCGCGGCGCTGGGCGTCGCGGTGGTGGTGGATCTGGTGCGCTCGCGGATGCTGGGGCGCGTGGCGAAGCAATATCGCAGCGACGCCCTCGAAGCGGACGCGCTGCATTTTTCCACCGACGTGTGGAGCACGCTGGTGGTGATGCTGGGAATGACCGCGGTTTGGCTGGGGCGCCACACGGGGATGGAATGGTTGCGTTATGCGGACCCCATCGCGGCGCTGGCGGTTGCGGCGGTGATCATCTGGCTGGGATCGCAACTGGGCCGGCGCACGCTGGACGCGCTGCTCGATGCCGCGCCCGCGGGATTGCAGGAGCGGCTCGCGGCGGAAATCGACCAGCTCGACGGCGTGCTGGGGACCGAACGCGTGCGCGTGCGGCGCGCGGGCAATCGCCATTTTGTGGACGTGACCATCGGCGTGCCGCGCACGGCCACCTTCGAGCATGTGCATGAGATCAGCGATTCGGTGGAGCGGCGCGTGGCGGAGATCATTCCCGCCGACGTGATGGTGCACATGGAACCGCGCGCGGCGCGCAACGAGCATCTGTTCGAGGCCATCCGCGACATCGCCGACCGGCGGAGTCTGCCGATCCACGAGCTTTCCGCGCACCAACTCGACGGGCGGCTGCTGATCGAGTTGCACCTTGAAGTGGACGAGAAGGCCACGCTGCGCGAAGCGCATCGCCACGCCAGCGAACTCGAAGAGGAAATCAGCATGCTGCCCGGCGCCGCTTCGCTGCGCGGTCCGGCGCAGGTGAACGTGCACATCGAGCCGCTGGGCACGCACATTCCTTCGGCGGATTCGCGCGCAGGCGAAATGAAGGAACTCGGGCGCGCGATCGAGGAATACATCAACACGCTGGTGGGCGAATACCATGAGTTGGTGGATTGCCACGAAGTGCACGTGCGCCGCGTGGAGAACAAAATCCTAGTGGCGTGCCACTGCGCGATGGACGGCAATTTGCCGATCACCGAAATTCACGACGCCACCGCGGCGCTCGAAGATCGCGTGAAAGAAAAATTTTCGCAAATTTTTCGCGTCAGCATTCACCCCGAACCGGTCGAGGAGCGCTGACGCGGCGAGAACCTCCGGCGCAGTTTTTGAAGCGTGCCTTCGGCACAGTTTTTGAAGCGCGCCTCCGGAGCGACCGGACAGAATGCCGGTTTGATTTTTTCACGAGCGGATGGGAGGATGGGCCAGGTTTCCGTCTGCAAATGGCTGCTCCCCACGAAGATTCCTTGCCGGATTCCAGCGCTGCTGGGCCGAATGCTGTGAAATCCCCGTGGTCTTATCGCTGGCTGTGGATCGCGGCGATCGCCGCGGCGCTGGCGCTGCGCATTTTTTTTGTGTTCACCACCGATGCCGATGACGGCGATAGCCAGATGTACGAGGAACTCGCGCACAACTGGCGGACCAGCGGAATCTACGGCATGGATCTGGGGCACGACCTGCCCACTCCGGTGGACGTGCGCGTGCCGGGATATCCCGGCTTTTTGGCCGTGGTCTCCCGAATATTTGGAGATGGGCTTCGGCCCGTGCTGTTGGTCCAAGTCGTTGTGGATCTTGGGACCTGCGTGCTTGTGGCCATGCTGGCCGCGTGGCTGGTGCCGCCGGAGTTGCGCAAGCGAACGGCTTTGGTGGCGATGTGGCTGGCGGCGCTGTGCCCGTTCGTCGCGAATTACTGCGCGGAGGCGCTCACCGAAGTCCTCACCACGTTCTGGACGGCCGTGGCGCTGCTTGCGCTCACTGCGGCCTGCGTCGGAGGCGAGCATGTGAATTGGCGACGGGCCTCGGCCGCGCCTGTCGCGAAGCGTCCCGCACGCAACTGGTTTCTCTCGTTCCTATCCAACCGATGGTTCTTGGGCGGGCTGGCCGTCGGGATGGGAACGCTGGTGAGGCCGGAGACTCCGTTGCTGCTGATGGCGCTGGCGTTGCTGCTGATCTGGCGGTGGCGCCGCGCGGCGGATTGGGGAAAGCTCCTGCGTGCGGGCGCGCTCGTCGCGGTGGGCTTCGTGCTTCCGCTGATTCCATGGACCGCGCGCAACGCGATTACGCTGCACGAGTTCCAGCCATTTGCCGCCCGCTACGCGCAACTGCCCAGCGAGTATGTTCCGCACGGGTTTATGGCTTGGACGGGAACCTGGCTGGTGCGCTACCGGGACGTTTACCTCACGTCGTGGAATCTCGGCGACGACCAACTACAGGTATCCGATTTGCCGGCGTCGGCCTTCGATTCGGACCAGGAGCGCGCGCGAGTGCAGGCGCTGTACGACGATTACGATTCCCACTGCTGCGACTACACGCCCGAATGGGACGCGCAATTCGGAGAGCTGGCACGCGAGCGCACGGCGCGGCATCCGTTGCGAACGTACTTAGAGATTCCGTTTGAGCGTTCCTTCACGCTGTGGCTGCGGCCGCGCATCGAGCTTTCGGAGTATTACGGGCGCTTTTGGCCGCCTCTGGTGCAATATCGCAGGGATCGTGTAGATTTCGGCGTGACTGTGCTGTTCAGCGCCATCGGCATATTTTATGTGGCGCTGGCGTTTGCGGGAGCGTGGCGCGCGCGCGCGCGCCGCGACGATTTCACGCCGGCGCAGCGCTGGGCGATCGCGTTCCTGGTTGTATTCTGCGTGGTGCGCACCATTTACTTCACGCATGTGGATACACCGGAGCCCCGGTATATGCTCGAGTGCTATCCGGCGGTGTTTGCGCTGGGCGCCATTTTCTTTGCCGGTCTAAAGAAAATCGCGTACTAGGCTGCGGACGGGAACGTTCGTGCATCAAACATAGCAGGTGGAAACTCGGCCCGGCACCGCGATGAAGGGCGTCGTCAAGGGCGTGGCAATTGCTTCCCGCAAACCAAGCCGGATGGCAACCGCTAAGACGCAAAAAGATGACTCGGCAATCCGCTCGCGGTAATATCTCGTCTCGAAGACCCTCGGAGGGAGCGGCTGGCAGGTTTATGTAGGACCGCTCGTCTTAATTCCCCGGATGGAAACACACAGACCCATATTTTACGATGAACAACGGCGCCGCTGGCGGCGGCTGCGCTGGGTCCTCGAAGTCACGGCGCTGGTTCTGGCGCTGGTGCTGATGGTGTTTACGGTGAGCGTGCTGCACCGTATGACTTTGCCGGGAGAGATGCAGCAGCTCAGCGAGCACTCTGGGCTGCGGCCGTTCCTGAGCGCGCAGGCCAAGACCAAGGCGGTTCCCAGGCGACCGGGTCGCGGGCGGCGAGTGAATGCGCTGGGCTCGGAGACTCCACCGGCGAGCTACGACCCTCTGCGCGCGGCGTTTTACGTGTCGTACGACGCGACGAGCTTGGCCTCGCTGCAGCAACACTACCGCGATATTGACGTTCTGATCCCCGACACGCTGTACTCCGATTCGGCCGACGGCAAATTGAGCGGCGGAAACGGCGCGACCGGCGACGACATCCAACTCGATCCGAAGCTGGCCGAATGGATGCGCACTTCCGGGGTCGAAATTCCGATTATGCCGCTGGTGCAAAATACCGACGGAACATCTTGGCGCATTCCGGAAACTGTGGCCATGCTGCGGAACCCCGGCGCCCGGCATCACCTGGTGCAGCAGCTTGTGGCCTACGTCGTGAAGCAGAACAATCCGGGCCTGGTGGCGGACTTTGAGGAAATTCCTCCCTCGAGCCAGAAGGATTTCTCGGATTTTATCGGTGAACTTGCCGCCTGGATGCATGGCGCGGGACTCAAGCTGATGGTCGCGCTGCCGGCGGGAGACTGGGACTACGACTACGCGGGTATCGCGAAGGTTGCGGACGCGATCATCGTGATGGATTACGACCAGTTTTCGCAGGACACGACGTCGGGCCCCATCGCCGCACAGGACTGGTATGTGGATCGCCTGCGAGCGGTGCTCAAAGTCGTGCCGGCGCAGAAAGTCGTGGCCGGCGTGGCCAATTACGCTTATGACTGGACCGAACCCACCGGAAAGTCGAAACGAAAACCGGCGGCCATAGAAACGTTTCAGGGAGCGGTGGTGACGGCTTCGGAATCCGAGGCCAACATCGACTTCGATTACGACACGCTGAATCCGCATTTCTCCTATTACGACGAACACAACCAAGTGCACAACGTTTGGATGCTCGATGGCGTGACCGCCTACAACGAGCTGCGCGCCGCCGAGCGGCTGGGCGTGCAGGGCACGGCGCTGTGGAGGCTTGGTTCGGAGGATGGTTCGCTGTGGACGATTTGGGACGTGACGCGGCCCGACGACGCAGCGCGCGCGCGCCTGGACGATATTCCCTATGGATTCGACCTGATCCTCGAAGGCCAGGGCGATATCTGGAACCAGATCACCACGCCGCAACAAGGCAGCCGGTCGTTCGATTTCGATAAGGCCTCGAACCTGATCACGGATGAAACCTACGACGATCTGCCGATGCCCTACCGCATCTTTCAGGAGGGCGGGCAGCCGAAGAAGATCGCTCTCAGTTTCGATGACGGGCCGGATCCGCGCAACACGCCGCAAATTCTGAACATCTTGAAAGAGAAACACGCGCCGGCCACATTTTTCGTGATCGGTGTGGAAGCCAACAATGCTCTCGACTTGCTGAAGCGTGAATACGACGAAGGCCACGAAATCGGAAATCATACCTACACGCATCCGGCGTTCACGCCGAATCTTTCGCGCACGCAGATCGAATTGGAATTGAATTTGAACGAGCGATTGCTCGCCAGTACGCTGGGAATCAAGACGCAGCTTTTCCGGCCGCCCTACGGCATCGACCACCAGCCGGAAACCGCCGACGAAGTGGAGATGCTGCCGATTCCGCTTTCGATGGGATATTTGCTGGTCGGCGCGCAGATCGATCCGCATGACTGGGGCGAAGCGGGAGGCGTG
>Ga0302183_10001335_pt1 | contig 11520 bp, 8 predicted proteins | sample I_Palsa_N3_2_FD_200232 | JGI IMG/M metagenome (GOLD analysis project Ga0302183, IMG submission 200232) | Peat permafrost microbial communities from Stordalen Mire near Abisko, Sweden - I_Palsa_N3_2 | ecosystem: Environmental > Terrestrial > Soil > Palsa > Peat permafrost | place: Sweden: Abisko...
TTGGAGCTTGATCCATTTTCCCGAATCTACAATACCGTCTTCGGTCTGACCTATTTCTATGCCCGGAAATATGACCAGGCGGAGGAGCAATTCAAGAAGGCGATCGAGTTAAATCCTGATTTCTTTGTGACCTATTACCACTTTGCCTGGCTGTACTCCCAGCTCGGGCAATATCAGAACGCCATCGGCGAGCTCACGAAGGGGCGGCTCCTTTCAGCCAACGATCGCGCCGTCAAAGCTGCAGCATCTGAGGACGTTGCGCTCAGAAAGGCATTTGCGGCGGAGGGTGCTACAGGATTTTGGCAGCAACTTTTGACGTCCAACGAAAAATCGGGGCGCGATATTGGGGAATTCGACAATCCGCAGCTTTATGCCCGGCTCGGAGATAAGCAAAAGGCATTGGAATGGCTGAACCGCAACTATGAAGAACGAAGAGCTCTTGGGACGCTCTTGAATGTCGACCCTGCCTTCGACTCGCTGCGTTCGGACCAGCGTTTCGCGGATCTGGTTCGGCGTATGGGACTCACCCCGAATGCTAAGGCCGACTAGGGAAGCGGAGCAGTCTCGGCCAGCCGTTTCGGTCGTGACGAAGTCATAATCGCACTCTCGGCAGGACCTTCAACATTTACTCTCGGCACCGAGAGACTGAAGAAGAAGAGAGCAGGAAATTTCCCTGCTCTCTATAATCGCCGATCAGACTACTCGACTTCTCGGGTTCATACGACGGCAGGGATTGGTATGTTCCGGTCGGTCATTGCGGCCCCATGTGCCCAACTCCGAATCGGCCGAAGCGTAGTTGTTGCTTAAGCAGGTTGCGGGCATCGTCGCTTAGAACCCTCGGGCTGATCACGCCTTGTGAAGTGCTCTCGCTGGTCGCAACACTGTGTGTCGGGCGCGCCAGATAGGTGTGAGTTTCGCCGGTGCTGGTCAGACCCAAACCAGTGATCTCCCCGCGGGAATTGATGGAGCAACCAGTTAGTAGATACAGGGGAGAATCGCCCGCAATCAGGGTGTTGAGGTCGGTCATCACGCCTTTCTCCCACAGAAACGCACGTGGGTCGAAGTTTGCGTCCAGGGACGCGCCCACTACCGAGCCGGCATCGTTAATGCTGAGGCTGACGCTCGCTACGTCCCCGGAGAGTGTGCCCAAATCTTGCATCCCAGTTTTCCTAGTCCAGAGAAAAGCGTCAAAAGTTGTGTCGCCTGGCAGGTCCGAGTTACCCACCACCTGGCCTTGGTTGTTAATGTCATAGGCGATGTTTCCGCCCGCCTGCCCCGTTTCGCCGCCGAGATTGCCGAGGTTAGTCGCTTTGCCTTTTTCCCAGAGCAAGGCATGAACCGGCACGAGGTTGTAGAGGAAATTCGCGTTGAAAGCTGCGCAAGTGCCCGACCCGCCGACAACCTCTCCGTTGTCGTTGATCTGCTGGGCGACGCCATCTGGATCGCCCCCAAACGTAGGCAGTTTGTGAATCAATCCTTTTTCCCAGACGACAGGCTTAAAGTGGAGAACTTGCGGAGCTGGGCAGCCTGGGTCCGGTGTCGAGTTCTCCGCAAATCCGGCCACTTCTCCCCGATTGCTGATCGCCTGAGCCACGCCGTTGTTGCCACCGAGTGTCGGGAGCTGAATCATTCCCCCGGCCTGCCACAGGAAAGGTAAACAGGTAAGGTGGGTACCGAATCCGCAGAAGTCTTCACCATTGGGATCTGAGGTGGAAGTTTCAGCTTCACCCACGGCTCGGCTACTTTCGTCGTCAACAAACGCGATGCTGTTCGGTCCTCCGAGCCCGGGCGCGCCGATGTCCTTCATTTGCCCGTTGAGCCAGAGGACGGCGTTCTGTGTACCGTCGGGGAGGCTGGCCGAACCACTTACCAGACCATACCTGTCAATAAAGAATGGCTGGCTAAACGTTCCGCCATCCAACGTGCCGAGGTCGGTGATGGTGTACTGGACGGCTGGGAGTGTACGTTGCTGGGTGTCCTGCGCGGCAGCGGTCAGTGGAACCGCCAGCGCCGCGAGTAACCACGCCGAAAGGGATAGAAGAGATTGGGATTTCATGTGGCCTCCTAAGTTTTGTCCGCGTTGTATGCGGCTGATCTTTGAGCTCGTTTCGCTCTTGTCTAGATAGGCGCAATCTGTAGCGTGGAACTATCATCCCGGGATCTCTTTTTCTTTGAATGGCTGGCCTGGCAGGGTATGATTGCCCGGAGTGTGGGGCTATGGAGAACTCCGAGCAATCGGCGCACAACGAGGCGCAGGCTACCGATAATGCGGAGGTGAGCGGCTTACTCCGAGCCTGGAGCGAAGGAGATCGAGCCGCGCTCGACCGACTGACTCCCATCGTCTATGACGAACTCCGCCGCCTCGCCAGCCGTTACATGAGAGGCGAGCGCACCGATCACAGCCTGCAAACAACGGCCCTGGTCAATGAAGCCTACATGCGCCTGGTGGATTACAAGAGCATGCAGTGGCAGAATCGCGCCCATTTTTTCGCGGTTTCGGCCCAGTTGATGAGGCGCATCCTGGTGGAACATGCACGGCGCCATAACCTGAAACGTGGGGGCGGCGTACAGCATGTTTCCTTTGAAGATACGGCCGAAGTGAGCGGTGATCGGGCGGCAGACTTGGGGGCTCTCGATGACGCCCTGGACGCGCTCGCGCGGATCGACCCCCGCAAAGTGCAGGTCGTCGAAATGCGCTTTTTTGGCGGACTCAGCGTGGAAGAGACGGCGGAGGTACTCAAAGTGTCGCCTGTCACCGTGATGCGCGATTGGAGCACAGCCAAGGCCTGGCTCTACCGGGAACTGGCGGGCGAAACGAACGATGGACTCTGACCGCTGGAAACAAATCGATAGTTTGTTGCAATCAGTGCTGGAGCGTCTGCCCGAGGAGCGCGATTCGTTTCTGCGGAGTGCGTGCGCGAGCGACGAAGCGTTGGAGCGTGAAGTCCGGTCTCTGCTGAAGTCACAACAGCAAGCAGGAAGTTTTCTGGAGGGTCCCGCTATAGAAGCGGCCGCGCGAGTCCTCGCTCGCGATCAAAGCAAAAACGAGCACGCAACAAGCGACTTCCCGAAGGGCCGAACCATATCCCATTACCGCATTCTGGAGAAACTTGGCGGCGGCGGCATGGGTGTGGTCTACAAGGCCAAAGACGAGCGGCTAGACCGATTTGTCGCTCTGAAGTTTTTGCCCGATGGGATTTCCAAAGACTCGCAGACGCTCGTCCGCTTTCAGCGCGAAGCGAAAGCCGCTTCCGCTTTGAATCATCCCAACATCTGTACGATCTACGAAACTGATGACCAGCACGGCGAAGCGTTCATCGCCATGGAATTCCTCGACGGCGCCACGCTCAAGCATCGCATCGGCGGAAGGCCAGTCGAGACGGATGTTGTGCTCTCTCTGGCGACTGAACTTGCCGACGCACTGGATGCCGCACACACCCAAGGAATCATTCATCGCGACATAAAACCGGCGAACGTCTTTGTCACCCAACGGGGACATGCCAAGATTCTCGATTTCGGACTCGCCAAACTCTCCCTCAAGCCCGAAAGCATGGACATCAACGCGTCGACTATGGAGGAGTCTCTCACCAGCCCCGGTACCGCGCTTGGCACCGTCGCGTACATGTCGCCGGAACAAGTCCGCGCCAGGGAACTGGACGCCCGAACCGACCTATTCTCCTTTGGAGTGGTCCTTTACGAGATGGCGACGGGTGTACTGCCGTTTCGCGGCGAAAGTACAGGGGACATTTTCGACTCCATTCTGAACCGGGCACCCGTTCCTCCAGTGCGCCTCAATGCCGACGTGCCAGCGGAGTTAGAGCGGATCATCGCCAAGTGTCTGGAAAAAGACCGCAACCTGCGCTATCAGAACGCCTCGGAAATTCGCACGGACCTGCAACGGATGAGGCGGGACACGGATTCGGCGCGAGTGACAGCCGATTCGAAGCCGAGAGCCTCAACGAGCATCGCAAAACGCTGGAGGGCAATTGTTCCTGCTGCCGCGGCTATCCTGGCGTTGTTCGTGGCAGGGTACTTCTATTTTCAGAGTGCACCAGGACCCAGGGCCGCAAGACTTACTGACAAAGACACTATTGTCCTCGCCGATTTCATCAACACGACAGGCGACGCCGTGTTTGACGGCACCCTGCGCCAGGGGCTCGCCATCCAACTCGAGCAATCGCCCTTTCTGAAAATCATGGACGACGAGCAGGTACAACAGGACCTGCGGTTGATGAGCGTTGCTACCGCGAGCCATATCACAAACCAGATCGCACATGACATCTGCGTGCGGGACGGAGCCACGGCCACCATCGACGGCTCCATCGAGAGCCTGGGTAAGAACTACGTCATCACGCTACAGGCAACGACTTGCCGGGGCGGCGCGACGCTGGCTCGGGAACAGATTCAAGCGGACGACAAAGAGCATGTGTTGAACGCGTTGGGAATCGCCGCTACGGCAATGCGCGCCAGGCTGGGAGAGTCGCTCAATTCGATCCAGAAGTTGAATCGTCCGCTCGAACAAGCCACCACTCCATCGCTGGAAGCTCTCCAGAGCTACACCGCGGGTTATTCCGAGATGGGCCAGGGCCAATTTCTGGCCGCTGTTCCGTCGTTTGAGCGCGCCATTGCACTCGATCCAAATTTCGCGATGGCTTACTTCATGCTCGGCGTCGCGTTCAACAATGCCGGGGACATAGAGCGCAGCCGGCAGTACACATTAAAATCGTTCGGTTTGATCGACCGAGTTTCCGAGTTTGAACGGGACGTCATTACGGCTACCTACTACTCGTATGACGGCCTGTCTGACAAAGCGATTGACGCAAATCGGTTGGGCATCCAGAGCTATCCTCGCTCTTGGGGATTCCATAACGGATTGAGCGTCGAGTACATAGATCTGGGGCAATTCGAAGAGGGGCTCAAGGAGGGCCAGGAAGCGGCTGCGCTAGAGGCCAACGTTGAGCTTCCGTACCGGCGCCAACTGGACGCCTATATCTGCCTAGATCGGCTCGCCGAGGCGAAGCAACTGGCAGAAAAACTGCGGGCGCAGGGGCTCGGAGGAGCGAGGATCCATCAGCGCTTCCTCGAAATGGCTTACGTCGAGGGCGATGATGCGGCCGCTGGGCTGGAGATTCAATGGTTCGCAAGCCAGCCGGCGGAGTACCTCAGCTTCGGATTGCAGGCAGCCAATCAGAATGCTCTTGGCCGCCGTCGCGAGTCGAGCAACTTGTACCGGCGAGCCGCGGAGACAGCGCTGCGCCATGGGCTCCGGAACGCCGCCGCCGAATTTGAAGAGGCCGATGCGCGTGCCGACGCGCTGTCAGGTAATTGCCAGACCGTGCGGCAACTGGGGCGTTCTGCGCTGGCACTGGCCATGTGCGGCGATGCGGCCCAGGCGGAGAGGGTCGCCGGGAAGACTTCGAAGCTGTTTCCAAACGGAACCCTCTGGAATGCGGTCCAGCTACCCGCGATGCGCGCCGCGATCGCGCTCAAGCGCGATCAGCCCGCCAAAGCCGTGGAACTGCTGACATCTGCCTCGCCGTACGAGCGCGCTTACCCCGAGGCGGTGTACCTGCGGGGGTTGGCTTACCTGGGTCTGCATGAAGGCGCTAGGGCAGCGGCTGAGTTCGAAAAGATCCTGGATCACAAGGGCGCCAGTTGGGGCAGTGCTTGGCAACACCCCTATTGGGGACAGTTTTACTCGCTTTCCTACCTGGGCCTGGCGCGCGCCTCCGCACTCGCGGGCGACCCGGCGAAAGCCGGAAAAGCCTATCAGGATTTCCTCACCCTCTGGAAAGACGCCGATCCCGATGTTCCCATTCTGAAACAAGCGAAAGCGGAGTACGCGAGGCTGCACTAGCAGCGGCGGTACAAAACGGTCTTTCCTCGTCGCTCATTGTTCACCTATGATTGGCGCTCGGTACCGGGTCTTCGTGCTGAACCACGAGGGGAAGAATCCGCCTTAGCCTTTCCTTTCTGACATTCCCCGGATGGATGAAGCCTAAGCCGAGGCCGCTGAGGTCTGTGTCAAGACCGGGCGAAGCCCGCCGCGTAACGCGGTCGCAGAGTCTTGACACAGACCGGGCCTCGGCTATGCTCTGGCTATCCGGGGCATGTCATTCGGAAATGCTGCATCACAGACCTAGACCGAAACCCTGGCTGATCTGATTCGTGTGCGTGGTTTGTGGTTCTATTTTGTGCGCCACTGGCTCTTGCTGAATCGCAGGAGAATGGGACACGTCGCGGCTCAGCTCTTGCCCGAGCGTCTGTGCGTTGTTCGTATAAATCTGGGCGTCATAGCGTCCACGTGAGACCGAGACATAGGCCATGCGGCTGTTGAGCAGATCCTTGGCACCGAGTTCGGTGTCCACGTGAATCAAGACACGGTCGGCAGTCTGTCCCTGGCTGGAGTAGCTAGTCATGGCATACCCATGATCGAGATGAGGATGCTTGTGCGGATCGAGTTCAACCATACGCCCACCGTCGATCTTCAACCACAGCCGCCCGTCTCCGTCGATGCTCTCGATGGTCCCCAACTCGCGGTTAGCAACTCTGAGGTCGTTGGCCGGCGCTGTGAACTGAATGCGGTCGCCCACTGAAAAACTCCGCATTCCCTCGCGGAAGACTGAGACTCCCTGCTGCCTGCGCGGATCGTAAGTGCGCTGCGTGCCATCCTGCAGCTCGACTGTCAGCCGGTTGTTCGGAGCGTCGATACGCTTCACCTGTGCGTGCTCGCCTTTCCCGATGCCCGTCTCCTTCGATGCCCGCGAGTAGCGCAGCACATCGCCCATCTCATAGCGCTCGGCCCATGTGCGGTCCGCGCCGGTGAGGTCCTGACGCGGCACCAGCGTCCTGATATGGTGCTCCTGACTGCTGACGAGGCCACTCCGCTGCAATTCCGCATGGATGCGCTCGTTGATCTCGATGCGAGAGCGATTATCGGGAGAAATCACCAGCGTGTTCTCCGGCCGTTGTGCGTACTCCTTCGCGATAGCGCCGATGCGCTCGTCGTGGCCTTGAATCTCATGGACTCGGCCCTGCCGGTCAAGATTCTGTATTGCTTCCTGTACTTCACCTTGGGCAAGCTGCTCGACTACCTGTTTCAGTTCCGGGTCTTTCTGGCGCACGATCTCTTCGAGCTTTACTGTTTTCATACCGGCGTCCTGGAGCTGCGCGAAGGGCCTCCCGGCCTCAACCGCCTCGTGTTGCCGCCGGTCACCGACGAGCAACACACGGTCATTCGGATGGAGCCGGTTCAAAAACTCATGCACCTGCCGGGTCGATGCCAGCGAGGATTCGTCGAGTACATAGAGCCGTTTCTCGCCGGTACTCGGCTGCTGCCCACGTACCAGATGCTTCTGTAGTGTGGATGTCTCCATGCCTGCTTCGCCCAGCGTCTGCGCCGCGCGGGACGTTGGCGCGAAACCTTCCACCCTGTAACCCTCGGCCTCCGCGCCTTCGCGGATGACGGTGAGCGCGGTCGTCTTGCCCGCGCCTGCGATGCCATCTAAGCCGACAACCTTCTCGCGCGAAAGAAAGATTTCGTCCACCGCCTGGCGCTGCGAAGCATTCAGTTCTGGGTGGCGGTCTTCGGTGGCGATGCGCACTTGCGGTGAGACTAGCATCGGATCGCTGTACTCGCGCCGATTGCCTTCCTGCATTCGGCCAACGACCTCGCGCTCCATGCGAACCATCGCGGCGGTCGTGTATTGTTGGCCAGCGCCAATGTGGGAGACTTTGCGGAACTCCCCGGCGTCGATTCGGCGCTCGAACTCCCGCTGGACATGGGTGTACGTGGTTTCCCCCATTCCGCGCACTAATGCCGTTTCAAGAATCGCACGGCGCCCCTGCACTGAAGATCTCTCGAAGACATGATCGCGCGCCCATGTCACAGCCCGCTGCGCCTGCATCTCTGGCTCCGGCATCTGGTATTGGCTATGTTGGCGCGCCTGTGCGACGACGCGGTCCGCCTGATGCCCGTACTGTGCGGCCAACTCGCGGTGCCGCTGTAAGACTTCTCTGGGCGAAAGCAGCTCCTTGATCTGTTCACGTCGCGGACTGGAAGCCTCCAGATATTCCTTCGTGTAGCCTCTGATTTCCGGCTGCCCATGCTTGCCGCGCTCCAGTTCGTAGCCCAGCTTTTCCAGACGCAGAGCCAACTCGGATCGGTAGACCGCCGTGACGTAGCGCTGTGACACGAACATCTCGTATGGCTGCAAAGCTCGCATCTGTTTCCCATTTTCGAGACCGTTCTCGCGCTCGGTCATGTTGAAAATCACGGCGTGAGTATGAAGCTGGGGCGCAGCATAGCCATCGACGGGCCGCGCGGTATCGTGCTCGAAAGTGGCGGCGATGAGTTTTCCGGTCGTCTCCGGGGCATAGACATTGCCGATCCGCGCCTGCGTGTATCGTTCAAGCTCCTGAAGTGCCGCGCGGACGCTCTCCCGATGGGCTTTCCGGACACGATCATCACCGCCCACAAGCGCCGTGAGCGATACCGACTTCGGCGCGGAAAACGTGGCGTCCCACCCGGCGCGATGCTCGGCGCTGGTCACCTCTCTGCCAAATTTGCCTTCATAGGTTCTCGAAACTTGATGCCGTACGAGTTGCTCTTCGGTGTGCGGATGTTGGCCTTCACTCAGTCGTGCAAAGTGTTTGGAACCAACGCCACCTTGCAACCCCCACTGCTCGGCGAGTCTGCCCTGCCACTCACTGTGACCCTGCTGATCGCGGCTCCAGTAGTTCTGTTCCTGCGAGGCAAACTCCCGCGCATGGTAGGTCTGCGCCTGGCTGGCTGACAGCGGTTTCGAGATTGTGAGCATACCGAGTGTTCCTCAAGCGTGAAGTAGTGTTCTGGGCAATTTCTCTCTCATTCGATTCCCCTCGTTTTCTCCCAGGCGAATGCCTCTTTGGGTTTGGTCTCCGGCGCACCGATGGTCGAACCAGTGACGGTCGAACCAAAGAGCGCGAGCATCGGCTGGGTAGGCTTCTTCAGCGGATCGGCGGGAGCAGTGGCGGGCAGTGATGGCGCTGGTTTCGGCGCGATCTCTGGCATCTGCCCCTGCGGAAATCTTGGCAGTCTGAATCGGATTCTGCCCATGTTTGTCCTCCATCTCTGGATCAAACTTGGCCGAGGTCGGCCCCATTCGATCGTCTCCCTATCCCGCCCTTTACGTGAGGACCAGTTCTGCAACACACTCCGCGCAGCCAGCAGCAAAAGGAAGATCGCGGCTACCCAAAGCAACGGCGTCAAGAGCCAAAAGCTTCCGGGAAAAGACAGGGCACTCATGGCATACAAGCTCTTTCCTCTCGCCCGCGGGCGAAGAAGTCATCAAGCAGTTTGCGTGCCTGCTGAAGCTTTCGTGCGTCTGCCTGGTCGCGAATTTTGAGGACGGAATCAGGCGACAATTGTCTGCCTTCCGATGCCGCTTGAGAGGCTGCATGGAAGAGATTCAAGAGCGCGTAACGCAACGCCCAGACTTCGGCCAACACCAGTTCGGCGGGATCGGCGGGCCGCTGTCGCGCAGCGCACAGAGCGGTCCCGCGCAGCCACTCGGAGAGAGCCTGTCCCGCGCTTTCGGCGGCAGCTTCTATCTCTCCTAGTTCTTGGGGAGTCAGTCTCGTGGCCGCGGTCTTGGTGCGGAAGCCCGGCTTCGTCTCCTCGCCGAATGGCAAACTGGACTGTGGATTAGCTTGAGCACGAGGACTACTCATTGGACGAACCGCCTTGTTGCACTACTGCGCTTAATTCCGCTGCGTAATTGTTACTTCACAGCAAGGTCTTGCGCTTCAACGCGTTTACGTGATCGACGATGCCCAGCGCTTTGTCGCAAACCAACCGTTTTCGTTGCTAGCCCGCTCCTTCAGCCAATCACCGACTTTGTTGATGCAGCGAAAGTTAACCTACGTAAACATCGAAGCGCTGTCTGGCGCTCCGCAGTTCCCAACTTGGGGGTGACGTGTCCACCCTTCTTCCGGTGCGAAGCACCGCCTCGCTCACATCTCGCCATATTCCAACGCCAACGTGTCCCACGCCTGCATCACGTCTGGCGACTGCCATGCACGGCGAAACAGATTCTGAATGGACTTCCAGTGCTCCATGGGGAAGACGAAACTAATTCCGTTGTCACAGGCACAGAAATTCACATCGAACTCTTGGTTCTCCATGATTCCAACGTGGGCGTAGAAATAGTGTCCTTTCCATTGAGCCAGTGGGCGAGTCAAATCGAGCCCTTCCAGCATCCTTCGGAATTCCGCAGTTCTCGCGTATCCATTTACCGGATAGCGTGGCGCAAGCGGGCCAGGAAAATGCAGGTAGGGAGAGAAATCGTTCCCCTCCTCTCGCACCAGATCGAGGCGGCATCCGCCCTCCTCCTGGGATGGCAATCCGCGCTGCATTGGGGCTTCAAAGTCATCGTCGTCGCCAGCGGGTTTCGGTCGTAAGGGCTTGCGGTGAACTGCGTAATGGCCTCGGGCACAGACGCGCCAGAGGGTATTCCAGTGCGGCCAAAGTACTTCGTTCAGCTTTTCGATATTCGAGAACGTTTCCTGATCCAAGAGCGTGTAGAGATTGCGAACGGCGAGCAGTGGTCGTCGGCGCTTCTGAGCCGGGTCTCTGAGCATCTGAATCGTTCGCGTAACGACTCGACGGAGGTCGTCACTATCGACATCGTCCGGCTCCTTTGCAGCGACTTGTTTGTCCTCGGGAAGCGTCATCAAATAGAGGAAGTCTAAGGAAAGCTTCTTCCTTCTGCGGGCGATTGCGTAAGCGGCGAGAAATGCCTCAAGAATCTCGGCCAGAGAGTCATAAGAAAGCTGGCCTTGTTCGGTACTCATAAATGACTGCGCACCCTTGGCGCAATAGTAGGCAACGAGAGCCCATTCAGCCTGCGTGAGCGGCATGTGTGCCTCCGCTTTCCCGCGAATGTTGAGCAGAGAATCGGTCGGCTGAGTGAGCAGGTTTGCCAACTCAAGACGGTCGTCTCTAGCCGACTCCAGCAGTTGCTTTGCGGCCTCGGATGTCGAGACGGTTTGGCCGGTCTTCTGGGCAATGACTTCCTTCAGTGTTTCCAGCCTGGAACGGAGTTCTTCGGAGATACGGATGGAAATCACCGGCTGATGAGCGGTTGCCGCTTTTTTTGCCATGCGCCATCCTCGTTGAAATTGTGTAACGATACATGTTGACTGTATTGGTATGTCTGGGCTAGTGTCAAGGGCAACGTTGTTTCTTGAGGTTCCTCTATGACAGCCAGCCAGCTCCTCTGTGCCGCCGCACCAGCCCCAACTTTCGAACACTTTGTCGACGGAGACACAGCGGCCACGTTCTTAGGTATCACGCGACGCACGCTGCTGCAAAAAGTCCGCGATGGCAAAATTCCCGGTCATGCGCTCGATCCATCGGCAGAAAAGAAGGACTGGAGGTTTCTCTTATCGGAACTCCACGCCTACATGGTAAGCTGCGAAACACGGCCACCTGGAGCACGCAAACCACCAAGGAGGGTTTGATGCCCAGGTATCAAATAG
>Ga0302183_10001338_pt1 | contig 11512 bp, 8 predicted proteins | sample I_Palsa_N3_2_FD_200232 | JGI IMG/M metagenome (GOLD analysis project Ga0302183, IMG submission 200232) | Peat permafrost microbial communities from Stordalen Mire near Abisko, Sweden - I_Palsa_N3_2 | ecosystem: Environmental > Terrestrial > Soil > Palsa > Peat permafrost | place: Sweden: Abisko...
GGCGGCGCGTTCGGATTCCGCGGCTCGACCGGCACCGGGACCCGGCCCGCGGCCGGGACGACCATCGACATCGACACCCTGCGCGGCGCCGGCCTCGGCACGATCAGCTCGTCCTCGGTCACCACGGTGTCCAAGCTGAACGGCGTCGCGGCCGCGGCGGGCGGCCTCACCCTGACCGACACGAAGATCACCGGCAAGATCCCCGCCATCAACAGCAGCAGCGGCGGCACCGGCGGCTTCGGCGGCGGCGGCGGCGGGGGTGGGGGCGGCGGCGGCTTCGCCGGCTCGTTCACGCCCACCTCGTTCGGTGTCGACGGCGTGGACATCGGCAACGGCGAGCTCGGCCCGCTCAGCTCCGGCAAGCTCACCTCCGGGCGCACGTTCACCTCGTCCGACGCCACCTCCAACGTGGCGGTGCTGGACTCCGACTACGCCACCCAGAACAAGCTGACGGTCGGCTCGACGATCACCATCGCCAAGACCAGCTTCAAGGTCATCGGCATCGTCAGCGAGCCTTCCGGCCAGAACAACTCGGACGCTTACATCCCGCTGGCCCGCGCGCAGGCGCTGGCCGGCATGAGCAACGCCGTGAACACGATCTACGTCTCGGCGACCAGCGCGGCCAACGTGGACTCCGTGTCCAGCGAGATCTCCAAGGCGGTCCCGTCGTCCACCGTCACCAACTCCAGCGACCTGGCCAATGAGGTGACGGGCTCGTTGGCCAGCACCTCCAGCCTGGCCAACAACCTGGGCAAGTGGCTGGCGATCATCGTGCTGATCGCGGCGTTCCTGGTCGCGAGCCTGCTGACGATGGCCGCGGTGTCCCGGCGGGTGCGTGAGTTCGGCACGCTGAAGGCCCTGGGCTGGCGCAGCCGGCGGATCGTCCTGCAGGTCATGGGCGAGTCGGTCGCCATCGGCATCCTCGGCGGGGTGATCGGCGTGGCCCTCGGGTTCGCCGGGGTCGAGCTGGTGAACAAGCTCGCGCCGCCGCTGAAGGCCTCCGTCGGCGCGACGACCGGCACGGCCACCCCCGGCGGGGCCCGCCAGTTCGGCGGCTCCGGCGGTGGCGGCGGGTTCGGCGGCGGTACCGGCGGAACCGGTGGTACCGGCGGTGGCGGCTTCGGCGGCGGCTTCCGGCGCGCCGCGGCCGACACCTCGCACACGGTGGCCGTCCATCTCAACCCCACGGTGACCATCGGCGTGATCGTCCTCGCGGTGGTACTGGCCGTCGCCGGCGGCGTGATCGCCGGATCGTTCGGAGGCTGGCGGGCCGCGCGGCTCCGCCCGGCCGAGGCTCTCGCGAAGGTGGCCTGATCATGTACAAGCTGAGCGGAGTGACCAAGGACTACCAGAAGGGCCGCCAGACGATCGCCGCCCTGCGGGGCGTCGACGTGGTGATCGAGGACCGCGACTGGCTGGCGATCCAGGGCCCGACCGGGCACGGCAAGTCGACGCTGCTGCAGATCCTCGGCGGCCTTGACCGGCCGACGTCCGGGATCGTCGACTTCGACGGCCAGGACCTGGCCCAGCTGCGGGAGACTCAGCTCACCCGGGTGCGGGCCGAGTCGATCGGGTTCGTGTTCCAGACCTTCAACCTGATCCCTACGCTGTCGGCGCAGGAGAACGTGGAGGTGGCCCTGGTCCCGCTGGGCATCCACGGCGACGACCGCCGGGCCCGGTCCATGAAGGCCCTGGCCGATGTGGGCCTGGCTGACCGGGCCAAGCACGTGCCGTCGGAGCTGTCCGGTGGCCAGCAGCAGCGCGTCGCCCTGGCCCGGGCCCTGGTCAAGGAGCCGAAGGTGCTGCTCGCCGACGAGCCCACCGGCAACCTGGACGAGGACACCCGCGACGAGATCTTGACGCTGCTGGAGAAGTTCTGGCGGGAGTACAGCCTGACCCTGGTCGTCGTCACCCACGACAGCGTGGTCGCCCGGCGTGCCCAGCGGATCGGCGTCATGCGCAACGGCCGGCTCACGTTCAAGCAGACCTCCGGCCGCAAGTCCGCTGGCACCTCCGCCAGCACCTCCGCACCACCCGCCCCGTAAGCCGCCCGGAAATCCCGCGGGCCGCGCGAGATCCCCCTCCTCGCGCGGCCCCCGCGGGACTAGCCCAGGACTAGCCCAGGCGGGCCTCGTAGCGCAGCAGCGCCGGGAGGTCTTCCGGAGCCGGGTCCGCGCCCGCCAGGCCCCGGGCGGTGAACCAGGCGCCCACGTTGGCTGCGTCCCGTTCCAGGTACATCGCGCCCTGCGGGTTGGCGATCACGTCGACCACCTGCGGCAGGTCGATCATGATCAGCCGCTCCTCGTGCACCAGCAGGTTGTAGGCGGACAGGTCACCGTGGGCCAGGCCCAGCCGGGCCAGGGCGACGACCGACGCCACCAGTTGGTCCCACAGCGCGCCCAGCTCACCGCCGCCCGGCCGCGTCTCGGCCAGCCGCGGTGCGGCGGCCCCGTCCGGATCCCCGATGAACTCCAGCAGCAGTTCGGTCCCGGTGACCTGCACCGGGTAGGGCACCGGGACGCCGGCCGCATGCAGCCGGACCAGCGCCGCGAACTCGGCGATGGCCCACTGGCCGGCGATCGCCTGCCGCCCGAATCCGGTCCGCCCGGCCATGGCCCGGCTGGCCCGCGACTCGCGGACCCGGCGGCCCTCCAGATAACCGCTGTCCCGGTGGAACATGCGGTGACCGGCGTCGCGGTACCGCTTGGCCGCGAGCAGGCAGGACGGGCCGGTCCGCGGTACGCCGCGGCGCAGCAGGAAGACGTCGGCTTCCTTGCCGGTCTTCAGGATGCCCAGCTCGGTGTCGACCGCCGCGAGCTTGATGACCAGCCAGCCCGGGTACGGCTGCGGGCCGCGCTCGCCCGCGGCCGGCTGGTCCCACGTGGACCAGCGGTCGCCCTCGGGCAGGCCGTCGGTGATGTCGGACGTCTCGACCGACGGCATGGCGACGCGATGCCGGCTGCGTTTGCTGAAGTAGGGTTCGTCGTCGTCAAAGCGCCGCTTACCGCGGCGGGCGTGACCAGCGTCGTACGGGTGTGCGGAATCCTCGCGCACGGCAGGTGCTCCTCAGGAAGGTGACGGTCAGGGCAGGCGAGATAAGGCCCGCGACGGGCGTATGCATCAGGTGCCTCCCTTCCTCATCGCCGGCCTCGGCCGGCTCTTCCCATGTCCTGTGACCGTGCCACACGCACGCCCGGCCGGACAACCGAATTAACGTGCCGTGCCATTACCGTGCCAGGCCGGCCTGGTTCCCTGGCGTGGGGTGGGTCAGATGGAGAAATCCTCGCCGTGCCAGATCCCGGCGTCGGGCGGGCGGATGGTGTGGTCGACCAGATGCCCGTCGGCCAGCGATTCCAGCCGGTCGAGCCGGCGCATCAGCGACTGGAGGCTGGCGCCGACCAGGTCCGGCAGCAGCGCGTCGTCGTCCCGCGGCAGGGCGGTGGCCGCCCGGGGCAGACTGCGCGCGATGACCTGGCCGGGAACCCCGACGACCACCGATCCGGGCGGGACCGGCTTGACCACGACGGCGTTTGCGCCGATCCGGCTGTCGGCACCGATGACGATGGGGCCGAGGATCTTGGCGCCGGCCCCGATGATCACCCGGTCGCCTACGGTGGGATGGCGTTTGCCGGTCTCCGTGCTGGTGCCGCCGAGCGTGACACCCTGGTAGATCGTGACGTCGGCGCCCACCTCCGCCGTCTGCCCGATCACCACGCCGGTGGCGTGGTCGATGAACAGGCCGGGACCGAGCGTGGCGGCGGGGTGGATATCGACGCCGGTCAAAATCCGGGTCAGTTCGGCGGACAGCCGCGCGAGCAGCCGGGCGTGCTGGTGCCACAGCCAGCGACTGACCCGGTGGCCCCAGATCGCATGCACGCCTGGATAGCACAGGACGACCGCCAGGGCCGAGCAGGCAGCCGGGTCCCGTTCCAGGGCTGCCCGAACGTCACGCCGCAGGGCCGCCAGCACGGCTACCCGGCCAGCCCAGCGAACAGCGGGGTGCTGAGGTACCTCTCGCCGAAGTCCGGGAGCACGACAACGATCAGCTTCCCGGCGTTCTCCGGCCTGTGCGCCAGCTGCACCGCGGCCCACACCGCCGCACCGGATGAGATGCCGACGAGCAGCCCCTCCTCGGTCGCCAGCCGCCGCGCCACGGTCAGCGCGTCCTCGTTGCCGACGGGGATGATCTCGTCCACCAGCTCCATCTCCAGGACCGGCGGGACGAACCCGGCGCCGATGCCCTGGATCGGGTGCGGGCCCTTGGCCCCGCCCGACAGCACCGGTGAGGCGGCCGGCTCGACGGCGACGAACCGCGCCGACGGCTTGCGCTCCCTGATCACCTCGGCGACGCCGGTGATGGTGCCGCCGGTGCCGACCCCGGCCACGAAGATGTCGACGCCACCATCGGTGTCCCGCCACACTTCCTCGGCGGTGGTGGCGCGATGGATGGCCGGGTTCGCGGGATTCTCGAATTGCTGCGGCACGAAGTACCGCTGGTCGGTCTTGGCCAGTTCCTCGGCCCTGGCGATCGCGCCCGGCATGCCGTCCGGGCCGGGAGTGAGAATGAGCTCGGCACCGTAGGCGCGCAGCAGCATCCGGCGCTCCAGGCTCATGGTCTCCGGCATCGTCAGCACACAGCGGTAACCGCGGGCGGCGCACACCATGGCCAGGGCGATGCCCGTGTTGCCGCTGGTCGGCTCGAGGATGATCGTTTCCGGCCCGATGTGCCCGGCCTGCTCGGCCGCGTCGATCATGGACACGCCGATGCGATCCTTGACGCTGGCGGCCGGATTGAAGGACTCCAGCTTCGCCACGACGTCGGCCCCGGCGCCTTCGGTGACTCGGTGCAGCCGCACCAGCGGCGTGTTCCCTACCAGCTGTGTGATGTCCTCGGCGACCCTCATGGCCCTCTCCTCCGCTAACGTCTGCCATGGTTCTGGCGTAGTTTTGTCTTCATTCCCGATAGGAACGGTGCAGGAGGTTACATAAGGGGCGCAGGGGCCTAAGTCCCGGTATTCACCAACTTTCGGATCTGAAAAATCGGGATTAGTCACGGTGATCTCGGATGTGACCAGCCGGGGGACGGCATTCATCTGAGGAGAAGCCCGATGACCACTGTTCAGGAACCTCCGCTGACACTGGGCGATAGCTCAGCCCGCCAGCTCGCTAACGCCACCAAGACTACGGCGCAGATGACCACCATCACGCCGCGGTGGCTCGTTCACCTCTTGTCGTGGGAGCCGGTCGAGGCAGGCATCTACCGGCTGAACAAGGTCAGGCATCCCGAGACCGTTGACGTCGCCTGTCCCGGGCGCGACGAGTCCGAATTGCCGCAGACCTACGTCGATTACGAAGACCACCCTCGCGAGTACCTCCTCAACGCGGTTTCGACCGTGGTCGACGTCCACACGCGGGTCTCCGACCTGTACAGCAGCCCCTACGACCAGATCGGGGAGCAGCTGCGCCTGACCATCGAAACGATCAAGGAGCGGCAGGAGTCGGAGCTGGTCAACAACCCCGACTACGGAATGCTCGCGAACATCGCGGACCAGCAGCGCATCACCCCGCTGGCCGGGGTACCGACACCGGACGACCTGGACGAGCTGATCACCCGGGTCTGGAAGGAGCCCGCGTTCTTCCTCACCCATCCGCGCGCGATCGCGGCCTTCGGCCGTGAGTGCACCCGGCGCGGCGTGCCACCGGCCACCGTGAGCCTGTTCGGCTCGCAGTTCATCACGTGGCGCGGCGTCCCGCTGATCCCCTCGGACAAGGTTCCGCTGGAAGAGGGGAAGACCAAGGTCCTGCTGCTGCGGGTCGGCCAGGAGCGCCGCGGTGTCGTCGGCCTGTACCAGCCCGGCCTGACCGGCGAGCAGAGCCCGGGTCTTTCGGTCCGCTTCATGGGCATCTCACGCAACGCGATTGCGTCCTACCTGATCTCGCTGTACTGCTCGCTCGCCGTCCTGACCGACGACGCCCTCGCGGTGCTCGATGACGTCGAGGTCGGCAAGTTCCACGACTATGCGTACACCTACCGGTGACGATATGAATGCGAATGGCAATGGCCACCGCAATGGCCGTCTGGACGGGGCTGCGCTGCCGCGCCTGGCCAACGAGTTCTTCACCGCCCTGCCGGATGGCCCGGCGGTAGCCGACGGGTCGGCGGTAGCCGGCGATCCGGCAGCGCCCAGCGTGCCGGCCTGGGGGACCGGGCCGACGGAAGGCGCAGCCGGGCTGGCGGAAGGCGTGGCCGGCCCGGCTGACCCGCCTTCCCCGGCTGGGCCGGCCACGGGCCGCCTGGCCGGCGGCACCCTGGCCGCGCTGGCGGCGGAGGCGATAAGGGCTGCTGAAGCTCTGGCCAGCGCGCCGTTCCTGCCGAAGGAGCTGGGAGCCCCCGAAGCGGTACCATCACCCCCCGGCCCGGGGCGGGCAGGAGTGCCTTTGCCCTCCGGCCCGGGGCGGGCAGGAGTGCCTTTGCCCTCCGGCCGGGGGCAGGCAGGAGTGCCCTCACCCCCCAGCCCGCGATCAGAATGGGACCTGCGCGTGCCGATCGCCCTGCCGGGGGTGAACCCCGCCGCTCCCGTTCTCCCCGCGGGACCCGGAATCCCGGCGGCCGGCCTGCACGCGCCATCGGGCGGCCAGGGGTTCTACTTCATCGGCCGGTCACCGCAAAACGGTGTGCACGCCCCACTCACGGCGCCCGGACCGGCCGTGACAGAAACGCCCGGTGCGCTGGCTACCCCCGGGATGTCCGGCGCGCCTCATAGCTATGACGTGGACGCGATCCGGCGCGATTTCCCGATTCTCGCTGAGCAGGTCAACGGGCACCCGCTGGTCTGGCTGGACAACGCCGCGACGACGCAGAAACCGCAGGAGGTGATCGACCGCCTCACCCGCTTCTACTGCCACGAGAACTCCAACGTCCACCGCGGCGCGCACGAACTGGCCACCCGGGCCACGGAGGCGTACGAGGACGCGCGGGCCAGCGTCGGGAAATTCCTGGGCGCCCCGTCCCCCGACGACATCGTTTTCGTCCGGGGTGCCACGGAGGCGATCAACCTGGTGGCGCAGAGCTGGGGGCGGGAGCATATCCACGCCGGTGACGAGATCGTCGTGTCCTGGCTGGAACATCACGCCAATATCGTTCCGTGGCAGCTTCTCACCGAGGAGCGAGGGGCAAAGCTGCGGGTGATCCCGGTCGACGACAGCGGCCAGATCATCCTTGATGAGTACCGCCGCCTGCTCACCGAGCGGACCCGGCTGGTCGCCATCGCCCACGTGTCCAACGCCCTGGGAACGATCGTCCCGCTCCACGAGGTCATCGACGCGGCCCATTCGGCCGGTGCCCGGGTTCTGGTCGACGGGGCGCAGGCAGTGGCGCACACCCCCGTCGACGTGCAGCAACTCGATCCGGATTTCTACGTCTTCTCCGGCCACAAGGTCTACGGGCCGACCGGCATCGGCGTCTTGTACGGGAAGTCCGCCGTGCTCGACACGATGCCGCCGTGGCAGGGAGGCGGCAACATGATACGGAACGTCACCTTCGAGCGAACCTCCTACGAGCCACCGCCCGCCCGCTTCGAAGCCGGGACCGGTTCGATCGCGGACGCCGCGGGTCTCGCGACCGCGATCGGCTACGTGGAGCGCATCGGCCGGGCGAACATCGCGAGGTACGAGCACGAACTGCTCGGCTACGCGACGCGGGCGCTGACCGCCGTGCCGGGCCTGCGCCTGGTCGGCACCGCGTCGGACAAGGCGGGCATCCTGTCCTTCGTGCTGGACGGGTACCGGCCGGAAGATGTCGGGTCGGCGCTGAACGCCAGCGGGATCGCGGTCCGCGCCGGGCATCACTGTGCCCAGCCCATCCTGCGGCGCTACGGCCTGGCGGCGACGGTCCGGGCTGCCCTGGCGATGTACAACACGCACGCGGACATCGATGCCCTGGCGAGCGCTCTGCGCGCCCTCACGAGGTGAGCGTGCTTCGTAAGGACCAGGGTGTTGCAGTCAAGGCAGGGTGGGCGGGCTACCATCCCTTATCCTCGGCTGCTTGGCTCATAGCCGCGGGGTAATGCCGCGACGCCTCGGTCAGTACGGTGGCTGAGCTCTCACACCGCCTTCCGTCGGCGTGCCCAGAGCCCTTCGCGCTACGCCCGGGGCCTCCTGGGGCCCGGGCCGGGGGGCGGGTTGAACCACATGCCGAAGAAGCGCTTCAGCGAAGTACTCCCGGTCGGCGCGACGGCGACGATGTCGGCCAGCGCCTGGGAGTCGGCGATGACGGCGAAGTAGCGTTCCTGGTTCCGCGCGTCGTCGTAGATGGGCCAGTCCACCCGTTCGCCGTCCTGCATGATCGCGTACAGCTCGGTGACGCTGTCGTGCACGCGGCCGTACACAGCGGCGGTGCGCGGCTCCCGGGTCGCCATCGTCATCGCGGCGCTGGCCAGATTCTGCTCATCGACCTGAATGCCGCGCGCCGACGCATCCCGGCGGCCGTCCCGGTCGATCGCGAGGCACCGGGCGCCGGCCGTGTCCACGTAGCTGACCAGGTCGAACCGATGGCCGTCCACGGTGTGGGTGGCGAGCGTGGTGGTGGGCGTGTCCGGCCGCCGCGAGCCCGGGGGACGGGTCACTGGCCCCTGTGGCCAGGTCCACTCCTGGCCGGCCAGCACCGCGCCGAGGGATTCCCGTGGCAGGCCGGCCTCGTGCCAGAGTGGTTGCAGCCCGTCACCAGCGTGGATGCTGGGCTGATGGCGGCGGATGGCGTCACCCAGCGCGGCCCGGGCCGCCTCGGCGCGGACCGTCGCGGCCCGGTAGCGGAGGACACCGGCGTACAGGTCCGCCCCGTCGACGGCGTGGGCGTGGGCGTGGGCGTGGGCGTGGGCGTGGTCAAGGCGATCGGCGGCCCGCTCCGCCAGCGCGGCGAACTCTTCGAGCGCCTCCTTCAGGGTCCCGAATGTGCCGAGCGTGCGCGTGCCCCCGTCGCCCCCGGTGTCATCAAAGCAGGCCACCCAGATTCCGCTGTCCTCGACGTTCACGACCGCGGCTTCGTAGAGGATGCCGTTCCTGGTGCTCGGGCTGAGCAGGAAGATGTGGGCGATCTGCTCGTCCCACCCCGTGTGCAACAGCTGCGTGGCCTGCCAGCCGTCCACGAAGGCGCGGCCCGCCGTCTCGCTGGGCATCCCGTAGACCTGGCCCCGCTCACTGGGGTCGGGGCCGGTGATCCATGCGCTGTACCGGTCTTGATAGTGGACCAGGTGGCAGGTCTGCGCGCCCCAATGGCGGGACTGAACGGCATGCTCACGAGGGTCGATGGCGGGCGGTTTGGCCAGCGGAGCCGGGCGGTCCAGCCTGGCTTGCACGGCGCGCCGGGCGGTGCTGTACGCCTCGCCGGTGGCGGCCATCCGGGCGCGGGCTGCCTTCTTCCCGGAACGATCGGAGGTCATGGCGTCATCCATTCACGGCGCCGGAAACCCACGCTTCCCGGGCCGGCTGGATCGTCATGGCCATGCTCGAGAATGACGCGAGTCGGTGACCCTTGTCCTCGTAATGTCGCAGCCGGCGTGGGCGGTGGCGGCTCGGAGGCGGGCAGGCGCTGCTGCCTCTGCCCGCATCCTAACTTCCCGCCACGAGCTTTACACCCCGCGCCCGGCCGGCCCTCGCCTTGCGTGCCCCAAAGCTCACACCCGTCGCTCAGTTAACACGCAAGAGTTTGCAGGGAGCATTTCAGTGGCGATCCGCGAGCACGGGTGCACCAGTAATGCGCGCCATCCCCTGCGAGAGGTTGGGCGGTGGCGCCATTACCCGGCTAGAGGCTGGGTGGTGGCGCCATTACCCCGGCTAGAGGCTGGGTGGTGGCGCCATTACCCAGGTACATACGCTGGAGGGACCGCCACCGCTGGGATGGGGGTGACCGGCGGGACGCACGTGGCCGGACGCGCACCGGCCCGGACGGGGCCTGCCCCCGCCGCCGGAGTGCCGCGGGCAGGCGAAGGACGCGAGCGGGACCTTCAGCCAGCTGGGCTGGCTCAGGTGTCCTCGGTGCTTTTCGCGGCCCTGCCATAGCGCTGAAAACGCTCCCCATAAGGGGGAACACGTCGCCCGGAGGCCGGATGAGTGCCGCGAAGGGTGCAGCGGTTGACGGAGAAATCGCCTGAGGCAACGGTGTGCTCCGGCGCCGTCGGCGCCGATCTTGATGCGTCCGACCTGCTGGCGCTGGCCAACGGGATCGCCGTGGCCAGCGTCGACACCGATCAGGCGAGCGGTGCCTGGAACTCCTCCGGCACGGCACCACCCCGTAGCCGACTCATCCGCCGAACCCCGCGGGTACGGAGCCTGCGACTTTGCGCATCAGCTGGCCGGGCTCCTCAGGCAGCCCGTCCAGCGCCGTGCTGACGATTTCTTCGAAACAGCCGGGGCCGGCCTCGATCACCAGCCCATTCCAGCGCATCGCGGCCCAGCCAGGGGCCCCGGGTTAGCCGATTCTGCGGTCGTGGCCAGCCCATTCTTTAGTGCGTAGGTCCGCCTTCTGGACCTTGCCGGTGGCTGTCTTGGCCAATTTGGTGATCTCGACCGCGGCCGGCCGCATGTAGCCGGAGAGATTTTCCTTGGCGAAGGCGAGGATGTCTTCGGCCGAGGCGTCCGCGCCGTCTTTGAGCTCGACGAAAGCCTTGGGCCGCTCGCCCCATTTCTCGTCGGGCGTCGACACGACCGCCACGGCGGCCACGGCTGGATGCCTGCTGATCGCCGTTTCGACCTCGATCGTGGAGATATTCTCGCCGCCGGACACGATGATGTCCTTCTTGCGGTCACGCAGTTCGATGTACCCGTCGGGATGGCGGACTGCGAGGTCGCCGGAGTGGTACCAGCCGTCCGCGAGCGTCTCCCTGGTCTGCTCGGGATCTTCGAAATAGCCGGTCATCACGTTGTTGCCGCGCATCAGGACTTCGCCGAGCGACTCCCCGTCCGCCGGTACCTCGCGGCCCTCGCCGTCGACGACCCGCACCGGATCAGCGATCACGTAATTCACGCCCTGGCGTCCCAGCAGCCGCGCCTGCTCCTCGACCGGCAGTTCCGCCCAGCCCTCCTGGCGCTCGCAGATCATGTAAGGGCCGAACAGCTCGGTGGCCCCATAGACGTGGATGGGCCGCAGCCCCGCGTCGGTCAGCCGGGCGAACAGCTGAGGGGTCGGCGGCGAGCCCGATACCGTGGTGATGATCTCGTGGTCCAGTTTGTGGGCGTCCTCGTGGTCGAGGATCGACGCCTGGACCGTAGGGGCGCCGTTGTAATGCGTCACGCCCTCGCTGTCGATTAGCTCCCAGACCCGCCCGGGCTCCACCTTGCGCAGGCAGATGTGGCGGCCGCCGACCGCGGTGACCGCCCAGGTGAAGCACCAGCCATTGCAGTGGAACATGGGCAGGGTCCACAAGTACACGCTCTCGGGAGTCAGGCGGGTTTCGATCACCTCGCCCAGCGCGTTGAGATACGCGCCGCGGTAGTGGTACACCGCGCCCTTGGGTGT
>Ga0302183_10001339_pt1 | contig 11511 bp, 10 predicted proteins | sample I_Palsa_N3_2_FD_200232 | JGI IMG/M metagenome (GOLD analysis project Ga0302183, IMG submission 200232) | Peat permafrost microbial communities from Stordalen Mire near Abisko, Sweden - I_Palsa_N3_2 | ecosystem: Environmental > Terrestrial > Soil > Palsa > Peat permafrost | place: Sweden...
AAATCGCTGCGCCTCTGGGAGCCGGCGCTTTTTCGCGATCAACGTCGTTGCAATATGTGTTCACACCCACCAAGAACCATCGCTTTTTAAACGTCAGCGCGTTATATTTTTGAGATAACGAACGAATCGCGCCAGTGTTTTGCTTGGGTGTAGTGCGCATTTGCGATTCAGTTACAATACAGCCCCACTGGAGAAGCCGGTACACCGCCAAGCCTTGACTACAAAGCCCGGCGCAAGTTCTACCGAAAAGAGTCTGAAAAGCGCTCCCGCCGGCGCCGCGAGCAACATGTCACCGTTGTATTGCAAACCTGGCGAGAGAGTGGAAGTGGAAAGTAAGGTGCTGTTCCGAACATCGGACACCGTCGAATCGCTTGAAAATCAGTCCAGACGAATCGGTCTAGATGCAGTGGTCTAGATGAAATTGGCCCCACATGGCGCCATCCAGCGCCGCGAGAGTCGCAGCCCGTTTAGCGTAGTAAGTGCATGCAGTAATTGTTGGCGAGTATCGCCGAAGTGCGGGTAAACCGAACTACGGCGGCGGCGAGCGCGGCGAGCGACCGCGAAGATGGCGAACGACATCGCCCCACATTGAAGAAGCAAGCCAGATGACGACGAAACGATTGTTGACTGAAGACGAAATCCAGAAGATGGCCGACAAGGATTACATGAACGAGGATCAACTCGCGTTCTTCAGGGTCCGACTGGAACAGTTGCAGGCCGACATTCTCAAGAATGCGGGCCAGACGACGGAAAACCTGCGGGAAACCGTCATCGTTCCGGATCCGGCTGATCGCGCGACGATCGAGGAAGAACACGCCCTCGAACTGCGCACGCGCGACCGCGAACGCAAGCTGCTGAAGAAAGTGCAGCAGTCGCTTGCGCGTATCGAGTCCGGCGATTACGGCTGGTGCGAGGAAACGGGCGAGCCGATCGGCATTCCGCGCCTGATCGCGCGCCCGACGGCTACGCTCTCGCTCGAAGCGCAGGAACGACGCGAATTGCGCCAGAAGCTGTTCGGCGACTGATCTGCCGGCACGGCGTGCGCTGCGGCCTGCGCCGCGGCGGGAAACCTGCCGGCCGGGATTTGTATCGAAGAGACTGGAAAGCGCTTGAAAATCCAAAAGGCACACGAAAAATCGTGTGCCTTTTTGTTTTTGCGCACCGTTTTCACCCGGAGAGGCTTATTCCGTAAGCCTGGCGAGGCCAAACGCCGTTGCGCACAAGATGCCGCAAGAAGCGTCTTGATAAATTCCGCCACGCCCTAAAATGAACTGGACGCGCTTTCGTGGCGCGGGCGTGGCTAGAGCCCGTTCGAGCGCAACATTGCAGCGCGCCCGGGCTCCTCACGCTCCCACAGGATTCCCGGCGGCGCGGCGGCACACAGGTCTTCCGGCTGCCGCGCCCACTCCGCTTTCAAAGGAATGCACATGGAACAATTTCACGGCACGACTATTGTCTCCGTACGACGCGGCGACAAGGTCGCCCTCGGTGGCGACGGCCAGGTCACCCTCGGCAATATCGTGATGAAAGGCGGCGCGAAGAAAGTGCGCCGCATCTATGGCGGCAAGGTCCTGGTCGGTTTCGCGGGCGGCACGGCCGACGCGTTTTCGCTCCTCGACCGCTTCGAAGCCAAGCTCGAAAAACACCAGGGCAACCTGACGCGCGCGGCCGTCGAGCTCGCAAAAGACTGGCGCACGGACCGCATGTTGCGCCGGCTGGAAGCCATGCTGATTGCCGCCGACGCGCAAACTACCCTCGTCATCACGGGTAACGGCGACGTGCTCGATCCGGAAAACGGCATTTGCGCGATTGGTTCGGGCGGTGCGTATGCGCAGGCCGCGGCGCAGGCACTCACCGAAAACACCGAACTCTCGCCGCGCGATATCGTCGAAAAGGCACTGACAATCGCGGGCGACATGTGCATTTACACGAATCACAATCGCGTCATCGAGACGATCGAGTAACACGGCTTTCGCGTATTCGCGAGCACAGGACAAGGACCAACGATGACCACCATGACTCCCGCCGAGATCGTCTCGGAACTCGATAAACACATCATCGGCCAGGGCCGCGCAAAAAAAGCGGTCGCCGTGGCGCTGCGCAACCGGTGGCGGCGTCAGCAGGTCGCCGAACCGCTGCGCCAGGAAATCACCCCGAAGAACATCCTGATGATCGGACCGACCGGCGTCGGCAAGACGGAAATCGCGCGGCGTCTGGCGAAACTCGCCGACGCGCCGTTCATCAAGATCGAAGCAACGAAGTTCACCGAGGTCGGCTACGTGGGTCGCGATGTGGACAGCATCGTGCGTGACCTGATCGAAATTTCGATCAAGCAGACGCGTGAATCCGAGATGCGCAAAGTACGTTCGCGTGCGATCGATCGCGCCGAGGACCGGATCCTGGACATTCTGCTGCCAAGCGCCCGGCCAGCGGCGGGTTTCGGCACGGCCGAGTTAACCGACGACAGCGCGAACAGCACGCGCCAGACGTTCCGCAAGCGCCTGCGCGAAGGTCTGCTCGACGACAAGGAAGTGGAGATCGACATCGAAGCGCCGCAGCCGAGCATGGACATCATGGGGCCGCCGGGCATGGAGGAAATGACCGACCAGATCCGTTCCATGTTTGCGAATATCGGCGGCGGCAAGAAGACGCAGCGCAAGGTGAAGGTCAAGGACGCGCTGAAGATGCTCACCGACGAAGAAGCCGGCAAGCTGCTGAACGACGACGAGGTCAAGACCAAGGCCATTCAGAACGTCGAGCAGAACGGCATTGTGTTCCTGGACGAGATCGACAAGATCGCGTCGCGCAGTGAGACGGGTGGCGCGGAAGTGTCGCGGGCCGGTGTGCAGCGCGACCTGCTGCCGCTCGTGGAAGGCACGACCATCAATACGAAATACGGGATGATCAAGACCGATCACATCCTGTTTATCGCTAGCGGTGCGTTCCATCTGGCCAAGCCAAGCGATCTGATCCCGGAACTGCAAGGGCGTTTTCCGATTCGCGTCGAGCTGGATTCGCTGTCCGTGGAGGATTTCGAATCCATTCTGAATACGACCGATGCCAGTCTTGTGAAGCAGTACACGGCACTGTTGGCAACGGAGGACGTCGAGCTGGATTTCAGCACGGACGGTATTCGCCGGATGGCTGAGATTGCGTTTTCAGTGAACGAGAAGACCGAGAATATCGGCGCGCGGCGGCTTTATACCGTGATCGAAAAGTTGCTCGAAGAAGTGTCGTTCGCGGCGGGCAATCACACGGGTCATCCGGTGAAGATCGATGCCGCTTACGTCGATAAAGCGTTGAACGATGTAGCTGAAGACGAGGATTTGTCGCGCTACGTGCTCTGACGGAATCCAGCAGGCGTTTTAGTCGAAAAAAGGGCGGCTCCCGATTTCAGCGAAGGACTGAAATTGGGAACCGCCCTTTTACGTTCTACATAACGTTTATTGCCGAACGGGTTTCTTCGCCAGCTTGCGCTGCAGCGTCCGCCGATGCATGTTCAACGCTCGCGCCGTGGCTGAAATATTGCCGCTGTTCTCAGCCAGCACGCGCTGGATATGCTCCCACTCCAGCCGCGCAACGGACAACAGCGCCGGGTGCTCGATAGCCTCTTCGGCCGTCTGCTCGCTCGCCTCTTCCTGCAACGCGGACAGGATTGTCTCGACGTTCGCCGGCTTGGCCAGATAGTTGTCAGCGCCGTCTTTCACCGCCTGAACCGCCGTCGCGATGCTCGCATAACCCGTCAGCACGAGAATTCGCGCATCGGGCTGGAGATCGCGCAAGGGCGCGACGAGCGTCAACCCTGAATCGTTGCCGAGATGCAGATCGACGGTGATCTGGCCGAACTTCTGCGTGTTCGCCAATCTCAACGCCGAGGCGGCGTCGTGCGCCTGATGCGGCGTATAGCCGCGCCGTGTCAGACCGCGCGCGAGGATGCCCGAGAAAACCTCGTCGTCGTCGATGACCAAAAAATTTGTATCGCTCATGCTCTTTTCTCCGTAGTGACGGAAGCGGCGACGCCGCCGCGGCCCGTCCTTGCTGCTTTTTCCCGCGATTCGGGGGCGCTTGTGTCGGCGAGACGCAGGATGGCGTGCGTCCCGTGCGGGCTGGCTGGCGTGAGCTCGATCGACCCGCCAAGCCGCGTTGCCGCTGAGAATGCCAGATACAAGCCGACACCGTGGCCGCCTTGCGTACTGTCGACGGGCATCGCACCGAGCGAACCCCGCAATGCCGCCGGAATGCCGGGGCCCTGATCGCGGACATCGAATTGAATCACGGGCTCGCCAAGATGCCGGCTCGCCGACGTCATCAGCGTCACCGAATCGCTGCTGGCCCGCGCCGCATTATCCAGCAGAATGGTCAGTATTTGCCCTACCGCGACGGGATCGCTCAGAAACAGCCCGGCGCGCTTGTGCTCCTTCGCTTCATCTTTCGACTCATCTTCCGCTTCAATCAACTCGAAACGCACGTGGGGATGGCGCAGCCGCCATTGTTCAACAAACCCATGCAGCCAGTCATCCAGCGGTTGCCGCGGCGCGGGCTCAGTCGCGCGACTGCGCAGGCGCGCGAGCGCGGACGTGCACAACGTCATTTGCTGCTCGAGAAGTTCGATATCGGCGGAATAGGGGGCGAGATGCGGGTCGTGACGGGCGGAATCGCGTAACTCCTCGCTCAGCATCGCGATGGTCGACAGCGGCGTGCCGATTTCGTGTGCGACCGTCGCCGCCTGGACACCCAGCGCCACGGCGCGCTCGTCGCGCAGAAGCCGCTCCTGCGCATCGGCCAGCGCAAAATCCCGCGCGCGCAGCGCCCTCGACATCCGCGCCACGAACCAGCCGATCAAGCCCACGCTGACCATGAAGTTCACCCACAGCCCAATGCGGAAATATTCGAACAAATTCAGCGGATCTTCCATGTTTAGCGGCACATAGCTGACCGTCAGCAACGAATAACAAACGACCGCGAACAACGCGAGCCAGATTGTCAGACGCCACGGCAGCACGGCGGCGGCAATCGCCAACGAAGGCAGGTAGAGCGTGACAAACGGATTCGTGGCGCCGCCGCTCAGGAAAAGCAACGCAGACAGCGCGCCGAGATCCACCCAGAGCTGCCCGAACAGTTCGAGATTCGTTTCAGGCTGCGCACGCGCCACGCGCACCCATGTCAGCGCGTTGAACAATATCTCCAGCGCGATAATGGTCAGCATGGCCGCTAGCGGGAGATGCGCGCCGTAAAATGCCTGTACGACGGCGATGGTCACCAATTGACCGATGATCGCAAGACTGCGAAGCCAAAACAAGTGACCGAGATTGACGCGGCCTGTGTTCGTTATTCGATGCATCTCGGCGAATTTCACCTCAAATTTCAGATTAGTCTAATGGTTGGACAAAGGGGATTGCCGCACCATCCTATGTTGTCTCGTACAGGGCGGCCAGGCCGCATACACATAATGACTAACAGCCCATCCTCCCGCCCCAATCAGCTTCTCAGCGAAGCGCCGCAAGCCGGCGCCGTTCAAGACACTATTATCCCGCGCGCGCTGAATGCGTTCATTGACAACGCTCGCAGCGCGAACGCGCAAGGCAACCAGGTCGAGCGCGCTGTGTGGCTGCAGGCCGCCATGATGTTGCAATCCGACCAGCCGGAGATCGGCCTCGATCTGATCGATTCAATGCTGAAGCAGAACCGCCTCGGCGATGGTATTCAGCTCGCCGCTCAACTCGTCGATCGTCATCCGCACAACGCGCTCGCGCTCTGGCATCTCGGTTATGCGCTCCAGCTCGCCAGTCGTCACGCCGATGCAATCTCTTTCTACGAACGGGCCCACGCGATCAATCCGGCCGTCCCTACACTGCGCAACAACCTGGCGGTCGCCTACGAAGTCACGGGCAGCGAAGATAAAGCGCTGGCCATGCTGGAAGAGGCTGTCGCTGCGAATGCCGACGATATTGAAGCGTTGACGAATCTGTCGCGTGTCTATCCGCGCCGCCGGGAACTCGAGCGGGCGCTTGCGGCCGGCAAGCGTTCGATTGAGATCAATCCGTCGAATGCGCTTTCATTGTCGAACTACAGCCTCGCGTTGAAAGAAGCGCAGCGCTGGCCGGAGGCCACTGAAGCCGCAGAAGCGGCGGTCAATATCGCGCCCGGCATGCAGCGTCTTCCGTTCAATCTCTCCATTCTCGATCTCGTTCAGGGCAATTACGCCCGCGGCTGGGCCAATTTCGAGTCGCGCTGGGACGGTTCAAACGAACTGCGCAACTCGCATCCCAACTTCGAGGCGCCGCGATGGAATGGCGAAGCACTGCGCGGCAAGACTTTGTTGCTGTGGGGCGAGCAGGGTTTCGGCGACGCGCTGCAGTTCTCGCGCTTCGTCCCCATGCTCGCGAAAAAGGTTCACGCGCAGGGCGGCACGCTCGTGTGGGCTGCGTTCAAAGCAGTGCATCCGCTGATGGCGCGCATGGCGCCGAAAGGGGTCGAATGCCTGCCGCACGACGGCCCGTTGCCCGCGTTTGACTTCCATTTCCCGCTGCTGAGCCTGCCGCTGCATTTCGGCATCGACGCAGACACTATTCCGGCAAAGCGCGCGTATCTTTCCGCCGATGCCGACCTCGCCGCCGACTGGCGCACCGAATTCGCCGCCGACAAACGCCTGCGCGTCGGACTTGTATGGAGCGGCAGCGAAGGCCATCAGCGCAATATGTTCCGCAGTGTGGGCATCGAGCGGTATGCGAAAGCATTCAGCGGGATTGAGAACGTCGCGTTCTTCTCGCTGCAAAAGGATGCGTCGGGCGCAGTGTCCACGGCTCGGGATAGTGGTTTTGAGATCGCGGATCGTACCGGCAAGTTTGAAACGTTTGACGACACGGCGGCGTTCATCGATTCACTCGATCTCGTTATTACCGTCTGCACGAGCGTGGCGCATCTGGCCGCGGCGCTCGGCAAGCCGACCTGGATTCTCCTCGACACCAATCCGCACTGGGTCTGGCAACTGGAGCGCACCGACAGCCCGTGGTATCCGACGGCGACGCTGTATCGGCAGAAGGAATTCTCGACGTGGGAGCCGGTGATGGACGACGTCGCACGTGATTTGGCCGCGCTCGCGGCCACGCATACGGGTGCGGCGCCGCGTAAGCGGGCGGCGAAGAAAACAGCCGCGTAAGCACTACGAGGGTTTCTAGTCAGTAAAAAGCGGCGATACGGCAACGAATCGCCGCTTTTTTGTGTGCTCGGCTTCTCCACTTAGGCCATTCCGTCGACACGAAAACACCCTGTTCGCAAATTCCGGCAACTCAACGACGAACGCGCCCTTCACATGTTTATGCTACGTTGCGTTTCTTCACGCAAACAATCCGGGCAAAGACATGTCATGCGCGGATTCAAGCGCTCGGCCGGCAACGCTGGAAACGCTGCGCACCAGCATTGCGCGTCGCCATTTTGCTGAGCACAGCGGAAAAACGCGCCGCACAGAGCGCAGCGTTGAAGAGCGGGGTCGGTGGAACTCATGATGGACCAAGCCTTTTGAAAACGCAGCACCCAGTCACGAGCCGCATTGCGCGCGGTCCGGCCGTTGCCGAAGCGCCACGTTTTCGACCCGCCCGTGCATGCCCGATCGCATTATTATTTCACGCGCCAACCCCATACTGGTGCGACCAGAGCCTAACTTTCACCCGTCGCCGGAATGCTATCGGAAACGCATGATGCAGCGCGTCAGTCCTGTACAATTCCGCCTGTTTAAACTGCTCTTCGCCTTATCGCCGCCATGTCCGAGCTTCCCGACCTTACGCAGATCGCGCCGACCCTGAAAGCCGAAATCCTGGCCGAGGCGTTGCCCTATATTCGCCAGTATCACGGCAAGACGATCGTGATCAAATACGGCGGCAATGCCATGACCGAGGAGCGCCTGAAACAGGGCTTCGCGCGCGACGTGATCCTGCTGAAGCTGGTCGGCATCAATCCGGTGATCGTGCACGGCGGTGGTCCGCAGATCGACCAGGCGCTCAAGAAGATCGGCAAGCAGGGCACGTTTATCCAGGGCATGCGCGTCACCGACGAAGAAACCATGGAAGTCGTGGAATGGGTGCTCGGCGGCGAAGTGCAGCAGGACATCGTCACGCTGATCAATCATTTCGGCGGCCATGCGGTCGGTCTCACCGGCAAGGACGGCGGCCTGATCCACGCGCGCAAGTTGATGATGCCGGATCGCGACAATCCGGGCGAATTCATCGATATCGGTCAGGTGGGTGAAGTCGAAGCAATCAATCCGGCCGTCGTGAAGGCGCTGCAAGATGACGCGTTCATTCCGGTCATCTCGCCAATCGGCTTCGGTGAAGACGGTTTGTCGTACAACATCAACGCCGATCTGGTCGCGGGCAAACTCGCCGTGGTGCTGAACGCCGAGAAGCTCGTGATGATGACGAACATCCCCGGCGTGATGGACAAGGCCGGCAATCTGCTGACCGATCTGTCGGCACGCGAAATCGACGCGCTTTTCGCCGATGGCACCATTTCCGGCGGCATGCTGCCGAAGATTTCATCGGCGCTCGACGCGGCGAAGAGCGGCGTGCGCTCGGTGCATATCATCGATGGGCGAATCGAACATTCGGTGCTGCTCGAGATCCTGACCGAGCAGCCGTTCGGAACCATGATTCGCTCACATTGAACGTGGACTCTGCCGGCGCTCGAGTTGAACTCCTGCGTTCCTCGCGACGCCGGATGAACACGCACAAGCGCCCTGTCTGGTTATTCGATCTCGACAACACACTGCATCACGCGTCGCATGAGATTTTCCCCGCGATCAATCGCGGGATGACGCAGTACATCATCGACCAGTTGGGCGTGGATGTTGACGAAGCCAACCGGCTGCGCACCGGTTATACGCAGCGATACGGCGCCACCCTGCTCGGCCTCGTGCGCCATCATCCCGTCGATGCCACAGACTTCTTGCATGTCGTCCATACCTTCGCCGATCTCGGATCCATGGTTCGTGCTGAACGCGGTCTCGCGCGAATGATCCGCGGGCTTCCGGGACGCAAGATCGTGTTGACCAACGCGCCTTCAATTTATGCCCATGCCGTGCTCAACGAACTGGGTATCGCCAAGCTGTTTGAATGCGTGATTGCCATCGAGGATATGCAGGATCGAAGCGGTCATTGGCGTGCGAAGCCCGATGCAGGAATGCTTCGGCGCGCGATGCGGCGGGCTCACGTGCCACTTTCCGAGGCGGTTCTTGTAGAAGATACGCGTGGACATTTGAAACGCTATAAGCGCTTGGGGATTCGCACGGTCTGGATCACGGGGCATCTGCCGTCGGTGTTAAATGCCAGCGGGGCGAAGTCCCTTCGGTCCGCCAGCAGCGGACGGCCGCATTACGTCGATCTCAAGATCCGGTCTTTGAAAGGCTTGCGCAATCTCGGCTAGGCCAGACGTATCCCAAGTCGCCTCAAAGCGCGAAAGTAGTACGGACTTCAAACTTCATCGCTTGGGCCTTGCTGCCCTAGGCGCCCCGTGAGCCCCTTTCCCGTTTTTCCGATATACTTCATCGCTATATTGATTTGTTTCAACGCGCCGATTTGCTGACTCGATTGCGGGCGCGCGAACCCTGACCCGGTTCACTATAAATGCGGCTAAAGAGGTTGTCAGCCGCGCCGTTTATCTCTTCCAGCGCATCGCCGACGCCGTTTAGCCGCCCTGTTTTCTTTAGGCGGAATGAATGGAATCAATCGGCATCGTCACTCCCCAAACACTGCATTTCACTGAACCGCTGCGCATGCAAAATGGCAGCTTGCTCGGTGACTATGATCTCGTCGTCGAAACGTACGGTACGCTTAATGCCGCCCGCTCGAACGCCGTGCTCGTCTGCCATGCGCTGAACGCCTCGCATCATGTGGCGGGCGTCTATGCCGACGACCCCAAGAACGTCGGCTGGTGGGACAACATGGTGGGTCCGGGCAAGCCGCTCGATACCAACCGTTTTTTTGTCATCGGCATCAATAATCTGGGTTCGTGTTTCGGCTCAACCGGCCCGATGAGCGTGAACGCCGTTACCGGCAAACCGTACGGCGCGAGTTTCCCTGTCGTCACCGTGGAAGACTGGGTCCACGCGCAGGCTCGCGTAGCGGATCAATACGGTATCGAGCGCTTTGCTGCGGTCATGGGCGGCAGCCTCGGCGGCATGCAGGCGTTGGCCTGGAGCATGATGTATCCGGATCGCGTGGCGCACTGCATTGTGGTGGCATCGACGCCAAAACTCTCCGCGCAAAACATTGCGTTCAACGAAGTCGCGCGCTCCGCCATCCTGTCCGATCCCGATTTCCACGGCGGCGATTACTACGCGCACGGTATCAAGCCGCGCCGCGGATTGCGGGTGGCGCGCATGATCGGCCACATTACGTATCTGTCCGACGACGACATGGCCGCCAAGTTCGGCCGCGCATTGCGTCGTGCGGAAGGCGCTTTGGATGCGTACAACTTCAACTTCGACGTCGAGTTCGAAGTCGAATCGTACTTAAGATACCAAGGCGATAAATTCGCCGAATACTTCGATGCCAATACGTATCTGCTCATCACCCGCGCGCTTGATTATTTCGATCCCGCCAAGGCCTTCGACGGCGATCTGACCAAGTCGCTCGCTCACACCACGGCGAAGTATCTGATCGCAAGCTTCTCAACCGATTGGCGTTTTGCGCCTGCGCGCTCGCGCGAACTGGTGAAAGCACTGCTCGATCACAAACGCACGGTGAGCTACGCCGAAATCGATGCGCCGCATGGCCACGACGCCTTCCTGCTCGACGACGCGCGGTATCACAACCTGATGCGCGCCTACTACGAACGCATTGCCGCCGAGGTGGGCGCATGAACCAAATCACGCTGGACTCTCTCTCTTTGCGCTCGGACTTTCGGGCAATCGCGCGCTGGGTCGAACCGAACGCCTCGGTGCTCGATCTGGGTTGCGGCGATGGGTCGCTGCTCTCGCTGCTCGCCGAAGAACTCGATGTGGTGGGCTACGGCATTGAAATCAACGACGCCGGCGTGCTCGCCTGCGCTCAAAAAGGCGTCAATGTCATCCAGCAGAATCTGGAAGACGGACTACGGCTGTTCGAAGACGGCAGTTTCGACTTCGCGATCCTGTCGCAGACGCTGCAAACGATCCATCAAACGGCCGCGATCCTGCGCGAAACCGTGCGCGTCGGGCGTGAATGCATCGTGTCGTTTCCTAACTTCGGTTACTGGCGGCATCGGTTGACCGTGTTGCAGGGACGCATGCCCGTGTCGAAAACACTGCCGTATCAATGGCATAACACGCCGAACGTGCGGGTTCTCACCATTCGGGATTTCGAGGCACTCGCGCCCGAAGTGGGGATCGAGATCCTCGATCGCGCGGTGCTGCACGGTGGGCAGTCCATCCGTTGGGGGGCGAACTGGCGTGGTAGCCTTGCGGTCTATCGCGTAAAGCGAAGCTGAACTGAGCTTGCCGGTTCGTCGCTCGCGCACCGCTTACTGCTTCGAATCGAC
>Ga0302183_10001345_pt1 | contig 11488 bp, 9 predicted proteins | sample I_Palsa_N3_2_FD_200232 | JGI IMG/M metagenome (GOLD analysis project Ga0302183, IMG submission 200232) | Peat permafrost microbial communities from Stordalen Mire near Abisko, Sweden - I_Palsa_N3_2 | ecosystem: Environmental > Terrestrial > Soil > Palsa > Peat permafrost | place: Sweden: Abisko...
CGACGTCGAGGGACAGGAGCGTGCGGCGTCACATTCCTCGCGCGGGGTGTCAGGGCGCGAGTCCGGGCCCGAGTCGGAGCGTCAGTCGGAGGGCGGGTCGGGGCGTGATTCCGGGCGTGGATCGCCGGCCGACGCGGGAGGCGGTAGCCCTGCGGTTTCTCGAACGCCTCATCCGGGCCGTTCCGGGGATGCTGTCGATAGTCAGCGGGCAATGCAGATGGCGGTCATCGTCGCGGCCATGCGTGCACAGGGGTTCAGTGACCGGTCAATCGGGCAGGTGGAACCGCACGCCGGGAAGCTCTACGACGCGTTTCGCGCCGAGGGCGTACGTGTACCCACACCGAGGGTGTTTGATCCGAAGGCACCGTCCACGCGTTTGCGCGCACCGCGACCGGCGCCTGGGCGGTCGGCCGAGCGTGAGGTCGAGTGTACGCCGTCCGGGCCTGACCAGCCGTCGCTGTAGGAGCACCCGTGAACGCCCGTGCACGTCTGTCCATTGAACTCGGCGAGGTAAAGCCGCGCTGGGATGACTGGTGCGCCCAGCGTGATGTCACGCTAGCCGAAGGTGTGCGGCAACTGATCCTCGATGCAGTTGCCGCAGATGAGCCGGAGTGTCGGGCCGGCTGCACCGACGTCATGCGCTCGCCCCCCGCTGGCGAGCATCGCGAACGCCTCGAGATCCGCCTGACCGCATCCGAATTGCACGCGGTCGGGCGGCAGGCAACGACATGCGGGTTCACCGCGAATCGCTGGGTCGTTGCGCTGATCCGCGCGCAATTGACCCATGTCCCCCAGTTTGGCGAGCAGGAGATGGCGCTGCTCGCCGCCTCGAACCACGCGCTCGCGAGGATCAGCCGCTCACTGGGACCGGTGATTCGCGAAGTCGACCGGGATGGGACGGCTGCCCTGGCGGGTAACGGTCGCCTGCTCGTGGAGCTGAAGGCGCAGATCGATGCCCATCTGCGCGCGGTGTCGGATCTGCTTCGCGCGAACATTGATCGCTGGAGTCGCTAGCATGCCTTTTCCGAAGATCTACATCGACACGATGCTCCTGAACTGGGGCGACCAGCTGTTCCACGATCCGTTGCGGCACGTCGGGGCGCCGCGGCTCTCGCGTGTCCAGATCGAGAGCCAGGCGGCACGTGTGCGCGAGCAGCTGGCGCGCACGCTGAAACATACGCCCGAGGTGATGGTGAAAATCACCAACAGGGCAGCCAGTGCGCAGGGCATGGGTGCGGTGCGCCGACATCTGCGCTACATCTCCCGCAACGGCAAGGTCGAACTCGAGGACCAGGACCGGCAGACCATTGCGGGCGTCGCCGCTCTGCACGATCTGGCCGATGCGTGGCAGTTCGGCGGCTGGGGCGTACCGGAGACAAGCACGCATCGCGAGGTGTTCAACATCCTGCTGTCGATGCCGCCAGGTACGGACCGTCAGGCGGTGCGTGATGCGGCGCGCGATTTTGCGGCGCTCGAATTCGGCGATGGTCGCGACTACGTCTTCGCCGCGCATGACGACGAGGCGCACCCGCATGTGCATCTGTGCGTGCAGGTGAGGGGCCTGGATGGGCGACGGCTCAATCCGGGAAAGCGCGACTTGCAGCGCTGGCGGGAGCGGTTTGCGCAGCAGCTCCAGGCACACGGTGTCGAGGCGAATGCAACGTCACGGCGCACGCGCGGGGCGGCGCGCCGTTATCCGAGGCAGGCCGTCGTGCACATACTGGACCGCGGAGAAACGCCCCGGTACTGGCGCGCGGCGGCGACGGATACGCAGCGGCGCGCGGGCTGGGAGGCACATTACGGCGTGTTCGCGGCGTGGCGCGAGATGGCGCTGGCGATGGCCGCGTCACGGGAGGCCGATGACCGGCGCTTGGCCGTGGAGATTGTCGACTTCGTACGGAATATGCCGGTGCAGCAGGATGGGCCGTTGGTGGCGCCCATGGCGCCGGCTCGACGCGAGCGGTCAGACCGGCCCCTGCCGGATCGTGGCAGTCACCCAAACGCTGGTGGTCCGGAGGTGTACCGCTGATACGCGAGGTGATGACCATGGCGATACCGATTGTTCCATGGGTTGGTCGCAAGCGACGTCTCGCCGACATTCTGATTCCGCGATTTTCCTGCACAGCTGCTACGTTGAGGTCTTCGCGGGTGCCGCGGTGCTCTTCTTTATGCGGCCACCAGCGGAGGTCGAAGTTCTGAAAGACGTGAAGTCGACTGATAACGGTTGCCAACACTGGTGCTGCCGAAGGACGATGACGGCAAGGGCGGTCCAGGCTTTGGCGACATCGCAGTCGCTGACAACAAGAACGTATGGGTGGTGGGTTGTCCGCAGCAAAAATTGCTTCCAGTCGAAGGCGGATCGCGACTCTATTTTATCTATACTGGCGTTATGCACTCTTCCGATGGAGGCGTTTCTTGGGAAAACGTCCGTTGGAGTCTACCCCTCGAAGGGCGATGCATCCGAGCAGTTCAATTGGTTGATCAAAACGGATGGATTGTTAGTGCCGCTGGGATTGTGGTGAACACGATCGATGCCGGTAAAACGTGCAGTTTCCAAGCGGATACCCTGATGGACGCCCGACGCATGCAATTGATGCGCGCAACGGGTGGATTTTGCGCACCGACCTCGTTTCGAAGATGCAGATTGCGAGGACGACCGACGGTGGAACAACGTGGACGTCAGCTCAGATACCGGATTCAGAGTGGCATTTGGGCGTCGGTCCGCTTCTTGACGAGTTGCGTTCGGACGCAATCTGTTTTTCGTCAATGCTAAAACCGGATATGCGTCGGCTCCGATCTGGAACAGAACTTCCGGCCCTGTGCTGAGGAGCATCGACGGCGGTGTGACATGGAGTGCATTGACGATTCCGGATACCACGCGTATCACGGATCTTCTTTTCATCACCCCGGCGTACGGATTCGCACTCGAGATGTTCGGTGACGTCTACGACACAAAGGACGGTGGTCTGGACTGGGCAAAAATTGGCATGGCCAGTTCAGAGTCCGGACTCACCTCATTTGCACGCGGCGACAGTGGGAAATTACTGGGAAGTTCTGCTTTGGCATTCGGCGGTGGCATTTTGACGACGACTCCACTTTAAAAGCAGAAAGACGGTTCTGCGCCAACGGGTTTTGATCGTTGGCGCAGGAGCTGATTGTGTTTATCGTGAGTCAGCGGTCTGAATGCTGCCGCTTGTCAATCGCAACGTGGTCAGCGCCCGGGGTGCATCGCTTATCGCGCTTCGGCGTGAGTGCTGGAGTCGGCTTCCACTTCCACGGCCGGCATTACTGCTGCCAATTCCAGATCTCCCCGTACCAACTTCCATTTCCGCGCCGCTGGTAATCGCTTCACCCAGTACTCGGCACGCGAGGCTTCTGCCCGGCCACTCAGCTCAAACGAAGCGCGCACGGCCACTGGCTTGCGCGATCGGGTATATCTCGCACCGTCGCCGCTGACATGCTTCGCAAACCGTGCCTCTACATCGGTAGCAATCCCCGTATAGAGACTTCCGTCGGCGCATTCGATGAGGTACAGAAACCAGGGCATGGAGAAAAATGAAAAAGGCGAGAAAGGTGACAGCCGCAATGCCGCGCATTATCGCTCAAGCCCCGGCCACAAACCCCTTTCGAACAAAATCCTGCGACTTCGGCGAGAATAACTGTTCCGCGCTGCACCAAGCGCTCTGCCGTTAGCCCGAACAAGTCCGAAGCGAGGTAAGCCTGTTGAACCGCAAGGTCGAAATACATGTGGTCGATTCGCTCGATTCCGTGACCCCGGACGAATGGAACCGTCTCGCCGGCGATAACCCCTTCGTCCGGCACGAATTCCTGTCGGCGTTGCAGGACACGGGCTGCGCCGTCGCCCGCACCGGCTGGCGCCCGCATTTCCTGCTGCTCAAGCGTGACGGCAAGCTAACGGGCGCCATGCCGCTCTACCTCAAGAAGCATTCTCGCGGCGAGTACGTCTTCGACCACGCCTGGGCGGACGCCTTCGAGCGGAATGGCCTTAAGTACTATCCGAAGGGGCTATCGGCGGTGCCGTTTTCGCCGGTGACCGGGCCGCGCCTGATCGCCGCCACGCACGAGGAGCGCGTGATGCTCGCGCGCGGCGCGATCGAGTTGACCAAGCAGCTGGAGCTGTCCTCGCTGCACGTACTGTTTCCGCAAGAGCAGGATCTCGAAGCGCTGACCGAAGCCGGCTACATGCTGCGCGAAGGCGTGCAGTTTCACTGGGAAAATGCGCCCGGCGGCTACGACAGCTTCGACGCATTCCTCGCGACCATGAGCCACGACAAGCGCAAGAAGGTGAAGCAGGATCGTCGGCGCGTGGTCGATGCCGGCGTCACCTACACGTGGCTGCGCGGCGCGGAGATCGACGAGGCAGCGCTCGATTTCTTCTATGCCTGTTATGAAAACACCTACCGCGAGCACTGGAATCCGCCGTATTTGTCGCGCGAATTCTTCGACCAGATCCACGCGGCCGCACCCGACAGCATCTTGCTCGTGATCGCGGAAGCGGACGGCCAGCGGCTCGCGTGCGCGCTGAACATGATTGGCGGTGACGTGATGTTCGGCCGCTACTGGGGCACGAAAGAATTCATCTCGGGACTGCACTTTGAAACCTGCTACATGCAGGGAATCCAATATTGCATCGAGAACCGGCTTGCCCGTTTCGAAGGCGGCGCGCAGGGCGTGCACAAGATGTCGCGCGGCATGTTGCCTACGCCCACGTGGTCCGCGCATTGGGTTGCGGACCCGCGGTTTGCACACGCGATCAGTGAATTCCTCGATGAAGAAACGGCGGCGATGGACCAGCATATCCAGGAGCTGGAAGCGCATACGCCCTTCAGAAAAAAGGCTTAGCGCAGGGCGTTTGACGCGCTCGAAACCTGACCGGATGGCTAACGCTTGATCCAATAGATGCCCGGAAACTGCAACTCGACTTATCATCATGTCGAAATGCTTTCGCTTTCACAGCGATAACTCTTAACCCGCCCTTAACTCGTTATGCGCCGGAACAGGATCCCCGAATGCGGGGCATCGTATGGACAAGCTCAAGATGAAAAACCGATTCTTCAATCTCTACAGCCATGATTTCGCTCGCGTGGCGGTAGGCGTGCCCCGTTGCCGTGTTGCTGATCCCGCGTTCAACGCAGCCGAAACCATCGAGCTGGCGAAGCAGGCGGCGGCGAACGGTGCGGTGCTGGTCGCGTTCCCGGAGCTCGGGCTTCCGGCCTACACCTGCGACGACCTGTTCCACCAGCGGGCCTTGCTCGATGCCTGCGAAGAGGCGCTTGCGTCGGTCGTGGCGGCATCGAAGAACCTCTCCATCACGATGATCGTGGGCATGCCGCTGCGCGTCGACCATACGCTCTTCAACTGCGCCGTGGTGGTCGCGGGTGGACAGGTTCAAGGCATCGTGCCGAAGAGTTATCTGCCGAACTACGGCGAGTTCTACGAAGCGCGCCAGTTCAGTGCGGCCGAGAACGCGTCGACGGATCGCGTCACGTTGCTGGGTACCGAAGTGCCGTTCGGATCGGCGCTGCTGTTCGAAATTGCCAACATGCCGCTGTTCCGCTTCCACGTGGAAATCTGCGAGGACGTCTGGGTGCCGGTGCCTCCTTCGTCATTCGCAGCGCTGGCAGGCGCGACGGTGCTGGTGAACCTGTCGGCGTCGAACGTGGTGGTCGGCAAGGCGAGCTACCGCCATCAACTGGTGGGTCAGCAGTCCGCCCGGTGCCTTTCGGCTTATTTGTACACATCGGCGGGAAGGGGGGAGTCCACAACCGACCTGGCCTGGGACGGACAGGCGGTGATCTACGAAAACGGCGAGCTGCTCGCCGAGTCCGAGCGTTTCCTGGACACCTCCCATCTTGTTTTCGCCGATGTCGATCTCGAACGGCTGTCGCGTGAGCGTATGCGCCAGACCACCTTCGGCCAGTCGGTGCGCCGGCATGCCGACGAAGTATCGAAGTTCGAAACAGTGCGCTTCAATCTCGATCTGCCGGTCAACCGCGCATTGCCGTTGGACCGCGTCGTGGAACGATTCCCCTACGTTCCGTCCGATCCGAAGCGCCGCGACGAACGCTGCAACGAGGTCTACAACATCCAGGTGCAGGCGCTGGTGCAACGGCTCTCGGCTAGCGGCATATCGAAGGTCGTGATCGGCATTTCGGGCGGCCTGGATTCTACCCACGCGCTGCTTGTCTGCGCGAAGGCCATGGACCGCCTGAAGCTGCCGCGCACGAATATTCTCGGCGTGACCATGCCCGGATTCGCCACGAGCGACCGGACGCTCCTGCAGGCGCGTCAACTGATGGAGATCGTCGGGTGTTCGGCGAGCGAGATCGACATCCGGCCAAGCTGCGAGCAGATGCTGAAGGATCTCGGCCACCCGTATGCGTCGGGCAAAGAGGAATACGACATCACGTTCGAGAACGTGCAGGCAGGCGAGCGCACGAATCATTTGTTCCGGCTCGCGAACTTCAAGGGCGCTATCGTGGTCGGCACGGGCGACCTGAGCGAACTCGCGCTTGGCTGGTGCACGTACGGCGTGGGCGATCACATGTCGCACTACAACGTCAACGCCAGCGTTCCGAAAACGCTGATCACGCATCTGGTCCGGTGGGTCGCGGAAACCGGGCAGATTGGTAACTCGGGTTCGGATGTCCTGGTCAACATCCTGAATACCGACATCAGCCCGGAACTCGTTCCCGGCAAATCAACCGGCAATCCGGAACAAAAAACGGAGAGCGTGATCGGACCGTACGAGCTGCAGGATTTCAACCTGTATTACACGTTGCGCTTCGGTTTCGCACCCACGAAAGTGGCGTTCCTGGCTTACACCGCCTGGAAGGACCGCGACGCGGGCGACTGGCCCGAAGGCGCGCACGTCGCGCGAAACGAATATGCGTTGCCGGCCATCAAGCACAACCTGGGTATCTTCCTCGACCGGTTTTTCCGGACCAGTCAGTTCAAGCGGTCTTGCGTGCCGAATGCGCCAAAAGTAGGGACCGGCGGTTCGTTGTCGCCTCGGGGCGATTGGCGGGCACCGAGCGATTCGGAATCGGTCGTCTGGATGAACGATTTGAAGAATATTCCGGTGGATTGAGGCGTTTGCACCATATCTGCGCGTAAATGCGCCGATAACGACGTGATCCCGGTGCTATGGCGCGAGATCTCTGCGGTTAACTATGAAAAACGCAGCTAGAATCAATACATCGATTCCTAACTCCGTTTTTCTCGTTTATCCGCATAATTTCCCAAGAGGCGCGCCATGAAACGCATCACCGCAGTCATCAAACCGTTCAAGCTCGACGAAGTCCGAGAAGCACTCGCCGGCGCCGGGCTGACCGGTCTGACAGTCACCGAGGTCAAGGGCTTCGGGCGGCAGAAGGGCCACACGGAACTGTATCGCGGGGCGGAATACGTGGTCGATTTCCTGCCGAAGGTGAAGATCGAAGTGGTCGTGGCCGACTCACAGACGGATCAGGTCATCGACGCAATCATTGGTGCGGCTCGCACCGGCAAGATCGGCGACGGCAAGATCTTCGTGACCGAAGTCGAACGCGTTATCCGCATTCGCACGGGCGAAGAAGACGAAGCAGCGGTCTAAGGCGTTTGTCCGAGACCGGCCTGATCCCGTATCAGGCCGGAATGTGGCCCTGGCATCGTATGCCCGGCGACCACGTAGCAATACCGCCATCAGCCCAGTCCGGTGGCGCCTCTCGTTTCTCCCTCGCCTGACCGTTTCAGTCACCAATGTAGAAAACCATTGCGGTACTATCAGCGTCCCTGTGTGCTTTTTGTAAGGATTTGTGGATGCATCACGCGATCGGCTTCATTCAGGATCTAGCGGTAATCATGGCGATTGCGGGCGTCGTCACGGTGTTATTTCACCGTCTGAAGCAGCCGGTTGTTTTGGGGTACATCGTGGCGGGCGTGATTATCGGGCCGTACACGCCGCCGTTCCAGCTTATCCACGACGAAGCCACCATCCAGACGCTCGGCGAACTTGGCGTGGTATTCCTGATGTTTTCGCTCGGGCTCGAATTCAGCCTGAAGAAGCTGTTCAAGGTCGGCGCAACGGCGTTCGTGGCCGCGGCGTCCGAGATCGTGCTGATGATCTGGATCGGCTATGAAATCGGGCAGTGGTTCGGCTGGAACGCAATGGATTCGCTGTTCCTCGGCGCCATGCTCGCCATCTCGTCCACAACGATCATCGTCAAGGCGCTCTCCGAACTCGGCATGAAGGGCGAGCCGTTCGCGCAACTGATCTTCGGCATTTTGATTGTCGAGGACATTCTGGCCATAGCCATGCTTGTGCTGCTCTCGGGGATTGCGCAGACGGGCTCCGTCTCGGCAGGCGTGGCGTTTGTCACGCTGGGCAAATTGCTGCTGTTCATGACCGTGTCGATGGTGGTCGGCATCCTGATCGTGCCACGCGCGCTCGACTATGTGGCAAAGGCCAAGAGCGACGAAATGTTGCTCGTGACCGTGCTTGGCTTTTGTTTCGGCTTCTGCCTGCTGGTCGTGAAGCTCGACTACAGCATTGCACTTGGGGCCTTCCTGATCGGCGCGATCATGGCCGAATCGCGCAATCTTCAGCGCATCGAACACCTGATCGCGCCGGTACGCGACATGTTCTCCGCCATTTTCTTTGTGACCATCGGCCTGATGCTGAACCCCGCGGTGCTCGTGGATTACTGGTGGCCGATCGCGGTCATCACAGTCGCGGTCGTGTTCGGCAAGATCGTGTCGTGCGGGCTCGGCACCTTCCTGGCAGGCAGGGACGGCCGCACGTCGATGCGCGTAGGCATGAGCGTGGCGCAGATCGGCGAGTTCTCGTTCATCATCGCGTCACTGGGGTTGTCGCTGAAGGTGACCAGCAGCTTCCTGTATCCGATCGCCGTCGCGGTTTCCGCGTTGACCACGTTGTTCACGCCTTATCTGATCAAGGCCGCCGATCCGATCACGCGCCGCATCGCCCGCTCGATGCCCGTGCCCGTTGCGAACACCTTCGGCCTGTATTCACAATGGCTCGCGAGCCTTTCGCCCGATACCGGCGGCCCAACGCTGTTCAGCATGACGCGCCGGATCGTGGTGCAGATCGCGGTGAATCTCGCGCTGGTGGCCGCCATCTTCCTCGCAGCGTCTTACGCGGCGCCGTTTGCCACCGAATATCTGTCGAGCTGGCTGCCCACCAACGACGCCCAGCGTGTCGCGCTCTGGAGCGCGGCCTTGCTGTTGTCCATGCCGTTCCTGGTTGCGGTGTATCGCAAACTGGGGTCGCTCGCACTGATGCTCGCCGAAGTGAGCGTGCAGCCCGCAAAGGCCGGGCGTTTCACCCGGACATTACGATCGGCCATTTCCGGACTGATTCCGATTCTCGCGATGTTCGGTGTTTTCCTGCTGGTGACGGTGCTTTCGGGCGGCATCCTGCCGCCGTTCGGCTTGATGATCGCGGTGCTCGTCTGCGCTGCGTTGTTGCTTACGGTATTGTGGCGCTGGTGCGTCAAGATCCACGCAACCATGCAGATCGCGCTGCGAGAAACATTTGAAGAGCCGAGGGATCATCCTTGAGCATGAAACCTTTGTTTTCCCCGATAATGTGAGCAATTGTTTGATGGTTTGCCGCCCCCGGACCAGAGGCGGATAATTAAACTCTGACCATTCTCACAGCGCCTCGCGCCTATATTGGAATGAGCGAAAACAAGTCGAACGAGTCAAATGAGTCGATAGCGCCGGGCACGCCCGGCACGGGTTCTCCCGGAGCGGATTCTTCGGGTTCCATCCCGGGCGGTCATACGCCGGCGGTCCCTCCCGCGTCATCCCCAAAGAGCTCAGATATCCCCGCTGCCGCCGCGCAGGCTAGTCCGAAAGAGACGGCGGCTGAACGGGCGTCGACGGATGCACCCGACAGCGCGTCGACGGTAGAACCCGTCGATACCGCCAAAGCGCAACGTGACGATGCGGCCGAGGCCCGCGCATTGGCAGCGAAGTCGACATTGCCTTCGCCGCAGGGAGCGCTCACGTCCGCATCTGCTGCGAACACAACGCTCGATGCAAAGTCGAGTCTTGCAGCGGAGGTCGAGACCGCGACGCAAGCACAAGCCAGTCTCGCGGCGGAGCTTGAAAATGCCACCGAGGCGCAAGCCGCCGAAGCGGCGACCGCGACAGAAAGCGTAGCTCCGAGGCCGGCTTCCAGCTTGCCGCCTGAATTTACTACCGCACCGGATTTCGGCACATTCCGCCCGCCGCCCATTCCTCCCGACTCACCGAATCCGAACGCGCCGCCAGCGTATCTGCGTAACAGCGATTCCGCCTGGTCGGTGTTCGGCCGCGTGATCAAGGCGCGTGCGCGTCAGATCTTCGATCGTGCCGGCCAGCGGATCACGCAGAGGACATTGAGAATTGGCGTGTCGGCGCGGATTTTTCATCCTGAGCCGGGTGCCAAAGGACTGCGCGGCAAGACGCTGCAGTATCTGGAGGAATCGATTGCGCATTGGGTGATGTCGCGCGACGTGCTCGTCTTCATGATTCCGACGGTGGGCCATCAGGGCATGCTGCATCCGAGCAACATCCGGTTGCGCGACTACGCGAAACAGCTGGATGGCCTGCTGCTGCAAGGTGGCGCTGACGTGTCGCCGCAATCCTATACGGAAGCGGCCACGCGTCACGAATGGCCCGGCGATCGCGTACGGGACATGTACGAGCTGGAGTTGCTGCATGAATTCATTGAGGCGGGCAAGCCCGTGCTGGGTGTGTGCCGTGGTTGCCAGCTGATCAATGTCGCGTTTGGCGGAACGCTTTACCAGGACATTGCGACCGATGTCCCCACGGCCGGCGTGCATGTGAACGAGCAATACGATCAGCATCGCCACCCAATTCGTTTCCCCGATGGCTCCACGCTCGTCAACATGTTTCCGGGCCACCGTGAAGCGCTCGTCAACTCGATCCACCATCAGGCGGTGAAGACGATCGGCCGTGACCTGAACATCGAGGCTGTGTCGGCGCACGACGGCATTATTGAAGCGGTGCGTTATCGGCGTGCACCCTTCGTGATGGGCGTGCAATGGCACCCGGAGTTCCATCGCGCGGGCGGCGACGAGTTGCTCGATTGCACGCCCTTACTCGATACCTTCCTGCGCGTGGCACGCGAAACACGTTTCTAGGCGTATGTGGTTTGAACTGCGATGACTGAAATACAAAAAGGCCGTTCCAACATGAAAGTTGGAACGGCCTTTTTGTTGCCACATGGTCGCCTGGATCAAACGCCGGATGGAGTTTGAGCGTTACTGAACGAGACCTGCTTCACTCTGATCCTGAAGTTGCTGAACCTGCCGCTGCAACATGAGCAACTTGCGCTCGGCGACGGATTTCTCGTTCAGCAATGCCGCCGATTCCACCTGCATCTGTTGTTGACGTTGCGACACTTCGCTTTCCTGCGCCCGCGCAATGGAAAGATCGGCAGTCAGGCGTTGCGCCC
>Ga0302183_10001358_pt1 | contig 11434 bp, 8 predicted proteins | sample I_Palsa_N3_2_FD_200232 | JGI IMG/M metagenome (GOLD analysis project Ga0302183, IMG submission 200232) | Peat permafrost microbial communities from Stordalen Mire near Abisko, Sweden - I_Palsa_N3_2 | ecosystem: Environmental > Terrestrial > Soil > Palsa > Peat permafrost | place: Sweden: Abisko...
ACGCTGCGGTGGATGAAATGTCGCCGGAAGAAGAGGACGACGACTTCGACCTCGACGACGAGGAAGATGAAGACGACGAAGACGACGAGGAGGAGGACGAAGAAGACGTCGACGAACGCGATTAGGGGATATGCGTTTGACCCGATTCGCCGTCGCATACACGGGGATGCTGTTCGCGCTCTGCGGCGTTACCGTGCCGGCGCTGGCCGGTCCGCCATATCAGACCGATGATCCCGCGCCGGTGCCATATCGGCACTACGAGATCTATTTAGGAACGCAGGAAGAGAACGGCGCCGGCGGCCTCGAAGCCGAGGTGCCGTTCCTGGAAGTGAACTACGGACCGATGCCCAACGTGCAAGTAGCGGTATCGACACCGTACGCGTTTACCTCGGGTCCGCAGGTTCCGCTCGGTCGCAGCGTTGGCGCGCTCGATGCGGGCGTGAAGGTGCGCTTCATACAAGAGACCGTTTCACATCCGCAAGTTGCATTCTATCCCTCGATGGAACTCTCGACTGATGGCAGCGCGGCACCAAAATTATTCTTGCCTCTTTGGGCGCAGCAAACGATGGGGCGAACGACAATCTTTGGCGGCGGGGGCTGGGAGCGCAATCCGGGCGCGGGTAACCGCAACTTCTGGAGGAGTCGCCGATACCTATCAGTTCTCAAAACCGATCAATGCCGGGATCGAAGTCTACGGAAATACGCCCGAGGTTTGGGGAGAGCGCGGAAGCATGAGCGTCGGCATCGGCATGAACGACGATTTCTCGGACATTCACTCGTTCGTCGTTTCGATCGGCACGTCGTTTGCCGGACAACGGGACCTGCATGCATATGCGGCGTACGAGTTGCGCCTCGGACCCGGCAGCACCGGAGATCGCGAGACGGACTCGAAGAAGCGTGCATGATTGCTTTGCAGTATGCGCGCTTCGGCGAGCCGGCCGAGGTCGTTGCCCCCACGGATATTCCCGTGCCGGCGCCACGCGAGGGAGAGGTGCTGCTGCGCTTACTCCGCTCGCCGATTCACAATCACGACCTAGCGACGATTCGCGGGATCTACGGGGTCAAGCCCAAGCTGCCGGCAGTCGGCGGCACCGAATGCGTGGGTCAAATCAACGGCAAACGCTACGCCTGTTTGACCAAAGGTGCGTGGGCTGAAGACATTGTGGCGCCCAGCGCCGGGCTCGTGCCCGTTCCCGATGCGATCGAGGATGATCGCGCTTGCCAACTGCTGGCCATGCCGCTGTCGACGGTCGTGCTCTTCGATGAATTGCGCACGGCGCCGGGCATGTGGATCGCGCAAAACGCCGCTAACGGCGCCGTCGGAAAAACGTTGATGTTGCTCGCGCAAAAAGCCGGGGTCAACATCGTCAACTTCGTGCGCCGCAACGGCGCCGCGGAAGAGCTGCGCAAATACGGCGCGCAGCATGTCGTGGTGACCGATCGCGAGGGGTGGCAGAAGGAGGCGCGCGAGCTCACCGGCGGCAACGGCTTCGCGCGAATCGTCGACTCGGTGGCTGGACCTGACTCGCTGCAACTGCAGCAATTGCTTGCGCAGTTCGGTGAGCTCATCGTCTTCGGCGGCCTTTCCGGCGCCTCGATGAAGCTCGCGCCCGGTTTGATGATCGCTCAGGAGAGCGTGGTCCGCGGCTTTTGGATGAACGCCTGGATGCCACGGGCGAGCGCCGAGCAGCGGGCAGGTGTGATACGGCGCGTATTTGAGCTTGCGGCAGCAGGCGAGCTGCCGCTGCCGGTTGCCGGCATCTATCCGCTCCGGGACGCGGCTAAGGCGCTCAAGGCCGCCGAGGAGCCCGGGCGCGGGGGCAAGATTCTCTTCGCGCCATAAGCGAGAGCTTGGTAGACGTGATATACTGCTTGGCGATCATGGGCGGACTCGGACACCATCACCTTCACCCTTATATCGTGCAGACCGCGGCCTTTCTCGGCTCGCTCGCTCTGCCGGGCATGCTCTTCGCGCTTCTGGGTGGTGCGCTGTGGGAGCAGGGACGGCGGCGCGGCACGTTGGAGCCCGATTGAACCCCAAACGAGTCCTCCTTGACGCCCAAGCGGCCCGGTGTTAAACTCTTTGCCTATGCCCCGGGGCGAATAAGCCATAAGAATAAAGAAGGACGAGTCAAGACCCTGTGATGTGGGGGGACGAACTCGGCCTCTTTTGCTTGTGTAGCACTCTGCCCAACCTCAAAGGTCAGTAAGAGAGAGATAATGGCGAAAACGACGGCACCGAAAGCGACCGCGAAGAGCTCCGCGGCGAGTAAGGGCAAGTCGAAGCGCACGGAACGTCCTGCGCCGAATGCGGGCGTAACGACGACAGCCGTGCCGCAATCGTTCCCGATGGCGGCGGGAGCGTTCACGGTCGAGCAGCCTCCGGATCCGGGGCCAAAACGCTCGCGCTATACGTTTGCGAAGATTCCGCACGTCCTCGAGATTCCGAATCTGATCGAACTGCAAAAGGCCAGCTTCGATTGGTTCAAGACCGAAGGTCTTGGAGAAGCATTTTCTTCGATCTCGCCGATCAAGGATTTCACCGGTAATTTGATCCTCGAGTTCGGCGAGCATTCGCTCGGCGAACCCAAGTATTCGATCGAAGAGTGCCGTGAGCGCGACATGACCTACAGCGCGCCGCTGCGCGTACGGGTCCGCTTGATCACGGCCGAATCGGGCGAAATCAAAGGCATTCCCGACCAGGAAATTTTCATGGGCGATTTCCCGCTCATGACCGACAAGGGCACGTTCATGATCAATGGCGCGGAGCGCGTGATCGTGAGCCAGCTAGTGCGTTCGCCCGGCGTTTATTACAGCCAGGACGTCGATACAAATGCGCGCCCGACGTACAACGCCACGATCATCCCAAACCGCGGCGCATGGATCGAATTCGAGACCGACAACGGCACGAAGAATGACGAGACCGAGGGTACGATCGGCGTTCGCATCGACAAGAATCGCAAGATCTACGTCTCGACGTTCATCCGAGCGCTTTCGCGTCCGGATCTCGGCTTGAATTGGGAGAGCGATGAAGCGATTCTTGCGCTCTTCAACAATTCGCCGCTAGTCCAGAACTCGATCGACAAAGACAAAGACATCAAGACGCGCGAAGACGCGCTCAAGGAGATCTACAAGAAGCTGCGTCCGGGCGAGCCCGAGAACGCGGAGAACGCGGAGAAACTCCTCGAGTCGCTGTTCTTTGACGAGAAGCGATACGATCTCGCCGGCGTAGGCCGGTACAAGCTCGGCGGCAAGTTCCACTACCGGATCGAGAATCCGGACGCCGAGGCACGCATCACGACGCCCACCCTGCAGATCAATGAGTACGCCGGGCTCGAGGAGCCGTCGATCGACGTCAAGTGCCTCACGCGCTCCGACATGATCGCCGTCATCCGCCGCTTGATCAAAGTGGCGACCGGCATCATCGCCAAGGACGACATCGATCATCTCGGCAACCGCCGCGTGCGTTCGGTCGGCGAATTGCTGCAGAATCAATTCCGCGTTGGTTTGCTGCGCCTCGAGCGCGTCGTGCGCGAGCGCATGACCGTGCAAGACATCGAGACGGTCACGCCGCAGGCGCTGATCAACATTCGACCGGTTGTTGCCGCGATCAAAGAGTTCTTTGGCTCCTCGCAACTCTCGCAGTTCATGGACCAAACGAATTCACTGGCCGAACTGACCCACAAGCGCCGTCTCTCGGCGCTCGGGCCGGGCGGTCTTTCGCGCGAACGCGCGGGCTTCGAAGTTCGCGACGTTCACCACTCGCACTACGGCCGCATCTGCCCGATCGAAACGCCGGAAGGCCCGAACATCGGACTGATCGGTTCGCTCGCGACCTACGCGCGCGTCAATAAGTTCGGCTTCATCGAGACGCCGTACCGCGTCGTGCTGGAAGGCCGCGTCACCGACGAAATCATCTATCTCACGGCCGATCGCGAGGACGAGTACATCATCGCGCAGGCGAATACGCAGGTTGCCGATGACGGGATCATCACGTCGGATTCGGTCGTTTGCCGCTACGCCGAGGAATACATCGAGGAGCCGGCGTTGCGCGTCCAGTTGATGGACGTCTCGCCCAAGCAAATCGTCTCCGTCGCAACCGCGCTGATTCCGTTCCTCGAACACGACGACGCCAACCGTGCGCTGATGGGCGCGAACATGCAGCGTCAGGCTGTGCCGTTGCTCCGCCCGGATGCGCCGATCGTCGGCACCGGCATGGAGTATCGCGCCGCAAAGGACTCGGGATCGCTCATCGTTACGAACCTGAGTGGCATGGTTGTGGCCGTCGATGCCAAGGGCATCACGCTCAAGCTCGACGACGGCTCCGAGAAGGTCTTCGACCTACTTAAGTTCGTGCGCAGCAACGCCGGCACGTGCATCAACCAGCGTCCGATCGTCAAACTCGGCGAGCGCGTCCAGGCGGGGCAAGTTCTTGCCGACGGCCCCTCGTCCGACGAAGCCGAACTCGCGCTCGGCCAGAACGTGCTGGTCGCGTTCATGCCGTGGGAAGGCTACAACTACGAAGACGCGATCTTGATTAGCGAACGCATGGTCAAGGAAGATCGCTTTACCTCGATTCACATCGAGGAGTACGAGTGCGAAGCCCGCGACACCAAGCTCGGACCCGAAGAGATCACGCGCGACATTCCCAATGTCGGTGAAGACGCGCTCAAGGATCTCGACGAACGCGGCATCATTCGCATCGGTGCGGAAGTTCGCCCGGAAGACATTCTCGTCGGCAAAGTCACGCCCAAGGGCGAGACCGAGCTGACGGCGGAAGAGCGCCTGCTGCGCGCGATCTTCGGCGAGAAATCGCGTGAAGTTCGCGACACGAGCCTCAAAGTTCCACACGGCGAAAAAGGCAAGATCATCGACGTCAAGGTGTTCTCGCGCGAAAATGGCGACGAACTCTCGCCGGGCGTGAATCACCTCGTGCGCGTCTACGTCGCGCAAAAGCGTAAGATTCTGCAGGGCGATAAGATGGCCGGACGTCACGGCAACAAGGGCGTCATCGCCAAAGTGCTGCCCGAAGAAGACATGCCATATCTGGAAGATGGTTCGCCGGTCGACATCGTGCTCAACCCGCTCGGTGTTCCCTCGCGTATGAACCTTGGCCAGATTATGGAAACACATCTAGGCTGGGCCGCGCGGATGCTCGGCTTCAACGTCGCAACGCCCGTTTTCGACGGTGCGCACGCGGAAGACATCGCCGAATGGCTGCAGGACGCCGGCATGGCGCCCGACGGTAAGACGTGGTTGCGTGACGGCCGTACAGGCGAGCGTTTCTCGCGCCCGATCACCGTCGGCATGATCTATATGCTCAAGCTCGCGCACTTGGTCGACGACAAGATCCACGCGCGCTCGACCGGACCGTACTCGATGATCACTCAGCAACCGCTTGGTGGCAAGGCGCAGTTCGGTGGTCAGCGCTTCGGTGAAATGGAAGTCTGGGCGCTCGAAGCGTACGGCGCGGCCTACACGCTGCAAGAGCTGCTTACGGTCAAGTCCGACGACGTCGTTGGTCGCGTGAAGACGTACGAAGCGATCGTCAAGGGCGAAAACGTGATGGAGCCGGGCGTCCCGGAATCGTTCAAGGTCCTTATAAAGGAACTCCAATCACTCGCACTCGACGTCAAAGTGCTCACTGAGAACCGCGAAGAGATCGACGTGCGGATGCAAGACGACGATCTGGGCGAACGCGAGCGTCAGGAGATCGGCCTGCTTATGGGTGACGATCAGCCTGTGCCGTCGCAGACGCAAGTTGCGGCGCGCGAAGTGCTTGCCGAGGCGGCCGCTGCCGAGGGTATCGGCGATCCGACCGAAGTCGAGGATCCCGAGGCCGAATTGGAAGAGGAAGAGGAAGAGATCGACGACAGCAAGCCGCTGGACGCGACGATTCCGCTTCCCACGCCGCCGCCGATGCCGGCGCGTGAAGCCGAGTCGGACGAGATCTTCACGCCCGAGGAAGAAGAGGCCGAAGAGGAGGGAGTCGAGGGCGTGCAGGGTTACGAAATCGAGGAAGAAGACGAGGAATCGTACGAGGAAGAGAAGTCTTTCGAAGACGAGGAAGAGGAAGCTCCGTACGTCGAGAACCCGCAAGAGGACGACTTTTAGATTCGGCCGCGCCGAATCCGTAGTCCCGGAGGCCCGGCCGTTTGGCCGGGCCTCCTCCGTCGCATCGAACGGGAACCGAACCCCTCAAGGATGAACAACGCACGCGTGCGGACCTTCGCGCCGCGGTCACCAAACACACAACGGACGGCGGTCTATATCGTCGGCTTTTTGGTGTTGTGGCAGCTCGTCGCTGCGTTAACCGACCTGCTCTTTTCCGGTTCCGGGGCATCGCCGGTTTATCCGGTCCTCGCGGTCGACGTGCTGCTTCTGCTGTACGTCGGCTGGAAGTGGTGGCCGTTGATCCCCGCGAGCGCCGTATTGCACTGGGCAATTTTCGAGCACAGCCGGCATGCTGTGTGGCCGACGTTGGTTGTGCAAATCGCGCTAGGGGTCGTCTTTGCACTCGCAGTTCGTCTAGTCGTGGAGCGCTTGCGCGTGTCGCTGCCGCTTCGGAACTTGCGCGATGTGGCGTGGTTCTGCGGCATCCTTGGCGTTGCCGCGCCGCTCGTGCTCGGACCCATCGCCATCACATTACTCGTCGCGATCAACAAGATCGGCCTGGACGACATACCGCCGCAGCTTGCGCGCTTAATCCTAGGCGACGTCACTGCGGTTATGGCACTCGTGCCCGCCATTGTAACCTTCATCGGCTGGAAGCAGCTGCGCTCGCCGGCCGAACATCAAGATCCGCCGCGCATTGAAATTGTCGCGTCGGTCGCCGCGACCGCGCTCCTGGTAACGCTCGGCATCTATCTCTCGTCGCTCACACATGAACCGATCCTCGATTTCTCGTTCGTGGCGATGTCATGGCTTGCAATTCGCTACGGAATCCGCGGAGCGGCTCTTACTTCAGCGACGGCTTGGGTCAGCGCGACGCTCATGCAAGCGGCACAGGGTCTCGAGCCCGAAGTGCTCGTTCAAACGCAAGGTTTTCTTTTTGCCTCGTCGCTCACGGTCTTTTTGCTGGCGGGACTCGTCGACGAACGCTGGGAGTTGGTTGCGCGGCTATCGCGGCGGGCCTTCATCGACGAGCTCACCGGGCTGCCCAACCGCGAGCGCCTGGTCGAATGGATCACGCGCCACGCCGACTCGGCGATCGTGCTGGTGATCATGGACGTCGACGACATGCGCCTGCTCAATCAAGGCGTGGGGCGTGTCGCCGCCGACCATGTTTTGCAACAAATGGCAATCCGTTTGCGAGCGACGTTCCCGAGCTCGCACATGATCGCGCGGGTGAGTGCTGACGAATTCGCCGTCGCCGTCGTGGACGATCGCAGTCCTCACGCGATCATGACCGAGTTACGTCAGTTCTTCGACGCGCCATTCGAGCCGGCTCGGCCGACGAGATGCTGCGTAAAGCCGACATCGCGCTCGATCGCGCAAAAGAATCGCCGACCCACGCAATCGTCTACTCGCCGGACTTACAGGTTGGCGACTCGCCGTCGCTGGTGGGCGAGCTGCACCGAGCGGTCGAACGTCGCGAACTCGTGCCGTTCTTTCAGCCGATCTTTCGCTACGAGCAGGCAACGCGAACATGGCGCCTCGCGGGGGCGGAAGCGCTGCTGCGCTGGATCCATCCCGAGCGTGGGATCGTCCCGCCGTCCGGCTTCATCGAACTCCTGGAGCGGCTTTCCATCGGCGAACATGTTGGCTGGAACGTCATGGAACAGAGTCTGTTGCAGGCCGGCGAATGGCGGCGCGAGATTCCCGATTTCGCCGTATGGGTCAACCTCTTCGCACGACAAGTACTGCACCGTCAATGCCGTGACCGCATTCGCGAGCTCTTGGAGCGCACCGCCGTACCCGGCGACGCCCTGATCGTCGAAATCAATGAGAGCGTCATTGCGAGCGACGATGGCGACGTTGCGGCGCTGGTGAGTAGCTTGCGTGATATCGGCGTGCACTGCGCAATCGACGATTTCGGTACCGGCGGTTCGTCGCTCGGTCGCGTTCGCGATGTGCCGGCGAGTGTGCTCAAGATCGACCGCTCGTTCGTGACAAAAAGTGAAGTCGATAGCAAAGCACGCGCCGTCGCGGTGACCGTCGTTCGTCTTGCTTCAGAGCTCGGGATGACTGTGGTGGCGGAAGGCGTCGAGAACACGATGCAGCTCGAGGTCATGATCGACACCGGCTGCCAATACGTGCAGGGTTATGCGCTCGGCCATCCGCTTCCGGCCGATCTCTTCGCACGAACCTTCCTCACGCTCGACCGCGCCAGCAGTTTATGATCGGGTGGGGCTCGGATTTGTGCCTAAAACTCGGCTATTTCGAGCAGGCTAGCGGTTGAGGTCTTCCTAGCGGTGCCGCAAGCGCGATCGAAATGATCTGCGGCGGCGCGTATCGATCGATGCTGGAAAGATAACGTGCGTTCGTCACGTTGTCCGCATTCAGAACAATTGTCACGCCCGCGCGAAGCGGAACAATCGCATGCACGCCGGCTGTGACGGCAGTACCGAGCGGCTGCTGGTTGAGATCGTCGGCCCAGGTCATGCCCGAATAGTTGATGCTCACACCGGTTTGCACCGCCCCGACCGACGTATCGTACTGGGCACTCGCCGACGCCTTGGGCACGTACGGAAGCTGCTACGATGATGCGCGCATATTGCTGCGTCCCCCAGAGCGTGAGCCGCGAGCACGTTCCCAAGCGCCGCACGTAGACGACGGTCGTTCCGTCGGTTTGCGTATGCGAAAAATTGCTGCGCATTTGCACCGTCGGACTGATCGTGCGGAAGTCGATCGCATCGTTGACGTAGGCGTGCGTGAAATCGGCGGAAAGCTCGCTGCCGGAATGGGTCCAGTCAAAGCCGGCGACCAGGGACGAGCTTCGCTCCGGAACGAGCGCGGAGTTCGGCAGATACTGCACCGCGCCGATTTGGTAACCGCGAACCAGCTCGTTTAAATACGGCGCCCGGAAGTCACCGCCGCCGGATGCCCGAAACGCGAGCTGCTTACTCAGATCGTAGCGCACCGCCACGCGCGGAGAGAGCGCGCGATCGACGCGAGGGGCAATGCTCGTTACGACTGCGCCCTTCTGGGTCGCGGCCTGCGTGAGATTTATCGCGTCCTCACGCACGCCGCCGACCACTTCAAAGCGCGCGCCGCGCAACGTCTCTTGAACGGCAAGGCCCGAGGAGTCTTGCGTGCCGCTGCCCGAGACCGTAAATACACCTGTTCCGTTGTACTGATTGCTCACACCATTGACGAACTTCGCGTTGCCGAGCACGGCGAACGTCGAGCGCTCGTCGCCCACGATCCAGTTGACCCAGACACCGCTTTCGTGCGTGGGAACGTACTGGGTGTAGAGCAGCGTCCCCGGCGCGCTCGGATACATATCGGCGCGATTGGTTACGAAGGCGTTGCGGTCGTAGTAGCTTGCGGTGAGCGTGGCTTGCTTCGTCGTGTGTGCGATGCGAATCGCATTTTGCACGAGGTCCCGCCAGAAATCGTAGTTCGGCCGCCCTTCCTGCTGATAGTCCCATGCGCCGAGGTAACCATATTCGAGAACGGTGTTCGCATCGGGCGCGTAGCGCATGCGCAGGTTCGCCATGTTGCTCTGCGACTGTGAGTCGTTATCGTGCGACGTTTGATACCCGGGCGCCAAAGCGTTGTACTGCAGCTGCTGTGAGAGTGCGGAAAACGAAGCCGAGAGTTTGCCGCCGAGCGGCGCCGTCGACTGCACGTACGTTTGCGCAAAGCCGTGTGTGCCGCCTGAAAAACTCACCGTGCCCTGCGCGGGTCCGGAGAGCTCGGTGGTCGGGCCGTAGGTTTGCAGCGCGAGAACCCCGCCGACAGCTCCGCCGCCATACAGCGCCGAACCCGGTCCACGCAAAAGTTCGGCGCGAATCAAATTGGGAGCGGGAAACTGCGCCCAATCGACCTGTCCGCCGAAACCGTCCTGCACGGGGATGCCGTCCGCGAGGACGAGCCCGCGATCGTTTCCCAATCCAGCGAACGATACGCGCAACTGTCCGTAGTTGGTGAACATGCTGTTGCTGCGACTGCGGTCGAAACCGGGCAGGTAGCGCAGCACTTGGTCGCCGGTGACGGCGGGAAGGCTGACGATCGCCTGTTGATCCAACACCGAAGCGGGCACCGGCAGTTGGTGAAGCGATTCGAGCGAGCCGGTCACGACGCGGACGGTGCCGATAACCGGCAGCGCGCTCGGCGTCGGCGAAGGCGAGGAACTCGCCGTTGCGACGGCGACGATCGCGGCAAGCACCGCAATAACGGACATGCCGCTGAACATTATCATCCATAGCAGTGGGTCCCTACCCTAGCTCGAATGACCAGCGGATGAGCGAGCTTCCCAAGATCGGCATCGTTGGCGCAGGGCGAATGGGTGCGAACATCGCCTTGCGCCTGGCGGAGGTTGGATACCCCGTCACCGCCTTCTACGACCTTCGGCCGGAAGCGGCTCGCGCGGCGGCCGTCCAGACCAAGGGCGCCGTCTACGGTACGCTCGCGGAGGTCACGGCGAACGCGGACGTGATTATCACGGTAGTAAGCGACGATGCCGCGATGGATCGCATCTTCGCGGAACGCGGTGACAGTCTACTCGAAGGCGCGAGCGCCAAGATCTTCGTCAACTGTGCGACGGTCACACCAGCGATCCACGCCGAGGTGCAACGGCGAGCGGAGGCGCGCGGCGCGCGATCGCTGGAGGCGTGTATGGCGAGCTCCATCACGCAAGCCCGCAATGGCACGCTCTACCTGATGATTGGCGGACGTCGTGAAGTCTTCGAGCAGGTCGAACCGCTGTTGGCGAAGATGAGCGCGTCGCTTCGGTATGTCGGTGAAGCCGGCCGCGCCGCGCAAGTCAAAGCCTTGGTCAACATGGTGATGAACATCAACACGGCCGGGCTAGCTGAAGGGCTAGGGTTGGGCGATGCGCTCGGACTCGACCTGTCCATGCTGCGCGAAGTGTTCTCGCAGACCGGTGCAAACTCGCGCGTCCTCGAGACCGACGGCTACGACATGCAGAATCGCGATCACGACGTCTATTTTTCCGCGGAGCACGCCGCGAAAGACTCGGGGATTGCCCTAGGCCTGGCGCGCGATCACGATCTCGCGCTGCCGTTGGCTCGAGCAACGTTCGACCAATTCGAGCGCATGAAAACCCTGGGCCTCGGGCAGCTCGATAAGTCCGGGGTTTCGGAGTTGACGTTCATTCAACGGCACGCACGGCATGCGTCGTCGTCGTGACCGTCGAAGTCGGGCGAAGTGAGCCGCTCTCGCCGCTCGTACGCACTCGTGCGCCTGTGGTCCGTCGCCATCGTCGGACTGCTGAGCGGTGCGTTGGGCGATGCCGGGACCGAACGAC
>Ga0302183_10001361_pt1 | contig 11425 bp, 10 predicted proteins | sample I_Palsa_N3_2_FD_200232 | JGI IMG/M metagenome (GOLD analysis project Ga0302183, IMG submission 200232) | Peat permafrost microbial communities from Stordalen Mire near Abisko, Sweden - I_Palsa_N3_2 | ecosystem: Environmental > Terrestrial > Soil > Palsa > Peat permafrost | place: Sweden...
TGACCCCTAACCCCTAGCCCCTGATCCCTGACCCCTGAATTTAGTTTCCCACGCTGACCAGGTATTGCTCGATCTTGCCGTCGGGCATTTCGAAGGTTGAGATCGAGAGGACTTTGTCTGCGAACTTGGCGCGGTAGGCTCGGTAGGTCATGCCTCCGCGCAATTGCTCTGAGGTTTGCTGGAAGTCTTGCGAGGCTCCTAAGGGGCTGAGGCTTGAGGCGAAATCCTGCAGGGCTTGCTTATCGAAATAACTGTTGGCGTTGTCGGTGAATATGGAGCGGTCGATTTTTCCTTGCTGGAGTTGTTCGAGGACTTTGCGCGCGCGTTCCACTTTTTCGGCGATGAGGATTGTATTCCCCGTAAAGAGTAGCGGAGCGATCTTGCGCGCAATCTGGCCGCCGGCATTCACCGCATCCTGGTTCGTCAGCACGATGATCGCGGCGCGATCTTCCGGAAACACGATGTTTTCCGCCGTGAATCCAGACACTTCGCCGCTGTGTTCGAGCATGCGGCGGCCGGCCTGGTTGCGCACTGTGATGCCCAACCCGTAGTTGGTTGCTGTGCCATTCGCCAGCAGAACGTCTTTTTGCATCTCCTGATACGAAGACGGTTTCAGGAGGCGCTGGTTCATCATTGCGACATCCCACTTGGCGAGATCTGAAACTGGCATCGCGAGTTCTCCGGCGGCGAACAGCCAGCCTTTGCCCTCGCGAGGCGCGGGTCGCAGAGGACCTAGCGCATAACGCATGTAGCCGATGGGATCGGTGTCGGCGAGGTGATCCTGATCGATGTTCACTACGCTCTGCATGGCGAGAGGTTCGAAAATATGGGAACTCAGGAAGCGCAGAAGCGGCATCCCGCTGGCCTTTTCGACGATGACGCCGGCGATTACATAGTTGGTATTGCTGTACTGCCATTTCGTACCGGGATCGAAATCGAGCGGCTTGCGCGCCCAGCGGGTCATGATCTCATCGGCGGTGATTGGTGTCAGCATGAAGGGAGGCACGTAGTCTTGCGGCCAATAATCCTGGTAGCCGGAAGTGTGCGAAAGCAGTTGGCGAATCGTGACTTCTTTGGCGCGCGTGAGATCGGGCACAAAGCGGGAGACGGGATCGTCGAGCGAGAGCTTGCCCTGTTCCGCCAGCATCAGAATCGCCGTCGCGGTGAATTGCTTGCTGATGGAGCCGATTTTGTAACGCATTTCAGCGGTGGCTGGAGTGGGCGGCTCGAGGCGCGCATTGCCGTATGCATTGGTGTAGGCGACGGTGCCATCTTTTATCACGGCTACTGAGGCGCTGGGCACGCCGGTGCTTTCGAGCACCTGGCGGGCGATTTGGTCGACCTGGCTGCGCGTTTGGTCAGACAGCTGCGAGGGAGACTGGGCTGGCGCCTGGGTCATCATCGCAAGTGCGACACCCACGCAAGCTAATGCGCGAAGGCCTCTGCGGAAACTGATTTTTGGCCGATGATTCAATCTGTGCATGAAGACAACCTCCGTGCAAAAGCCGGAGTTTAGCACAGGGCACTTTCGAGCTAGAGGCGGAGGATTATTTTGCTGCCCTGTGCTCGACCTCGGCCACCAGCTTCCTCGTAGCCGGAACTTCAATTCCATGATGGTCAGCACCGCGCAGAATCGGCCCGGCGATGGCTTCGAGTTCTGGAGTCTTGTGCTGCTCGACATCCTTCTGCATTGAACTGCGCATGTTTGCGGGCATTGCTGCTACCCCTGACAGCACCATGCCGGGATCCACTTTCGCACCCTCGGCCACGCCGACAGCGCAGGTTTCTCGAACGCAGGCTTCGCCTAAACTCCGCCATTGCGGGTCGGAAAGAACTTCTCCAACGGTTTTGTCGGCGGCTGTGGTGCAGAGCGCGAAGGGCGCGAGAAAGACGAGCTTGCCCCACATCAGGGTCGGCTCGTCGTCGATGAAGCGGCAATTGAAGCCGATGTGCTGAAGCTGATCGAGAGTGCCCGCCAGCAAATCTCGGCCGGCGGACAACACGTTGAGCCGCGCGAATGGCGTTCGATGGACGATGTGACCGGGGCTGACGCGCTCCATTTCGCCGGCTATGGTCGCCGGAATCACGCGCTCGGCGCCGTAACGGGCGCGCAACAGCGGAACATGGTCAATACCATTCAGCAGCGGAACAATGCCTCGCACTCCGTCAGGATTTTTGAGAGCAGCGAGCGCCGGTTCTAACTGTGTCGCCTTCACCGTAATCCAGAGCACGTCGACTGGAGGCACTTCGCTCGCGACCGAAACATTCACCGTAAATTTTCCGAAAGGACTTTCCAGGTGTAGTTGTTTTGGATAATTCGCAACGGATTCGGGCCTGACAATGAGCGTGACGGAAGCTCCGGCGTGAGCCACGCAAGCGCCGATCATGCCGCCGACACCGCCGGCTCCCAGGATCGCATGGTGCAGAGGTTTGGAGATTTTTTCGGACACGTTATTTGGCTTATCGGGCATGAAATTTAGATTCGCGCGAGGTCAATTTTGCTTCACGACGGCTGGCAGGCACTCTGCTACTTCGGCGTCGCTCAGCGTGTGGTCGCTTGCCTTGGCGCGTTGATAGATGCGATCCACTAGATCGTCGGTCGCCGGAATGCCGCGCCGCTCCAGCCAGAACAGTACATTCGACTTGCCGCTCATGGGGCCGATATCGATGATCTGCTCGAGGCCGAACATATGAGACGGCACGCCGGAGTAGACGGTATTGGCCAGTTCGACGTCATTTTTCTTGAACGCCTTGATCACGGCAGCCGCGTGCACGCCGGTCGCGGTGCGAAAAGCGTCGTCGCCAACCACCGGATAGTTCGCAGGAATCGGAACGCCCGTGGCTCGCGACACTGCCTGGCAATACTGCTTCAGCCGGGTAAGATCCTGCTCGGCCCACGGGGCAATGCCCATCAGTTTCAGATTGACGAGCATCTGATCCATCTGCGTGTTTCCTACGCGCTCGCCGATGCCGATGGCGCAGGCGTGAACGCAATTCGCGCCGGCAATCAGCGCCGCCATGGAGTTGGCAATTGCGAGTCCGCGGTCGCTGTGTCCGTGCCAATCGACGCGAATTTTTTCGCCCGAGGGCTTGACTACTTCGTCGATCACAAATCGCACGAGCGCGAGGGCGCCCATCGGCGTCGCGTGGCCGGCGGTGTCGCAGATCACAATCGCACGAGCGCCGCAGTTGATCGCCGTCGAGTAAAGGCGCTTCACAGTCTCCGGATCGCAGCGCGACGTGTCCTCGGTCACGTACATCACGTCGAGGCCCAGCGAAACGGCATACTTGACGGCCTTCTCGGTGGTCTGCAAAAGAAAATCGTCAGTCCATCCTTCGGTAAATCTGCGGATGGGACTCGATCCGATAAATGTTGCGGCCTCGATGGGCAGGCCCGTTTTCTGCACGATCTCGGCGATGGGGCGAATATCGTTCTCGTGCGTGCGCGCCGCGCAGTTGGCGCTTATCTTCATCTTGTTCGCGACGATCTCTCGCGCCAGTGCTGTCACGTGCTCGACTGCGCGAGCGCCCGCGCCGGGCAATCCGAGATCGAGCGCGTTGATTCCGAGCGCTTCCATCAGATGAAGAATCTCGATCTTCTCGGGAATCGAAGGGTCGCGCACTGAGGGCGATTGCAATCCATCGCGCAGGCTCTCGTCGTTGAGCAGTACGGGCCCAGCCGGCTTCATTCCCGGCGGATAGTTCTTGTTCCAGTCGTAGATGAGTTCGGAGGTGTTCATAGGAAAACAGCTGCTAGCTTCTAGCTCCTGGCTTCTAGCTACGGCAACGCCGCACAACGAATCCAGCCTGGCTAGCGGCTAGAAGCTAGTAGCTAGAAGCTTCATTTCTCTTTCGGCGGCAGCGTTAGTCCGAAGACCGAAATCATCCCCTGGCCGGCAACGTTTATTTTTGCCTCTGCGGGATTCGGCAAATACAAGGTCTGGCAATGCTCGCAGCGGTAGACTTCGGCGTTCGGTCCCCAGGCCTTTTCGGCGTCGCCGCAGGCTTGCTCGATAACATCGGTCCAGTATGACCAGCGTTTCAAATGGCCGCCGCAGAATTTGCCTTTTTCGTTTTTCTCGTTGCAGGCGCGCTGCCCGGCCTTCTTGATCTTGACCTTGTGATGAGGAAGCTGCGCAGGAGTTTGCGTGTCCGAAGCTGCAATTTCACCAGTCGCCAAGAGACTTACCTCGTTCGGGCGGCAGTCGCGCCGCCGGATTCGGCCCCACGAGCGTCATTGTACTCGAAGCTAAAAGCGGGGCGAAAGTCGCATGCCTCACGCAACGCGATATCGTATCCTAAGATTGCGTTGTCCTATCCGGTGGCAACGCCAGAATGAACGCCGGAGTGAGCGTGACTATGAACTGCAATCGTTTGAAACATGCGCTTCCCGCGCGAAGAATTTTGCTGACGGGCGCAGCCATTCTTTTGCCGCTTGCGCTGCTTGGCCCAACCAGCGCTCAGACACCGCACAAGAGCGACGCTCGAAGCGCTGCCAGCAGCGTGCAACTCGAACTGGTGCGCACCGAAACCGGCTTTTTTGAAGCGTGGAAGAATAAGGATCAGGCTTACTTCCGCGAACACATGCTGGAAAACGGAATCTTCTGGAGCGATAGCGGCACAATCTCCCGGGAGCAGCAACTCGCGGAACTGCAGGCATCCGCGAAAACGTGCACTGTGGAAGGGTATGGCCTCTCCGACTTCGGGGCGCTGCCACTAGCCAGCGGCGCATACTTACTCACCTACAAAGCCGAGCAATATGCCACATGCAACGGCGAGAAAGTGCCGGTGCGCATGAACGGCAGTTCGATCTACATCCTCAAAGCCGGCCACTGGCGGGCCATTTACCGGGCAGAAGTGCCGCTGAAAAATTAAGGCTACGGGAAAGAACCAAGAAACTCATGATCACAATCGTTTCAGGCCTGCCACGTTCAGGCACTTCGCTGATGATGCAAATGCTTGCCGCCGGTGGGATGCCGATTCTCTCCGACGGCGAACGTCAGGCTGACGTGGATAATCCGCGCGGCTATCTCGAATGGGAGCGCATCAAACAACTGCCGAAAGATCCCGCCTGCATTGCTGAAGCCGAGGGCAAAGCTGTGAAGGTGATCTCGCTGCTTCTGCTTTCGCTGCCCGAGGGGCACGAATACCGCGTCATTTTTATGCAGAGGCCGCTTGCAGAAGTGCTGGCCTCGCAGGACGTGATGCTGCAACACCGGGGAACTGCAAAGCCAGGGACGGATGCGTCGGTTGTCGCCGCGGCGTTCGAGAAGAACCTGCGCGCCGTGAATGCCTGGCTCGACAGCAAGGCTTATGTGAAAACATTGCGCGTGTCGTATCACGATGTGCTGCGCGACGCAGAAGGTGTCGCGCAAGAGGTTGCCCAGTTTTTAGGGGTTGGCCTGAAGGTGGAAGCCATGACTCGCCAGGTCGACGCGAACCTCTACCGCAATCGTTCGCGGTGAATTGAGACTTCCCCTCAGCTGGACGAATCGCGAAAAGATCCGGCTCCGTGTGGAGCGATCGTATCTGACGGAGCAACAGGAAGATCCTGAATGTCGCGAGAAGAAAGAGAACAAGACTAGCCAACGCCATACTCTCCGCGAACTGCGGTGAAAGTCCCCGGATCAGCGCGACGATTGACAGCGCGGCAGACCCGATGTACAACCAAAATGCCGCGCTCCCACCCTGCCTTGTCTTCGCCCAATAAGCCAAGTAAAGCCCAAGAAGCAGAATTACGACGCCCCCAGAAAAGAAAGACAAGACGATCATCCATCCCAGGCTCAGCCGAATTGTCCACGGCATACCTCTCTCATCGAAAAGCACATCGACCTTCCTGAGCGCTGCTGTCTGTTTAGAACTCCAACTTAGGCTTAGCCTGATCAGCGCCCACGCGTCCCGCGACGATCTCAGCTTTGTAATAGTTCTCGCCCTTTAGCGGATCTCCTGCCAAACGCCGCAGCATGGCGATCTGGCCGACGTGCGTGAGTGCATCGGCGACGGGGCCCTGAAAGAGTTTTTCCGGAGTAGCCTGCAGAGGTTCACTCGAAGCCAGAAAGTCATCGAGCTTTGTCAGCGAAACGAAGAAGCGTTGAACTTCCTCGTTCCACGGCAGCGGCTGCGAGTTGTGCCACGCTTGTTGTCCCTTGGCCATGGAGAGCGCCCAATCCATGAGGTCGCCGATGTGCGCGAGAATCTGCGCGGGCGTGCGCACGCTTTCGTTAGCATGAAAGTCGGCAAAGCTATCAGGCGCATTGCGAACGGCTTTTCCACCGCGATAAGCCAGCGTGGCCAGAGTGTGACGCAGCAGTTCGCGTTTTGGATCTGAGTTGGAAGTGTCCATGACTTGCCTTTCGGTTCTCGGTTTTCAGTTCTCAGTTCTCAGTTCTCGGTTAAGTCCTTGTCATTCCGACCCTCGAGCGAAAGCGAGAGGCGGAGGAATCTTGGGTTAGCCAGTGCTCACAGCTTCTTTCGTGCCATGATTCCCGCTGAACGGAGCGCTCCGCGCACGCGCGTACCTAACCCTCGGGCAAACTGGAAATCCAGAAACCCCTCCATCTGCCTTGCGAAGGCCGCGCCGTAACCGTACCACCAGACTCTCTTCATTCCGGGCATGAGGTCGACATCGAGATATTTCAGCCGCACCATTTCTTCCAATCCGAAACGGCCGTGCGTGCGTCCCACGCCGCTCGACTTTACCCCGCCATGCGGAGCTTCGCTGATACCGAAACATGAAACCACATCGTTGACCATGACTGTGCCCGCGTGAATTTGCCGCGCTAGGCGCTCGCCGCGGGCGTTGTCGCGAGTCCACACGCTTGCCGCCAGACCGAACTCAGAGTCATTGGCGAAACGCAAGGCTTCTTCATCGCTATCGAACGCCATCACCGGGAGCACTGGGCCAAACGTTTCTTCGCCCATGATGCGCATCTCGTGGGTCACATCGGCTAGCACCGTCGGCTTGTAGAAATTATTTCCTAACTCTCGGATCCGCATTCCTCCGGCCAGAAGCCGCGCCCCGCGCGCCACGGCATCTTCCACGTGCAACTCCACGATTTGCAACTGGCGCTCATGGATCATCGGCCCCACATCAGTGTCGGGATCGAATTCGTTTCCGACGCGCAGCTTGTTGGTCTTCTCAACGCACGCGCTCAGAAACTTTTCATACAAACTGCGATGGACGTAGCAGCGCTCGACCGACAGGCAGGTCTGACCTGCATTCATGAATGCTCCCCAGACCGCCGCGCTTGAGGCCACGTCGACATCGGCATCGTCGAGCACCAGCATGGGATCTTTGCCGCCGAGTTCCAGCACAACGGGCAGCAAACGTTCCGCCGCAGCCACCGCGATGCGCTTGCCTGTGGCCACGCTGCCGGTGAAGACCAGCTTGTCGATTTTCGAATGAATCAGAGCCGCGCCGGTTGCGCCGTCGCCAACCAACACCTGAAAAACATCTCGCAGCACACCCGCCGAGCGCAGCAGTGACTGCAGTTCAAGCGCCACCATCGAAGTAAATTCCGAGGGCTTCAGCACCACTGCATTTCCAGCGACGAGCGCCGCGAGTGTCTCGGTTGTGGGAATCGAGAAAGGATAATTCCACGGTGAAATGATCACGACCACGCCATAAGGTTCGCGCACGAGCTGGCCGCGTTTGAGCTTGGTGGCAAGGCTTCCGTGCGGAAGTGGCTCGTCGCGCAGCAGGTGATATGCATTCTCGATCAGAAACCGGGCTGCGTCGAGCACGACTAGAACTTCCGTGGTCAGAGCTTCGGCCACGGGCTTCCCTGCTTCGCGCGTGATGGCCTCAGCGATTTCCGATTTCTTCTCGAGCAACCGGCGCTGGAATTCGCGCAGCACCGCGATCCTCGTGCGCACATCGATTGCAGCCCATGCTGGTTGCGCCGCGCGCGCGCGCTCGACAGCCGCTTGCACTTCACATTCGCTCGCGCATTCGAACTCGCGCAGAACCTCGCCTCTCGCCGGATTTATCGACGAAACTTTGCGCGCCGCGATTTGCAGATTCGTAGCCATTAAAGATTCTTGGCCAAATTCAGTACTCCACATTCACCAGATACAATCCGCTGGCCGGAGCGGTCGCGCCCGCCGCCGAGCGACTGCGGGCTTCCAGTATTCGCGTGATGTCCTCGGCCTCCAGCGTTGCTTTGCCCACCAGAATAAACGTTCCCACCAGGTTGCGAACCATATGGTGCAGAAAGCCGGATCCTTTCACGGTGTAGACGAACTCGTCGCCCTGCCGCTCCCAGTTCGAAGAGAAGATGCGCCGGACGTTCGAAGCCGGCGGGACGCCAGCGCTACGTTCCGGATCCACCGCAGCGAATGAAGTGAAATCGTGCTCGCCCTCGACTAGCTCTGCAGCCTGCGCCATGGCCTGCTCATCCAGCGGATACGGGTAATGCCACACATATCGGGCCAGAAATGGCGGGCAAATTGCAGCGCGATAAATCCGGTAGCGATAAGTTTTTCCTCGCGCCGACTTGCGCGCGTGGAAATCGGCTGCGGCTTCTTCCACTTCCAAAACCCGCACCGAGGCCGGCAAGATGTCGTTCAACGCCTTCACAAAATTCGCCGCCGGCACCGAAGACTCGGTAACGAACGTTGCCACCTGCGCTAACGCATGCACTCCCGCGTCGGTACGACCAGAACCCTGCGGCAATACGTTTTCGCCGGTGATTCGTCCAATGGCTGAGGCGAGTGTGCCCTGCACCGTGAGTGCATCGGGCTGCACCTGCCAGCCCGCGAAATCCGAGCCGTCATAGGAGAGAATCAGTTTGAGATTGCGCATGCCAACATTGAATCATCTTTCGAGTCCCGCACCCGAGCCAGTTCATCCAAATCATTTCATGTGTCGGCGCGTGCAAGGGTCTGTGATTGCAATTTCGCGGGGGGCTCGGCCAATGCCAGCACTCTATCAGTTTCAACTTCACGGTGCTCGTGCCGGAGCGCTCGAAATGAGGAGCCACAGCGTCAGATATACTGGTGCCTTTCACCAAACTTTCGTCTCACTCTCGCTTTTCGTGCGCTTTTCAGGAACTCCGATGGCATGGATTGCGTACTAAGGTTTGAGTAGAACTTTCATTTTTTGGACAAATCTGGCCATCTCGCGCTGCAGGCGGGTCTTCATCTTTGACCTTTTATCTTTAGATCTTTGCAAGGCCGTAACGAACTCTTAACGAACAGGTTTAAACCAATTGGTTCTAATCCATGGAGATGAGTAGATGCCATTCCCACGCTTGAACTCGATCATCCGGCTGGCCACTGCCGCAGTCTTATTCGGAACGCTGACCGTCGCGGGCCAAGCCCAGGACGCGGCCACCGCGCCCGCAGCGCCCGTTCCGCAGAACACGCCGGAGACGCGACCGGTTCCCGTCCTGAATTATGCCAAACCGGTGTCGCACTTTCCGAATCCAGTTGGCCCTTACACGGCCCGGCACCTGGCACCGCCGAACCTGGCCAATACCTCGCGCATTGACCAACTCATGCACGACGGCAAGCTCTACCTTTCGCTGAACGACGCCATTGCCCTCGCGCTTGAAAACAATCTCGATATCGCCATCGCGCGCTACAACCTGAACATCGCCGATACTGACGTGCTGCGCGCCAAGGCCGGCGCTGCGACCCTCGGCGTCAATACGGGCGTCGTGCAAAACACGCCCGGCGGTGGCGTCGGCGGACTCGGCGGGCAGGTCGGCTCTGGTACGGGCGGAACCACGCTGGGCGCAGGAGGTGCGGGCGCGGGCGCAGGCGGCCTGGTCGGCTCTACGCTTGGCCTTGGGTCGCTGATCACCAGCTTTGACCCAGTTCTCACTGGAACGCTTCAGGAAGATCGTTTTCATATCCTCCCGAGCAGCACCTTCACGCCCGAGTCGCCTCAAAACACTACTACTGGCAGCTTCGCCTATAACCAGGGTTTCTCGTGGGGAACCAATCTGTTGGTGGGCTTCAACAATACCCGCATCGCGACGGGGAACGCACCTTTCACTAACCTTAGTCCGCAGCTGAACTCCAGCTTCAAGTTCCAGCTCACACAACATCTGCTGCAAGGCTTCGGCTTCGCCACCAACGATCGCTTCATTCGGATCGGCAAGAACAATCGTGAGCTCTCCGATGTCGCTTTCCGTCTGCAAGTCATTACCACGGTCGATCAGATTCAGACGATGTATTGGGATCTGGTTTACGCCTATGAAAACGCTCGCGTGCAGAAAGAATCGCTGGCTTTCGCCGAGAAAACGCTCTCCGACACGAAGAAGCAAGTTGAGATTGGCAGCCTGGCGCCGATCGAAACAGTGCGCGCCCAGAGCACGGTCGCTCAAGATCAGCAAGCGTTGACCATCGCCCTGACCAATCTTCAGTTAGAGCAGTTGCTGATGAAGAATGCGCTCAGCCGCACTCTGCGTGATCAGAATCTCGCGGGCGCGGAGGTAATTCCGACATCGACCATGGAAGTCCCGGCGAATGAAGCCATCCAGCCCACACAAGATCTGATCGCCGACGCTCTTCGCCATCGCGCGGACCTGGTGGAGTCACGTATTCAACTCAACACAACTGAGATAAGCAACAGGGCGGTACGCAATGCGCTGCTGCCTACTCTCGACCTTTTCGCCTATTACGGTGGGACGGGATTGGGTGGCGTGCAGAATCCAGCGAATCTTTGCGCGAATCAGCCGATAGACGAGCAGGCCGGGGGGTTTTGCGCTGGGCCAAATGAAGCTACAAACCCTCCTGGCCAGACCTTTATTCCCATCGCTCCAACTATAAGCTACGGTGGGACGCTCAATCAGCTCATCAACTCCGCCGGCTCCGACAAAGGCGTCGGCCTCCAACTCAATATTCCGTTGCGGAATCGCGCGGCGCAGGCCACGCAGATTCGCTCGGAACTGGAATACCAGCAGGCCCTGATGCGCTTGCAGCAGATCGAGAATCAGATCAGCATTGAAGTCCGCAACGCGCAGTTCGGAGTGGAACAAAACCGCGCCAGTGTGGACTCCGCTAAAGCAGCAGTCGATTACGCCAGGCAATCACTGGATGCCGAACAGAAGAAATATCAGTTCGGCACTTCAACCACAACGCTGGTCTTGCAGACCCAGAGTGGGCTGGCAACGGCAGAGTCCACCTTGATGTCAGCCATGGCGGCCTATGAGAAGTCGCGCATCGAACTCGACCGCGCCATCGGGGTCACGCTCGATCATGCCGGCATCAGCATCGACGATGCGGCCAAAGGACAAGTCACGCGCATGCCCAGCGTGCCCAATATCGCGCCACGCAAAGAGCTACCGACTGTTGCGCCGCCTCCGCCTCCAGCACCGCAGCAGCAGTAATCGTCTGAGCGTGCGTAGCGCCGCCACCTTTCTGGATGGCGGCGCTGCATGTCCTTTTCTCCTGTTCGTTCTTCCGCTCCAACAATTCT
>Ga0302183_10001370_pt1 | contig 11392 bp, 8 predicted proteins | sample I_Palsa_N3_2_FD_200232 | JGI IMG/M metagenome (GOLD analysis project Ga0302183, IMG submission 200232) | Peat permafrost microbial communities from Stordalen Mire near Abisko, Sweden - I_Palsa_N3_2 | ecosystem: Environmental > Terrestrial > Soil > Palsa > Peat permafrost | place: Sweden: Abisko...
GAAATCGGGGTTCGTGGAGGGGATGAGCCCAAAAGCGCGTTCCTTCCACCCTTCCTTGCCGCCGGCTCGTCGTTTGCTCAAAAGCGAGAGCGGGCCACCCACGTTATTCGTGAGATTTTGGCTAGGAGTGGTTCCTGCTGTGTGCAGCGGTTTCCCCCGTGCGGGCGGCCTGACCCTGGATCCGTCGCAGGATCATCGACGCAACATAGGCGGCGCCGAAGCCGTTGTCTATATTCACCACGGTTACGTTGGGGGAGCATGAATTCAGCATCCCCAGCAGGGCTGCGACGCCCCCAAATGCCGCCCCGTAGCCTACGCTTGTGGGTACGGCGATGACAGGTGCTCCCACCATTCCCCCCACAACACTGGGCAGTGCGCCTTCCATACCGGCGCACACAATTACCACCTCGGCCTCGCGAATTTCTTCCCGGTGCGCCAGCAGGCGATGCAGTCCGGCAACCCCTACGTCATAAATTCGCCGGACGTCCGCCCCCATCACTTCGGCGGTGACCGCCGCTTCCTCAGCTACGGGCAAGTCGCTGGTCCCGGCGCAAAGCACTGCCAGCGAACCTGCGTTTTGGGTGGCAGACCGCGCCTGGCGCAGCTCAACAATGCGAGCTACCGGGTGATATTGCGCTTCTGGAACAAGGGATTTTACAGCGGCGTACGCGGCCTCATCGGCGCGGGTGGCAAGCACACCACCCCCCATCGCCGCCATGCGAAAGAAGATCTCTCCCACCTGCGCCGGCGTCTTGCCTGCGGCGTAAATCACCTCCGGCAGGCCGTTTCGCAAGCTTCGATGATGGTCGATCTTGGCAAAGCCGGCTTCTTCATAGGGCAGGTTTGCCAGGCGCTCCATGGCTTCTTCAGGCCGCAGGCCGCCGTCCCGCACCCGCTGCAGCATCTCGAGAATTGTTTCGCCGGTCATGATCGGGAACCAGCCTCTACCGTACTGACCGGCGCTACTTGCCGAGTTCGCCAGGCAACTAAAGCTGCCTGCATGACCGTCTTCAACGGCACCTGGAAAGCCGCCGCGGCACGGCGGCAATCCTCAAACTCCGGCGACGCATTCCATTCTTCTCCCTGCCAGGAACCGGCCTTCACCTGAATCACGCCAAATTCTGTTTGCACCGCCGTAGTCTCCCGCGTAAGAACCACACGGTTCTCCTCGCGCACGCGGATACCCAGCGTCGTCGTCTCGCGAAACAGCAACTGCTGCAGGCGGCCTGCATCGGCAGGCTTACAAAGCACCGTAAGCAAAGTTCCCAGGCGACCCTTCTTCATGGTCACCGGCGCGCTCATCACGTCCAGCGCACCCTGATCCAGAGCCAGTTGCGCGGTGTGCGCCAGGACTTGCGGACTCAGGTCGTCGACGGCACACTCGAGCACCGTTATCGTCTCGTGGTTCGTCCCTGAGCTGAATCGTGGCGCTTGCGCGATCTCACCGATGCTGACCCGCACGACGTTGGGGAAGCGCTCGGGATTGCGGGTCCCTGCGCCATAGCCGATCGACTGGGTGCGCATGACCGGAGTGGATTCAAAGCGGCAGTCCAGGGCCCGCAGCAGAGCGGCTCCAGTCGGGGTAACCAGCTCCATCTGCACGTGCGCGGAGTACACCGGGGCATTCTTAAGCAATTCCGCGGTCGCGGGCGCGGGTACGGGAAAACGTCCGTGGGCGCAGTTAACGAAACCACTACCGACATTGACGGGAGAGCAATACCATTCGTCCACATCGAGGGCGTCGGCAGCTGCGGCGGAGCAGGCGATATCTACGATGGCGTCCACTGCGCCCACTTCATGGAAGTGGACCTCTTCGATCGGAACGCCGTGGATGCGACCCTCGGCTTGGGCTAACAAGGTGAAGGCGCCCAGGCTCAGGTTGCGCGCCCGCTGGGTCAGGTCCGCAGCCGTGAGGAGGCTGCGAATCTGCGGCAGGCTGCGGCCATGATGGTGCGCCGCGGGCTCATGCTGGTGGTTGTGGCCGTGAGCGTGATGATGGCCGTGACCATGACCGTGAACGTGCTCTACAGGTCCGGTCGGGGCAGCCGGCTCCTGCAAATTGCTCCCGACCAGCACATCGATCTTGGTCGATTGAATACCGCTCCGGTTCACCCGGGACATGCGTAACTCCGCTCCCAGGCCGAGCGACCCTGCGGTTTTCTGCAGAAGTTCCATGGGTGCCCCGGCGTCCACCAGAGCCCCCATCAGCATGTCACCGCTTATTCCGGCGAAGCATTCCAGATACCCGATCCGCATAGCCTGACTCACCCGCGTCCACCGCCTTGAAAGCCGGTCAGGACCTCGATGGGCAGCACCTCGTTCATCGACCCGGAACGATACCCTTCACAATCGAGGGAGACGTAGCGGAAGCCGGCGGCGCGCACCACCGCGGCCATGGCCTTCATTCGCCCCATTTGGAGCACGCCGGCCATTTCTTCCTCTGCGATTTCAATGCGCGCGATGGTGCCGTGATGCCGCACCCGGAAGCGCTTGAGCCCCAGGCCGCGAAGCGAATCTTCTGCCTGCTCGATCATGCGCAGCGCCTCCGGGGTCACCCTGCGTCCATACTCCATGCGCGAGGAGAGGCACGCCGAGGCCGGCTTGTCCCAAACCCGCAGGCCGGCCCGCTGGGCCAGGGCACGCACATCCGCTTTGCTGAGACCGGCCTCGGCTAATGGAGCGGCCACCCGGTGCTGTGCCGCCGCCTTATGGCCCGGACGGAAGTCCTGTCCATCGTCCAGGTTCAACCCGTAGGCCAGGGCTTCAAAGCCGGTGCGCTCCAGTTCCTGTTCCAGCACGCTAAACAGCTCGTCTTTGCAGTGAAAACAACGATCGGCGCCGTTCACCGCGTACTCTTCACGCTCCAGCTCGTGGGTTTCGATCGACCGTAAGGGGATGCCGTGCTCGCGGGCGAAATCCTGCGCATCCGTATATTGCGAGCGAGCCAGGCTGGCAGAATCGGCGATCACCGCCAGCATCTCCGGTCCCAGTACGGCATGCGCCGCGTAGGCCAGGTATGCCGAATCCACGCCGCCGGAGTAGGCAACGATCACGCTCTTAAGCGAACGCAGCCGCTGGTGCAGGGTTCGTTCCTTGTCGTCGAGCAGTTGCTGGTTCCTGTCCTGATTCATCTGCGGGTATACTCCCTGCGATACCGGCCATTGCAGTGCAACGGAGTAGGATGATACAGAGTGAGGCTTCGATTGAAGAAGCCTGATCTTTTTTCCAAGTAAACTAAGTCCGATGTCGCTCTTTGCCTTGAAGTCTCCATTGAGTGCCGGCGACCGTATTGAGCGGCGACGGCTGATCATTTCAGATTCCCTGGCTCTGGTCACCCTCTTTGCGATTACGGCCCTGCTCGCCGTGTTAACCAATTATCTCTACCAATCTTACGCCTCGCACCAGGTCAAATTAGCGGACCGCTGGTTGCAACGCGGCGAACAGGCGATGCGCGATGGCAAGCCCCAAGCGGCGATTGACGCCCTCAGTTCCGCCCTGGCTTTTGATTCAAATCAACGCAACACAGAAATTAAACTAGCCGAGGCGCTAGCCTCTGCCGGCCGCATCCAGGAGGCCACCGTCTATTTCAATTCGCTGCTCGAAAGCCAGCAAGGAAGCGGTTTAATCAATCTGCAACTTGCCCGGTTGGCAGCCCGGCAGGGTGACGAGAGCCAAGCCATCGACGACTACCAGAGGGCCATTTACGGAAATTGGGAGGGCGACGGCTACGTCCGGCGGCGGGGGGTTCGCTTTGAGCTGATCAAATACCTCATCGAGCGTCAACACCTGGACCAGGCCCGCAGCGAATTGCTGGTAGCTTCGGGAAACGCCCCGGAAGATGACATCAGCGTGCAGTTAGAGATTGCCCGCACGATGGAACTGGCGCAGGACCCCGGAGACGCCTTGCATCTCTACAAGACCATTCTGCGCCGCCACCCCTCCCTGCGAGAAGCCCTGGAAGGAGCCGGCCGCGCGGCTTTCCAGATCGGTCGATACATGGAGGCGAAGCGCTATCTCAGCCACGTGCTCGAGGGTCCCGGGGTTGACCAGGAGCCGGCAGCGGCTATCGCCAAAAACCGCGACAGCCTGAAGGAAGCCACGCGTTTGCTGGCGCTCTTTCCATCTTCGCGTTTGCGGCCGAGTGAACGGATCGCGCGCGTCCTTACCGACCGTAAGCTGGCCATGGCGCGGTTGGCAGAGTGTACCCAAGACAGGGTTGCGGGGCCGGCAAAAGATTCCGCGCAGGCCAGTGCACCAGCCGCCAAGAGCTCGGGTGCTCTGCAAAGCCTGGCTTCTCGTTTTTCGCGCCATCCCGCTCAGCCGGCGCCGAGCCCTGCTGCCAACCCCGCTCCCATCGATCCACTGGTGGCCTTAACGCAACGATGGCAGCAATTGCCGGTTAAGATCTCGGCAGCCGATCTGGAAAAGGACCCGGAGTTAACCCAGACGCAAATTCAGCTCATCTACGATACAGAGTTGGTTACGCAACAAGTCTGCGGAGCACCCGCCGGGGATGATGCCTTGCTCTTGAGAATCGCCCAGGCTCCGAACCAGGTGGAGGAAGAATGAGTTCGGCCACGGAAACGCCGGGAGTCAACCCGGTTCCAGGTGTGGTTGCAGGTGTAGACCCAGTCGAGGTCGCGGCGGAAAGGCGTTACCGGCCAAACACCGCGGATGTACAGCGGTTGGCGAAGAATCGGGACGAGCGGCTCTTCCTGGTTCTTGCCATCTTTATTGGCGTCATCTCAGGCCTGCTGGTGGTGTGTTTTCGCGTGGCCATTAACTGGATCCAGGTGCTCACGCTTGGATCAGCACCCCGGCCGGGGCAGCTACGGCTGCTTTTTGTGCCCGCAGGTGTGGGCCTGGTAGTCGCCGCCCTGGTGCAGCTGGTGTTTCCCGCAGCCCGCGGCAGCGGCATTAACCAGACCAAGGCCGCGCTTTATATCTATAACGGCTACATCTCGTTCCGCACGGTCATTGGAAAATTCATCACGTCGGCGCTTTCCATCGGGGGCGGGTTCTCGCTCGGACCGGAAGATCCTTCTTTGCAGATTGGCGCCGGTGTCGCTTCCATGGTCAGCCGCCGCCTCAATCTCTCCCGCGAGCGGCTGCGTATGTTCGCCCCCATTGGCGCCGCCGCCGGACTGGCGGCCGCCTTCAACGCGCCGATCTCGGCCATTCTTTTCGTAGTCGAGGAGGTGATTGGACGGTGGAGTGCGGCCGTTCTCGGCTCCATCGTGTTGGCTGCCATTTCAAGCGTCGTCGTAGCGCGTTGGTTCTGGGGTCCGGAGCCAATGTTTCGTATCCCTGTGGTCACACTGAGGGGACCGCAGGAACTTCTTGCCTACGCTGTGCTGGGGGTAGCGGGCGGCATCGCGTCGCTCATCTTCTCCAAAGCCCTAAGCTACTCCAGGCCTCACCTTCGCCGGCTTCCTCGCTGGACCTGGTATATCCAGCCAGCCGTTGCCGGCCTGATTGTGGGCGCCATCGGCTATTTCGGTGCTCCGCAGGTGATGGGCCCGGGATACAACGTCATCGACCAGGCCATGCATGGCCAGTTCACCTGGAAATTTCTGATGGCGCTGGCGTTGCTGAAGATTGTGGCTACGACCATCTCCTTTTCCAGTGGGACCCCCGGAGGGATGTTCGCTCCCACGCTTTTTATTGGGGCGATGCTGGGCGCTTCTATCGGAACCTTCGAGAAGATCTTCTTTCCCAGTTTCCACGTCTCTGTCGGGTCGTATGCATTGGTTGGCATGGGGGTTCTGTTCGCTGCCTTCCTACGGGTTCCCTTGACCTCGGTGTTCATGGTGCTTGAAGTCAGCGGCAACTACTCGATCGTGCTTCCCGTCATTTTGGCCAACACGATTGCCTACCTGGTTTCGCGTGGTTTGCAGCCGTATCCCATCCTTGAAACCTTCACTCATCAGGATGGGCTCGATCTGCCTTCCATGGAGGAGCAGCGCGAGGAAATGGTTCTGCACCTCGAGGACGCCTTGCGTCCGGTGTGCTTTCCGGTGTTTCCCGGAAACGCCACCCTGCAGGAGGTATCGCAGCAGTTGGGCCAGGCGGACGCAGCCATATTGCTGGTCAAGCTTCACGATGGTTCCTGGTACTCCATGAACCGGAACGAGTTCACTTCGCTCGCAGCTATCCAAACGCCAGACACCCCTTTGGAGCGTGCCCTCAAGCCCGATCGGGTTCCGCTGCTGTTCCCCGACTTGCCGCTGGATAGCGCAATTCCCTATTTATCGCGCTGGCCCGTCCTGCCCATCCAGAATCGAGCCAGCAAGGGCATTCTGGAGGGGGTTGTGTCTCTGGATGATGTGCTCGGCCGTTACCAACGGCCATAGTGCTCGAACCTAAAGCGAATTTGCGGGTGATCAGCAGCATTGCGTTGCTCACGCCGGCGGTGCTTCTGGTCCACGGTTACCATCCGCTGGCCGATGACGGCGCCGTATATGTAGCCGGCATCAAGAAGTTGGCGAATCCCGGCCTTTACCAACCAGACGCGGTCTTTGCCTTATCGCCTACCCGTCTCTCGGTCTTTGCCCACCTCCTTGCTCCCCTGCTTCGCTGGATGCCACTGCCGGATCTGCTGCTGGTTTGCCAACTGGCTTCGATTTTTCTCTTTCTTCTTGGTTCATGGCGCGTTGCAAATCAACTCTTTTCCACGCGGCGGGCCCGCTGGGGAGCGGTACTACTCGCTGCCTGCTGCTTCACCCTTCCGGTTGCGGGTACCTCGCTCTCCATCATGGATCCCTATGTCACGGCGCGCTCTTTTTCTACGCCACTCGGTCTTTTTGCGCTCGCGGCCGTGCTCGAAGAGAATTGGGCGTGGTCCATTTTCTGGCTCGCTTTAGCTGCGCTCCTGCATCCCTTGATGGCTGTCTACTCCGCCATCGCCATGATTTCGGTTGCGGGTTGCCAGCGTCGACTTTGGCGATCTCTCTGCCTGTTTTATGGCCTGGGATGGGTGTTATGTGCAGCCATCTTCCTCGCGACGCATCACGCGGACTCTAACACCGCTTACGTTTGCCCGCAAAACCCAGGTCTCCTCATGAACAAGTCTGCTTTCCGTGGAAGGTCGGAGGGTGAGACCTGGCTATCCCACCCTTCGCAAAGAACGCGAAGGATGGGGCACCCGTCGATTGGTAGAGGGGATAGAGCCCAAAAGCGTGTTCCTTCCCACTTAGCGTTCAACCGCGCCGCTTTGAGCCGGTCCTATTTCTTTCTCTCGAGCTGGAAATGGTACGAGTACCCGGGATTACTGATACCGCTACTGTTGCTGGGGGTCGCAGCCACGAACAAGCATGCACCCTGGCGCACGCGTGCCCTTGCCATCGCGGCCACCCTGATGGGCAGCTGCGCGCTCCTGGTATCGCTGTGTTTCGTGCATCGCAGCGGGAGCCTGCTGCTCGCCCGGCTGCAAGTGCTGCGCGGGTTCCAGTTTGTCTACATCGCCGGCGTGCTTCTGGCAGGCGGGTTGCTGGCCAAACTTCGCCCGCGAACGATCGCCGCGATTTGTCTGCTGCTTGCGGGCGCTCTCTTTGGCGGGCAGAGGCTCACCTACCCTGAATCCAATCATGTGGAATGGCCGTGGCTGACGCCCCGCAATCGCTGGCAGCAGGCCTTTCTCTGGATTCGATCGGGGACGCCTGGCAACGCGATTTTTGCACTCGATAACGATTACATTGAGAGCGCGGGCGAGGATGCACAGGGCTTTAGGGCCATCGCAGAAAGAAGCGCTGTCGCCGATTGGTATAAAGACGGCGGCATCGCCAGCAACTTTCCTCAAGCCGCCCTTCCCTGGTTGCAGGGCTCGCAGGCCACCGAGCATCTCAATAGCGCCACGGATGCGCAGCGTCTGGCCCGGCTCAAGCCCTTTGGAGTCACCTGGATCGTCTTGCCTGCGGAGGCAAGCACGGGATTCCCTTGTCCATTTATTAACGCGCGGGTGCGCGTCTGCCGGGTAGCGGTTTCGCACGCCGATGGCGCAAAATAAGACCATCCGGAGATGGTTCATGTTGACGCTGTATCAGAGACTAATTTTCGGCTATGTCCTGCTGCTCGCCCTATTGCTTGCCCTCGGCTTGCACGATTCCCTTTCTCTGCGCCGGGCTGCCGCGTTCGATCACCAGGCGGCCATACCCACCGCTGCGGCGGTGAAGGCCCGGTCCCAGCTCGCGCGCCAGGCTACCACCCTTACCACCGTCTGCATCCTGGGCGGCGTGGTGATCGCCGCCGGTTTTCTGTTCTCCATCATCCGGCCCATCCGCCGTACAGCCGCCGCTGCTCGCCGCATAGGCCAGGGTGAATTACAACAACGCATCGAGTGGCGAACCCGGGATGACCTGGGCACCATTGCGACCGAGCTCAACCGTATGGCTGTACGGCTTCGCGATCTGCGGGAAACGGAGTTTGGCCGCAAACAGATGGATCAGCAGCTTTCCGATGCAGTGGTGCAATCGATTTTCGAGCCGGTAATCGTCACCGATGCCAAAGGTCACGTCCTGAAGGTCAACCAGGCTGCCAGCGAAGTGTTGGGCGAAGCTGCCGCCGATCGCATGGCCCTGACCAACACTCCGGGCGGAGAGCGAATTCTGCGTGCGGTGCGTGACGCGGTCTCCATGCGGCAATCTATCGCGAGTGCGGACGAAGCCGCGATGTTGCCCATGAAGCTGGGCGAGGGGCAGCGCAGTTATCGCCTGCGCACAACGCCCATGCGCGATGCTGAGGGCAAATTGCTGGGCGCCGTCAGCGTGCTCGAAGACATTACCGAAATGCAGGATATCGATCGCTTCAAGACTCGCTTCCTCAGCGTGGCGTCGCAAAAACTGCGCCAGCCCCTGGAGCAACTTCGTCTAAGCCTGTACACCCTCACTTCAGGATTCGCGGGCGAGCTGAGACCTTTGCAGGCGGATGTTCTTCATGGAGCCGAGGAAGATGCGGAGCGGCTGAACGACCTTATGTCGGATCTCATTGAGGTCTCGGAAATCGATACCGGCCGGCGCGAGATTCGCATGGACCGATTCCGGCCCATCGATATTCTCCGCGACGCCTGCTCCCGGGCACGGGATGAGGTGCGGGAAAAAAATATCGATGTAGAGATCAAGGCATTTGCCGATCTCTCGCATGTGAATGGAGACCGCCGCGCCATACGCAGCATCATGGACAACCTGATGAGCAATGCGATTCGCTATACGCCGGAGAATGGCACGATCCTGCTGCAGGCCAAGGAACAGCAAGACAAAGTACAGTTCTCGGTGCGCGATTCGGGGCGGGGGATCGAGACAGAACGGCTGGCGAATATTTTCGGCCGTTTCAATGCCTCGGCGGAGCAGGGGACCGGGCTGGGCCTGGCTTTGGTGCGCCGCCTGGTGGAATTGCTCGGTGGCCAGGTTTCGGTCGAGAGCCGCCTCGGCCATGGAGCCACGTTCACCTTTACTCTTCCCGTCGCCACCGTCGTGGACAGCCGCCACCCCATTGAGATCGGATGATAGACCTCTCGACTGACATCACCCCCACCCCTCCTGAGCTGGCAAGACTCCGCGTCTATATCGGCGCTGCGCCTGGCGTAGGCAAGACTTACCAGATGCTTGAAGATGCCCACCTGATGAGGAAGCAAGGCATCGATGTCGTGATTGGGCTGATCGAAGCGCATGGCCGCAAAGATACGCTGGATCAGCTGAAGGATCTGGAGGTCATTCCCCGCCGGGCCATCCCTTACCGCAATGTTGTTCTGGAGGAAATGGATCTCGACGCGGTGCTTGCCCGGCATCCGCACACTGCCATCGTGGACGAGCTGGCGCATAGCAATGTGCCGGGATCGAGGAACCGTAAGCGATACGAAGATGTCCTGGAGTTGCTCGACGCCGGCATCAATGTGATGACCGCGGTCAATATTCAACACCTGGAGACCCTGAACGATTCGGTTTCCCGCTCGGCCGATACACAGATCCGCGAAACCATTCCGGATAGTTTCTTGAAAAGGGCCGATGACGTGGTGAACGTGGACGTGACTGTCGACGAACTGCGTTCACGGCTAAAACAGGGCAAAATTTATGCTGCGGAAAAGATCGAGCAGTCGCTGGCAAATTTTTTCCGTAAAGGCAATCTCAGTATGCTGCGCGAGCTTGCCCTGCGTACCACGGCGGAGGAGGTGGGCTCCCAGGCGGCGCAATATCGCCGGATTCAGGGCCTCGAGCAGGCTCCGATCCCGGAAAAGGTGATGGTGTGCCTTTCACCGCGGCCGGGAGCGGAACGTCTTTTGCGGGTGGGAGCACGCATCGCCGGCCGCCTGGCCACCAATTGGTACGCGGTGCGAGTCGAGTCACCGGACGAAGATGCACGCCATGGGGATGCGGAAGAGTATCAACGCATGGAAGAGTATCAGCGTCTTGCCCGCGAGTTGGGCGCGCAGGTGATTGTGCTCAAGGATAAGAATGTTGCCGACGCGTTGATCGAGTTCGCGCAGCAGGAGAGCATTTCGCACGTGGTGTTCGGGCAATCGGCTCGGTCGCGGTTCGACATTCTTTTACGTGGGTCGGTGATCAACCGGTTTCTGGCGGAGATTCGCGATGCGACCGTGCAAGTGGTGCCTATCAGCAAGGCTAAACGGTAGATTGCTGGTCAGGAAACGACAGTCGCTCCACTGCGCTTCGCTCCGGTCGGGATGATAAGGGGAGGGCGGTGACTCACTTGAAGGGTGACAAGTGGGATGGAAAGATTCCTCCTTCGCGCTGGTAGCAACGATTGAGCGGGTGTGTGAGTACCCGTAAGAGAAACCGCAGGTCCCTCCACTACGCTTCGCTCCGGTCGGGATGACAATTCTGTTGTGCCCGCAAGAGCTTAAGCCAGAAATACTTAACCGCAGCGATGAAATTGTCATCCCGACCGGAGCGAAGCGTAGTGGAGGGACCTGCGGTTTCTTCAGCGGGTGCTTAGTGCGGTCCGCGGCATTCTGGTGCGCCGTCGCGGTAGAGAGGATTGCGTGGATACTGGACCGCCAGCTCGTTCAGCAAATTGCAGCCTTCGGCGTTGTTCTTGTCTCGCAGCGCAGCCACCGCCAGCAATAGCTTGGCAAAGGGCTTCAAAAGATTGCCATGAGCGGCAGTCTCACGGAGCTCACGGATGCCTTGCTCCTTATCCGGGTCGATACCGCCTAAACTCAGCATCCAGCGGACCGGGGCAGGCTTGATCCCGGTCAGATAATTTTCTACTCCTACCGCCAGCAGCGCATCGTACTGGTCCGGCTTCTGCTTCAATAACTGTTGCGCAAGGATGCGCCCCTGCTTCATATAATGAAGCGCGGCAAAGTCTTTTTTATCAATCAGAGCGACGTAATCGGATCGCAGCCCCAGGGCTAGGACCCGGGAAAAAAGCGCATTGC
>Ga0302183_10001372_pt1 | contig 11387 bp, 10 predicted proteins | sample I_Palsa_N3_2_FD_200232 | JGI IMG/M metagenome (GOLD analysis project Ga0302183, IMG submission 200232) | Peat permafrost microbial communities from Stordalen Mire near Abisko, Sweden - I_Palsa_N3_2 | ecosystem: Environmental > Terrestrial > Soil > Palsa > Peat permafrost | place: Sweden...
CTACAAGCCCAAACTTGTTTTGCACAGTCATGTCTCGTATCCCATAGGCCATCTGTCAACGATGTATTGGATCGGCCTGAAGCCGGGAGACGTGCATCTGAATATCTCTTCCCCTGGCTGGGCCAAACATGCCTGGAGCAGCTTGTTCGCCCCGTGGCTCGCCGAGGCGACCATTCTGGCACTCAACCACGCGCGTTTCGATGCGGTGGCGACGCTGGACGCGATCCTGCGGGAGCGCGTGACGACATTCTGTGCACCGCCGACGGTGTGGCGCATGCTGATCCAGCATGATCTGACGGCATGGAAGTCCAATTCTCTGCGAGAGCTGGTTGGAGCTGGAGAGCCCTTGAACCCTGAAGTGATCAACCGGGTTCGTGACGCGTGGGGGATCACCATTAGGGACGGCTTCGGCCAGACGGAATCTGCGGTGATGATCGCCAACACGCCCGGCCAGAGCGTTGTGGCGGGTGCAGTTGGGCGCCCGTTACCGGGATTCGACGTGGATCTGCTTGATGGTGACGGGAATCCGGCCGACGAAGGCGAAATCTCCGTCCGTCTCGGGGCCGCCCGGCCCATCGGACTGATGCAGGGCTATCTGATACATGGTCTGGTCCAGCCGATCGATGGCAGGTTCTACCGTACGGGAGACGTGGCGGTTCAGGATGCCAATGGCGTCTACACGTATGTCGGTCGCGCAGATGATGTGTTCAAATCCTCAGACTATCGGATCAGCCCCTTCGAGCTCGAGAGCGTGCTGATCGAGCATCCGCTGGTCGCTGAGGCCGCCGTCGTGCCGTCGCCGGATCCACTTCGGCTTGCGGTTCCCAAGGCATTCATCGCCCTGATTCCCGGCGCCTTGCCGGACGCCGACACGGCACGTTCAATCTATGTTCATGCTCGCAAAGCGCTTGGGCCGTTCAAGCGCATAAGGCGCCTGGAATTCCATGACCTTCCGAAGACTATCTCGGGAAAGATCCGGCGCGTTGCGCTGAGACAGTTGGAAGCCGAGCGTCGTGCGATCAATCAGCGCGGCGCGCTCGAATGGATCGAGGATGAATTGACGCTTCCCGAAGAAACACCGTGATCACGCTTTCTCGTCGGTCCCTAAACGAAACGTCGCATCCCTAATGACGCGCTCAGCCGACTCGAGTCACGCGGCGCAAACTAGCCGAAGGTAAAATCAAATGCCGCCACGCCAGGATCTAGAAATTCGATCGCGAACTCGCGATCAGCAATGGGCTGCGGTTGTCGAATGAGCTGATACATCCGCGGCTCACTAACAGTCCCATGGCCCTGCTCGTCTACATCGCTTCCGCGGGCCGCTCCCGGCGCCCGTCCGTCGATGAAGACGCGAAATCGCACGGAAGCTCCACGCATAGTTGGACTCATGATGAGATTGACGTCGCGAGCGTGAAAGCGATACACAATGCGCCCGTTTGGCTCCGTGAGCACGACGGCCTCTTTGCCGATCGTCCAGTTTCCCGAAAGCGCCCACGCATCGCGTCCGAGGCGCGCGGGGGCGGTATAGACGTGAGCCTTGTCGATCACGGCTCCGCCAGGCGATGCGAAATTCTCTGTCTGTCCATAGCCAATGTAGGTTTCCGCAGACTTCAAGCTGCTCCAATCTGCGCCAGCTTCCGCACCACCGGCATCGACCGATACGAGCTCGTGATTTGAGCCGGCATGCCCGGCTTCCGCCAGCAACTGTTGGATAGCCACCTCAACTGTTTTGTATCCTCCCTCACCGAATTGGTGATGCCGAATGTGCCCCTGCGCGTCGACGAGGTAGAGGGCGGGCCAGTACTGGTTGTTGAAAGCGCGCCATATCGCATAGTCGCTATCAATCGCTATCGGATAGTCGACTCCAATCTCTTTCGCGGCTTGGCGGACGTTAGCGACGTCCTTCTCGAAGCTGAATTCAGGCGTGTGAACGCCGATCACCACCAGTCCCTGGGCCTTGTATTTGCCAGCCCACGCGTGTACGTACGGAAGAGTGCGTCGCCAATTAATACAGGTATAGGTCCAAAAATCGATGAGGACAACCTTTCCGCGCAGTCCGGCCGCGGTCAATGGCGGCGAATTGAGCCACTCGATCGCCCCTCGCATCGACGGCAACTCGCCCTCGACCGGTAACGAAGCTGCTGCAGGCGTCATTTGCTGCAGCACGCTTTTCTCCCTCGCCAATGTGACTCCGATTAAGACTGCAAGTGCAAAGGTGCATACACCGGCGAGCGTCAACTGATGTATTTTCATAGGAAGTGAATGGCAGCTGATTCACTGAAGGTATGGGGCTTGACGATTATCGCCGATGTTGCAGAATGGTAAATAGCCCAATGCACATCCATACGACGTTGAGAGCAGCCGATGGCATCGCGCCGTTCCACCCGGAATTGACGATGAGACACATCGCGCCCGCTACATTCATAACCTGATAGGATAACGAGCGCCCCGGCAGTTTCCCCGCCGAGATCAACCCATACGCGGCGAGGATTAAGAGCGCGCCGATCCAGCCGATCACCTCGATCAATGTCTTCATTACTGCAGCTCCCAACAGCACAATGGCTGTCTAAGCGGGTGATTCGGGCACCCAGATCATCGGCAACTTCCCGGCGAGGCGACGCTCCCAGTGCTGTGGAGATCGTGCCAATTCAAGCCCGCAACGTGGCGTACGCAAGACTTCTCAAGAACGGCGTCAAATACCGGTTTATCATCGACATTAGTTCTCCTAAAGCGCGCGGCGCCTAAAGCAAAGCCTCTTGCGCGCTTGCTCGAGCCTCGCGCTCCCAGGTCGGAAGCCGTGCCCTGGTCAGCGGGTATCATTGGACCGCGTATCCCGGCGGCCGATTAAGTGACGTGCGCTGATCTATCAGCCAATCTCGAGCACGACGCTAATGCGCAGCCCACGCCCATCCTGTTATGCGCCAACCGGTGACGGCTCTCTGGAGCGCCAGCGTAAAAACGCCAGAATCCTTTGCGTCCTTCCCGCTCTGCTTGTACGTGAGACTCACCGGAACTACGACGTACGCATGATCTACCGTGATATCGACGTGCCGGGGTTTCATGAGAGAGGCTTTCATATCGGTGATTACGTGCTTCTTGAGAAAGGCGTCGAAGTCAGTTTTCCACTGCGAGCAAGCCCCGGCACCGTGCCACTCGTAGGGCGAAAGGTCATCGACAATGGATGTTTCATCAGCGCAGGTCTCGAGTTCCATCTTCGAATCGCCCTTGTTGAAGCCGTCTGCCCAATGATTCACGACCGCCATGACATCCGTCTTTTCAGACGCTATGGCCGGCGCCGCTGTCAGAACGGCGATGGCAAGTGCGATTAATGTCCTATGCACGGTGGCATTCCCCCTTGTTTGATTGATCGAATGATGCTGCATGACAGCGACCTGTGTGGCCGCTGCGCAAAATCCTATCGGTGGCGCGGCAGTCAGTCCAGGGACGGTTGCGCTGCGTCGAAGATGAATTCGAAATCGACTCGTTCGGACAGGCAGTTGTGCACGCACGCGCACGGCAGAACCCTTTTTGCAGGCGCCCGCACCAGCCGCCCTTAGCAACGTCGCGGGTACGGAGATCGACAATCAGCCTCTTGAGGCCGGCAATGCCGGAGGTGTTTTGGAAGCTGGATCCACATGGGAGTCACGCACAGCGAGCTTCCCGGACACCTGCAGGCGGTAGAGTTGCGGCGCCATACCTGTAAGCCTGCGGAACACGGAGGTGAAATGGCTTTGATCGTAAAATCCGCAAGCAAGCGCAATTTCGGCAACCTCAAGTTCGCGGCGGAACAGAAGCGATTGTGCTCGAGCGACGCGAACGCGCCGCATATATTCACTTATGGTGCAGCCGAAATGCCGGTGGAATTGGCGGCTGATCTGGACGGGATGCCGCCCCACACACCGTGCAAGTTCCGCGAGTGTGAGACGCGCTTGGCTCTGCTCCCGCAGCATCTCTCGGATACGCAGCAACCAGCTGGGAGCAATGCCGTGGCGAACTGTCGGGGTTTTTGCGTCGGTCAGCAAGAGCTGCAACACCACCGCTTCGATCTCCAGCTGCGAAACGTCATCTTTCTGGTGCAACTCGCGCCGGATGCGCGCTCCGAGAGCAGCTGCGGAAGGCGATGCAAGCTTGCCAGGCGAGCAGATCGTGCGGCCATGCACGGCTGCGAGCTCCAAAATCGCCGGACGCAGCTCTATGGACAGGCAGGTGCAGCCAACCGGAAAGTAATTTTCGTGAGGTTCTCCGGCAGGAAGATAGCGCACCGTCCGCGGAGCGCATGCGTCGCCGCCACGGCTGTGTCCCGACCAATGCGGTCCTGCAACTATGTAGATGAGGTTGGCCGTGTCGTGGGAGTGGCGCGGGACGCAGAGTCCTGGCGCGTACACCATCTCGTCCACCTTTAGCACTGGAGATTCGAGCGAACTGACAACGCGCCGTGCTTCACCCGAGTGTCGAGGTGATTGTTGCGCGTCGAACGATTCCGAAGAGGGCCGCATGGATTACTTCTGAGTGGACGTCAACCCGTAGCCAGTCCGAAAGTTGCACTTGGCGCAATTGGCAGGTTCTGGGCAGCGAGAACGCTAATTTCTTACAAGATTCTCCGTTCCTGATCGGCGCTAATAATACCAGTTCAGTTGACGGAGGGCTTTCCTTACTGCCGGCGGGTTCTGCGACTGAGGAAGTATGCGATGCGACTTTCCAAGACCGTACTTGCCCTGACTCTTGCCTTCGTGGCGGGCGCAGCGACCGCATGGGCGCAATCCGCCGAGAACTTGCCCAGCGTGCAGGAAGTGCTAGGACGATTCGTGGAAGTCAGTGGCGGCCGAAACGCACTGCTGCATTACAAGTCCATGACCATGCGTGGTCACTACCAAGTCCCCGCGAGAAATCTGGATCTGGAGGGCGCCTCCTATACGAAAGACGGCAAAATGCTGCAGGAAATCATTTATCCCGACGGCAAGGAACTCTCCGGGTACGACGGGCATACTGCCTGGGACCTGGACAGAAAGGGTGTCGTTTCCATTCACAAGGGGGACGAAATCAAGACCATTGCGCGCGATGCAGACATGTACTACCACCTGCATGTGATGCAGTACTTCAAGACCATGAAGGTTGTGGATGTGCGGGAATTCAATGGCCGGCCTTGCTACCACCTGAAAGGCGTGAACAACTGGGGCAGGCTGAATGAACAGTTCTACGACAAAGAAAATGGGCTGCTGCTGGGTTATGCGTTTAACACGGCGTGGCGAGGGGGCAGGGGCGACGCCACGGTAACATTTGAGGATTACACAAATTTTGGAGGCGTACTGATGCCGGCGAAGAATACGTCACGTGACGGCGACGCTCTATCCATTTTCTTGATTACTTCGGTTACCTATGATGACGTAGATGATGCTGTCTTTGTGCTTCCCGATGCGGTACGGAAAGTGCAGGCCGCAGACAAAACCGGCCGCAACCCTGCGCGATGAAGATTCGAATGCCCGTCCGACGATCCAATCAAGTATCTCGTGGATAGTCGAGGCGGATCTCAAAGATTAGGCGTGGGTTGATCCTTGGAACGTGGTGCGTTGGATTTCTTGCCGCTTCCGCCGGCCGCCTGAATCAACTGCACCGCCGACTTGGCGCCGTCGAATGCGATCGAAGGACTGTACGCGGTCACTGTAAATCGCGTGACGAGACGGTCGGCACGCAATGCGCCGCCATTCACGGTGTAGTGGTCTTCGGTTACGAGCGCGACTCCGCAGCGCTCCACCTGTGATCTGAAGTCATCGGGTGTCCCTTTCAGAGCAACATTTTCCCGGGCCGTTTTTGCGATGTTGAGACCACCAAGGCCTCCAAATGTTCCACGGCGATTACATGAATCACCGACCTGCACATGACCGTCACTCTGAAAGCGCCACGTAGGCGCCTCGGGCAGGTCATTGGCGTCGCCATAGCCGCCGAATTTCCTGATGAGCTCGCCTTCGAGAGAGGTTTCGCGAACCGCGTCTGCGGGCGAATACCCCACTGAGCGAATAATTCCCATCGCGCGCTCTTTACCGGGGACGGGCGTGAACATGACTTCGAAAGACTCTCCGTCCACCGCGAAGCTATCGCCCGCTGCAGCGGGTGCAGGTGCCGTCCACGCCGCAATGACATTCACAAAGCGCCCGTTTGGTATTGGCTGCATGCCACCCTTGGCGGAATCCAGGTAGCTCAGAGTTTCAGCTGACTCATTGTAGTTAAGAAGCTGCTTCGATTTGAGCACCGCGCGGACTTCGTCGGGCGACATTCCCAGTTCCACGCCGGCAATGTCAATCTGTTCGCGTGACGCATTGCCGCCACCCGTCGTTGGGGCGGCTGGCGGCGTGGGGGCGGCTGGCGGCGTGGGAATTTCCGCCGCCCTTTGCGGCTTCGGTACGGGCGACGTCATCGCGCTGTTGACTGGCTCGCCGACGCTATATCCGGTAGTGACAAGGATCCCTTGCTGCTGTGCATCGGCGCAGCTGTATTGCGAGACAGCAATGTTCTTGATGCCGCTCACGCCGCCTGTTCGCGCGACCAGCTCACCCAGCACGGCAAGAGCTTCGCTTTTGCCTGTTTGGGTATTAATCAAACAATAGTATCGCCGCATATGCGGCGGCGAGCCGAGGTCAAAATGGGCTCGCACGACCCGGAAATCTGGATTTTCTTTGAGGGACTGCTGCAGTGATAAGAAAAGACTGCCTTCAGGGAGCGATATTGGTGCATCGCTTGCGGAGGTTCTTGCCGCGGCTCCGGCTTCTGCCCCGGCAGGCGGGTCGGCCAACGCGCCGTTCACACTTCCAAAGAACAGTTCGAGTCCCGCTATGAGAGCGCCATACCGTACGAGTCGCGAAGTCCCCACGCTTTCCCCCAGCAGTTGCGGATCCCCAGTTTCCGTGATTCTAGTCGCTGATGGGAGATTCCGCACTACTCCTGATGGCGGAGACGAAGAACGCTCACCGAGTAGCGGCAAAGGGGTCTTGACAAGGAAGTCTTAGCGTCTTGCAGGGCTCTGCGGCAGCGGGACATCCAAGCCGTTTATGTTTGAAACCATCGCGCCTGACCGTTGATGCATCCGCAGTCGCTGGTGTCGGGATTAAGAACCAATCGGTTCATGATGCAAACGTACGGCATATGCGGGGACGCGGACGCGGTTTGGAGTTCCCGTTGCTCAGCAGCCTTGCGGGTCTTGTACTCATTAAAATCGATGACTTGCATTCGCATCCGAACCTGTACCAGCGAACATTCAGGACGACGGTGACAGATCAAGGCACGGCGGGTTATTTGGAGCAGTGATCTATCTCACAGGATCGGTACCGCGCGGCGACCACTCTCATCAAATTGAGACGCTTGCAGCACGCCGCCATTCCGGGCCGTGAACCAAGGCGCGCTACAGTTGCGAAGGAATCGAGCCGTTCTGGTGCGTCGAGCTTGAGCGTAAGGTGGCGGTCGTGAGAACGATTATGCGCAAGATACGGTGAGTCTCAGGCATGGTGCATTATTTAGGCGACTCACCGCGAGTGTACAGCTGATGCGTGGGAGGCAGGGCGCGCCGCAAGCTTCTGCACCGATTTGCAAAGCTCATAGGAGGCCGCACGCAGGCGGACCATCGCCAATGGTGACGTATCTGGCGAGACTCTCGTTGCAAACCACTTTTGAGCAGGCGAACGCAGATTTTGCGATCAGAAGGTCGCGAACTCGCAGCTCGTTCCGGGCACCTGGGCAACAGTAGTTGGCGTTCCAGTGCGCTGCAAAAAATTATACCTGCCTGCTAGGGCCGTCGCAGCGGAGCGGCGAGGTAGCAGCCGAACTCCTTGACGAAGTCGACCCTGGCGGTCGAGGAACTCTGCCTCATCGTCCAATGGCACAACGGCCCCGTGCCACACATTAGGATGCAGATAGAGACCACGGTCGCCGTTGCACCAAAACGAGACAAACTTGTCCGGTGTCACATCGTCCCCGGGAAGTGCGAGCGGCACCACGAAGCTATGACCGTTGAGCGGATAGAACAGCTGGCCGCCGTCCGGGTGATAATTGGCGCGCCATATCAGGGCGCGTTCGCGCAGCCTATCCGAGGTGCTCGCGGCGGCCTCTTCCGGCCAGTTGCTCCAGCCGAAAAGATAGCTGTCGCCCACAGCGTTGTTGCGGGCGTAGAGCGTTTCACCCTTCCAGCAAAATTCGAACAAGCCTTCGACAACGCCGCCCTGGTTGCCAGAATTCGCGTCGATCGGGCGCCAGCCTTGGGCGGGCCAGCGGACGATCTCGATCGGGAAATTCTTGGGATCATCGACAAGACAGCCATAGCCTTTGAGGCTGGCCTCTGTGGCGGCAACGAGTGGCGTTTCGTGCATGCGCCGCACGCCAATCGTCGGTGCATAAGCGATCTCCCGCAGATCGATATCCATGATGGCTAATGTCCCGGCTGGTAGGGTGCCGATTATGCACCGTGGCGGCCTATGGATAGCTTTCCTGTGGGAGTAATGACAGGGCGGCGGATCCGCACCCAGGCAACCGGCATCACTTATGCCGGCCGGCAAGTGGATCCGTTTGAGTCATGATCGAGCCCGGGGTCGGTGGCTTCGGCAAGACGGCCGAGCACTCAAGCCGTGCGCGCGCGAACTGCCGCCGCGGTCACCGGCCGAGCATGCCGAGGTTAGGCTAAGGTGCGCCTAGCACCGGCAAAGGCGCCGCGGCCGCGGGAACGGCCGTACGGAAGTCGCGACCAAGAAACGCGGCGACGGTTGCGGCGATCTGTCCCTGGGTCACGGCCGGCGGCCCGGAGCGTTCGCCAAGTGGGGGCGTGTCCGGCCCCATGACCGCGATCCATACGTTCTCGGACCCATGCTGCTTGACGCCGTGCTCCTTCCATTCCTCGAGCCCGCTGCCGCGGCCATGATCGCAGGTGATGATGAATGTCGTCCGCCCGCGGTACTGGGGAATAGCCTGCATCGTCTCCCAAAGCTCGCGCACGAAGGCGTCCATGTGGTGGGCGCTCTCGAGCACCAGGTCATAATGGCCTATGTGCGCCCACCAGTCGGTCTCGCCGTAGCCGACGAACAGCACGCGCGGCTGCGCCCTCTTTACGTAGTCGATGAGCGGGATCTGCAGAAAGGCATCCCAGACGTCTCCCGGTTCGAGCTCAGTCGTTTGCGCGTAGAGCTGCGTGAGTAGCGCCTCCCGCGGGCCCGAGCGGTTTTCCTCCGAACGCATCGACCCCGCTTGAAGAATGAGGTGGCTGCGCGATTCGTTGAAGATGTCCGTAAAGGCATGCCAGGAGGCGAACGCGGCCACCCGGCCCTGCAGGTCGGCCGCCTGGTTCAGCCACTCGTAGACGCTGACATTCGGATTTGGGCCGTACTCGTTGCTATTGATGCGCGGATCCGCATGCCCAGTCAGCATCTCGTTGTAGCCCGGGTAAGAGAAGGCGAGCCCATTTGTAAGCCGCGCAATGCTGCCCTTGGTCTGATTGCCGAAAAACTGGCCCTGCTTTGCGACTACGTCCCAAAGAAAAGGGAACAGCAGCCGACGGCGCACCGTCGGATCGTCATTCCAAAAACGCTCCCGAAGGCTCGCCTCGGTCGCCCAGATGCCGCCGTGCTTCTCGTTGAGAAGCGTGGGATCAGCACCGGTGAAGATCTCCTGCCAGCGCAGGCCATCGCTGACGATCAGGACTACGTTGTCGGTCTTAATTTGTGCAACCGCCGGCGCGCCGGCTGCGAGCGCGAGCAGGGGTAGGAACGGCAGCCACGGCAGTGTCTTCATGCAGTCTCCGGCCCAGCAGCCTGGGGGATGAGTTTTTGTGGTGTGAAATCAATGCTTCACCTCGACCCCATTGCCACCAGTGTTGAGCGGCACTGCACAGCGTTCGACGGTCGGATCTTCGCATCGCTCCGGACGCTTGATTATATTAATGATTACCGCCGGACGGCACCGGGGTTACGTTGACGATGAGGCGTATAACGCCTAGAAATATCGAATTCCATTGTGGCGACGAGGACTCTTCGCTTTGAGCGAATATTATCTCATAAGGCAGCTTGCGAAACGCTTGGCGTGCCAACAACCTCAATGGAGTACCGGTAGGAGCTTTCCAAACACCTTGGCGCGCGGGACTACTCACCAGGGACGAGCTCAGAATCTACATGGCATTTAATCGGCCATAGCTGCCGTTACAGCCGTCGAGCAAGCGTGTTTATCTGCGCCGGAGGCAACCGATTGTACCCCTTTCCAGCTGTTTCTGAGATTCGTACGAGAGCCATGTGAGCGTCGATACTACACCGCAGCTCGCGATTGCAGATGCGGTAAGCCTCGCGCGGAATGTTTACGGACTGACTGTCGCAGCCGCAATTCTGCCGAGCGAGCGCGATCAGAACTTCGCCCTAGAGGCTGGCGCAGGCGCGAAGTATGTCCTGAAGATAGCCAAGTCGGATGAAGACAGGTCGGTTCTCGAACTCCAAAATGCGGCGCTTCGGCATGCGGCGCGGCGTTCCCCGCATCTGGCTCTGCCGCGGTTAATTCCGGCATCCTCGGGCGAGGATATGGTGCTGATCAGGGATGCGCATGGCGGGTCGTACTTTATGCGACTCCTGACCTGGCTGGACGGTGATATTTTCGTTCACGCGTCGCCGCATGACAATGCGCTGCTTACTTCTTTGGGCGCTGTACTGGCCGAAGTCGATTGGGCGCTGCAAGGTTTCGCACATCCGGCAATGCATCGCGAGCTGCATTGGGACGTGAAGCGCGCGGATCTGGCGCTTGCGCACTTACCACTGCTGACCGGCGAGCAGCAGCTGATCGTGCGGCAGTTCATGCATGCCTGGGACAGCATCGAATGGAAAGCCCTGCGCCATAGTCTCATTCATGGTGATGCCAACGACTACAACGTGCTCGTAAAAGACGGCCGCGTGGTTGGCTTGATCGATTTCGGAGATATGGTGCATTCGGCCGTGGTTTGCGATTTGGCTATTGCGCTGGCATACGCGCTCCTCGATCAGCCGGATCCACTGGATGCCGCAGTGCCGATCATCCGCGGCTTCCACGCTCGATTTCCCCTGACCTGGAATGAGATCGAAGCGCTGTATCCTCTCATGACCACGCGCCTGTGCATGAGCTTGTGCTACGCGGCGTACAATGCACAGGTGAAAAGCGGCGATGCGTATCAACTCGTTACGGCGGGACCGGCTTGGATGCTGTTACAGCATTTGGGATCGATACCGAAAAAGACCGTGCAGAACCTGTTTCACCGCGCCACCGAACACCTATGAATGTTGATAACGATGCCGCCAGCGCCCTTCTCGGCGCCCGCCGCAGGTTGATCGGCCCCAGTGTGAAGTTGAGCTATCGTCAGCCGCTGCACATCGTGCGCGGGACAATGCAGTATCTTTTCG
>Ga0302183_10001377_pt1 | contig 11376 bp, 10 predicted proteins | sample I_Palsa_N3_2_FD_200232 | JGI IMG/M metagenome (GOLD analysis project Ga0302183, IMG submission 200232) | Peat permafrost microbial communities from Stordalen Mire near Abisko, Sweden - I_Palsa_N3_2 | ecosystem: Environmental > Terrestrial > Soil > Palsa > Peat permafrost | place: Sweden...
GACGCCCAGAAAGTGGTGACCTGCACCAGCGATCCCAAGGTTAAGAACTCGGCCTACGGCGGTGCCAAAGCCAAGGGCGGAGATAGCGCCTGGCGGATGCTAGTGCCAGCGTTTGCCGAAGAGCTGCGGTTCCAGTCCGGGCAAGGCACCCGGGTGGTCACTTTTTCCCTGAAAGCACGTACTGCCATCACGATGGCCGGCCACAAAGCCGACGCCGCCACCTGGTTCGACTCCGGCAGCTGGATCACCTCCGACGCTTACACCAACCAGCCCTTTATGGAAAGCTACGTAACAGCCCACCCGATGAGCGCCGATTACGGCAAGATTTGGAACCTGAGCTTGCCCGAAGCCTCCTACTTTTATGAACCGAAGGCCTTCGGCGCCTTCCCGCCCGAGGGCTGGGACCTTTCTTTCCCCCACGTGCTTCGCGGCAAAGCCGCCGGGAACACACCCGACGAAGAATTTTACGAGCAGTGGGCCAGCAGCCCGTTCGCAGACACCTATCTAACCCAGCTCGCCGAAACCTCGGTCGACTCGCTCAGCCTCGGTCAGGGCCGCAGCACCGACTTGCTCGGCATCAGCTACTCGTCGGTTGATTACGTTGGCCATGCATTCGGTCCGCGCAGCCGCGAAATCCAAGAGATTCTGGTGGGGTTGGACCGCGATCTGGGTGAGCTTTTCGGGTATCTCGATACAAAGGTAGGCCGCGGCAAATACGTGGTTGCGCTCAGTGCCGACCACGGCGTCGTGCCCATACCAGAGGACATGGCCCGGACGGGTGTCGACTCAGGCGTCCTGGTGGTGCCGGAACTTCAGGACAAGATCGAGAAGGCCTTGGCAGGCTTCGATTTTCCCAAACCTGCCATCGCCCGAATGGCCGAGAGCACGGTGTACTTTGCCCCCGGAGTATACGAAAAGTTGAAACATGACCTTGCGGCGATGCAGGCCGTCATGGCGGCGGCCAGGTCGCAACCCGGCGTCGCCGCCATCTATTCTGCGGAAGATTTAGCTGATCGCCCGGCCACCCAGAGTCCAATTCGCAACGCCGAAGCGGACAGCTACTTTCCCGGGCGCAGCGGCGACCTCTTTATCGTCCCGAAACCTTACTGGCTCGTCGATGGGCTCCGGTCGCCGGCGAACCGCGGGTACGGCACCGGACATGGCACTCCTTACAACTACGACCAACACGTGCCCATCCTGCTGATGGGCTTCGGAATTAAACCAGGTGAATACCACAACGAGGTGACTCCGGCAGACATTGCGCCTACGCTTGCCTCGTTGTGCGGCATCACTCTGGCGGTGCGAGACGGCCATGTGTTGGCCCCAGCCCTTGCTACGGTGGAGGATCGGAACTCTCGCTCGCCGGTCCGGAACCGAGCGACCCCGCCAGCCCGGCCGTAAGGCATTGTCGGCGCGCCAACTTTCCGCTTGGCTAACCAAGCCGTCGTGATACCCTTGCCCGCGCCATGGCCTCTTGCTCGCCGGCCGTCGATCTCGGAGTTCAGATAGGCGCTCTCCGCCTGAGAAATCCCATCATTGCGGCCAGCGGCACCTTTGGGTACGGGATTGAATTTGCTCACCTTATTGATCTAAATCGCTTGGGGGGCTTGGTCGTCAAAGGGCTGTCCCGTGAGTCGATGGCAGGCGCGCCCGCACCCCGGCTGGTTGAGACCCCCTCGGGGATGTTGAACGCTGTGGGCTTGCAAAATGTGGGTGTACGCGCTTTTATCGCGGAAAAACTTCCAGGACTAAGAAAATATGACACCGCCGTTCTGGCCAACGTCTTCGGATACACCTTAGAAGACTATGTGGAGGTGGTTCGGGTTTTGGAGGATGCCGAGGGCATAGCCGGTTACGAACTCAATGTCTCTTGCCCCAACGTCACGTGTGGCGGAATGCAGTTCGGCAGCGACCCAACCTTAGTCTCCGAGGTCGTCGGGGCGGTAAGGAAAGCGGCAGTTCGCCGCCCTCTGTGGGTTAAGCTCTCCCCCCTGGTGACAGATATTGGACTTATTGCCCAATCAGCGGAAAGCGCCGGGGCCGATGCCCTCACTATAGCGAACACTTTCCCGGCCATGGCAGTCGATTCGCGAACCGGGAGATCGTTGCTTGGCAACTCAACCGGAGGGTTGTCGGGGCCGGCCATCAAGCCAATTACGCTTCGCCTGGTCTGGGAAGCTCAGAAAGCTGTAAGAATTCCCGTAGTCGGGCTCGGAGGCATCGAGACGGTCGAAGATGTGCTTGAATACATGTCGGTGGGAGCGTCAGCCGTGCAGATTGGTACTGCCAGTTTTGCCGATCCCAGGATCGCTGTGAGGCTAATCGAAGGTCTTGAAGACGTCATTTGTCAGCGTAAAGTTAATACCATCAGTGAGATAGCTATGCGTTTTTCAGAAGAAACATCTTGACAGAGGGGATGAGGCTTGCTACAATTTTTTGTAGATTCGTAGCGCAAAGTACACATTATGAGACGACCACTGTTCATCATCTGGGCTGCCCTACGTTGGGTCCCTCTAATGTTCCTGATCGCTCCGGTGATGGAGGCCCCTTTGGTCGCCCACCTGAGCGATGCACCCAAGCCTATCAAGACTTGGGTAGGGAATGCCAGTTGGTACGGGACTGAGTTCAATGGGCGAAAGACTGCCGACGGTGAGCGTTTTGACTCGGAGTCGTTGACCGCCGCGCACCCCAACCTTCCTTTTGGCTCCGTGTTGCGAGTCGTGAACCAGCGCAACGGGCGTTTTGAGGTGGTGCGCATTAATGATCGCGGGCCGTATCAAGAAGGGCGCGAAATTGATGTATCCTACCGCGTGGCCCGTCAGATTGGTTTGTTGCACTCCGGAGTGAGCCAAGTTCGCTTGGAGTTGATACAATTGCCCGAGAGGCGCTAACCTTGTCCTTTGGGGTCACCCAAGACCTTGACCTTTGACCCTCATCCCCGCAGTAACCTGATCGTCGCCCTGGATTTCGATTCCCTCCCATCCGCAGTTACGTTCGCAAAGTCGGTAGCCGACCTGGTTGGCTTGTTCAAAATTGGCATTCAATTGTTTACCGCCGCCGGTCCAAACGCAGTCCGCGAAATTGCTGCGCTCGGAGTTGGCGTTTTTCTCGATCTCAAATTCCACGATATTCCGAACACCGTTGCCGGGGCAGTACTGGCAGCCGCGGCACTCCCAGGTGTTGAGCTGATCAATATTCACGCCTCGGGCGGCTCTGCGATGCTGCACGCGGCGGCACAGGCGGTCAGCGCCGGTCAGCCCATGGGAGCAGATCGACCACGGCTGCTGGCAGTCACGATTCTGACCAGCATGGATCAGAAAGCCATGCGCGAGGTGGGCATGTCCGGTCCGCCGAACACACGCGTTGTGAAACTCGCCCAAATGGCGAAATCTGCAGGCGTGGATGGAGTGGTCGCTTCGGTTCAGGAGGCGCGCGCGATTCGCAAGGCGTGCGGCCGCGATTTTCTGATTGTTACCCCGGGTGTACGACCGGAAAGCAAGACTGGACCAGCAACCGGCGCGCGCAAGAAGACTGACGATCAAGCGCGCACCGCTACTCCATCGGAGGCAATTCGCGGGGGTGCGGACTTTATCGTTGTGGGCCGTCCGATTCTTGCGGCTGCTGATCCGCGAGGGGTGGCGCAGACAATTGTCGAGGAAATGAGCGCGGCAGAATGATTTCTGATCTCGACCACGCCAGGAATTAGATTGTCGATCGGCGCTCACCCAATTTGACGGATGGTCCCGCGCCCCAGTAGCATCAAATTCGACTGAAAATAGCTGCGCTTCTCGCTCGCTTCCGAATGTCCATCGCATCGAAACGTGTGATCGTAGGCACCGCCGGGCACATTGATCACGGCAAGTCTTCTCTGGTCGAAGCTCTTACCGGGACGCATCCGGATCGCTTGCAGGAAGAAAAGCTTCGCGGCATCACTATCGACCTGGGCTTCGCCTTTCTATATCTCGATTCCGTTAGCCTTGGATTCGTCGACGTTCCTGGTCACGAACGCTTTGTCAGCAACATGCTCGCGGGTGCCACGGGTATCGACCTGGTTTTACTGGTGATCGCTGCCGACGAATCCATCAAGCCGCAGACCCGCGAACACTTTGCTATTTGCCGCCTGCTAGGCGTGAAGCACGGCGTTGTAGCACTCACCAAAAGCGATTTAGTCGATGCCGATGTGCTGGGGCTGGTGCGGCTCGAAGTGGAAGAGTATTTGCGAGGATCGTTTTTAGAGAGTGCGCCGATCGTTGCGGTCAGTGTCAGAACCGGTGCCGGGGTACCAGAGCTAAAGGCCGAACTGAAGCGCGTTGCGGATGCAATTCCCGGCAAAGACGCCGGTGGTGATTTTCGTTTGCCGATCGACCGAGCGTTCACCATCAAAGGATTCGGTGCAGTGGTCACCGGCACGCTTCTTTCTGGCACCATCGGTGCGGGTGACGAGGTGGAACTGTTTCCGCAAGATCTGCGTTTACGGGTTCGCGGTGTGCACACCGGCGGCACCGCCGTGGATCGCGCGCGAGCCGGCCAGCGCACGGCCATAAATTTGGCCGCCATCGAGCACTCCGCTCTGAAGCGCGGAATGGTTCTCGCTGCCCCCGGAAAGTTTCGTGCGACGCACAGGTTCGACGCGCTTGTACATCTACTGGACTCCGCTCCCACGCTGAAGCGGCGGTCTCGGGTGCATCTTCACGCCGGGACCTCAGAAACCGTTGCCGAAGTTTCGCCGCTGCAAGAGGTATCGCTGGCCCCTGGGCGAAGTGCCTTCGCGCACGTTCGTTTACGCGACCCGATCCTGGTTCTTCCCGGCGATCGTTTCATCGTGCGGCAATTTTCGCCGGCGATGACCATCGGGGGCGGGATGGTTCTCGATCCTCTGGTTCACCGGCCGACGGCGCGCGATTCCGGACGCATCGGTCATCTGAAAATATTGCAGAGTAACAACCCCGCTGCTGCGCTGGCTTCTCTATTGCAGCGCACACCATCAGGATTGGCGATGCAAGAGATTGTTGCGCGTACCGGCTGGAGCCAAGCACGAATCCATGATTTGGCCACCGAAGTTGTAACCATAGGCGCAGCGAAACGCATTGGAGTTGATCCCCTACTGCTTGTTCCCACTGCAGTATTCAACGATATACGCCAAAAACTTTTGGCTAGGATGGATCGCTTTCACAACGAAAATCCGCTCGTGCCCGGAATGGCTCGCGAGGGATTGCGTGCAAGTCTGGGGCGCCGAATCAAGCCGGAGACATTTCGGGCCGCGATCGATGAGCTGTCCGCGGAGAATAAACTGGAACTTCAGGGCGACCTAGTCAAGCGCGCCGGTTCGGCGATCCAGCTGGACGTTGAGGAACTGCAGGCGAAGGCGCAAATCGAGGCGGCCTTCCGAGAAGCGGGGCTTGCGGTGCCGTCGGTGAAGGAGGTGCTCAGCAAGCTCCCCGTCGAGCCGCGCCGCGCTGAGCGCATCCTGCAAATTCTACTGCGCGAGAAGAACCTGGTCCGGGTGACTCCCGACCTGATTTTTCATCGCGATGCGCTGGCTCATCTTCTCGAGGGGCTTTCCACGTATAAGAAGGTGAAGGGCGCGAGCATTTCTGTGCCTGTTTTCAAGGAGTTGGCAGGCGTCAGCCGTAAGTACGCGATCCCTTTGCTGGAGTACTTAGACCGGGAACGAGTAACTCGTCGCGCGGGTGACCAGCGTGTTATCCTATAAGGACCGCCCCGAGGCTAAGCTTGCCGCACTCAGCATCCTGCGTTAGGGTATGAAAAGCGCGCCTTCAGAGCGTGCGGAGGGTTGTCATGGGTGAATTTAGCGTTTTTCACTGGTTGGTGGTTTTGGCCATCGTTCTGCTGCTTTTCGGCGGGCGCAAAATCCCTGAAGTTATGAAAGGTTTGGGCGAAGGCATTCGCAACTTCAAGGAAGGCATGTCCGGCGCCTCGCATACTCCGCAAACCAACCCGCCGCCTCCGCCTCAGGCTCCGGTCGAGAAAACTGTGATCGTGGAAGAGAAAAAAGTCTAAGGCACTCACCAGTTTTGTCAGTTTCAGAATCCATTGGGCGGCCCGCACTAGGCCGCCTTTTTATTTTTTGTCGGCGGGTCTCGAGTCGGTCCTCGGCTACCTTCCCAATAGGTCTCAGCTGTCCCCCAGGGCAATCGCTTGGGCCGCAACTAAAATCCAACCTTCAGGTATTACCGGTACCGGGCAAGTTAACCGCCGGCGAAAAAGGCGGAGATCAATCACCAACAGAACCAAACGTCGCGCAGCATACACAATAAAAAGCACAACGCTGCGACCAGACTGGTCGTTACGTGGTTCCCACTCCGAATCAGAACAGGCGCCGCCGGGCGCCCTTTTTTATTCCCGCTGGAAGTACCCGGGTTCTCAGGCGAGATTTTCTTCGCTATAGCCGAGCTCGGCCAGTTCGCGCCACAGCCGTGCCAGCGGTAGTCCCACCACATTGAAATAGCAGCCTTCGATTCGCGGAATGTATCGCCCGGCGCGTCCCTGAATTCCGTACGCACCAGCTTTGTCGAAGGCCTCGTCGGTGTCGAGGTAGCGAGTAATGTCATCTTCGGGTAGCGGGTCGAATTGAACTTGCGTGGTTTCCACAAAGTTGCGCTGTTCGGCGTCCGGCAACCGCACTAACACCACTCCGGTCATCACCGAGTGGGTGCGCCCGGAAAGCTTGGTCAGCATGTTTCGCGCATCTTCACTGTTTTTTGGTTTCCCCAGGATTTGACCGTCCAACAAAACCGCAGTGTCCGCGGCGATGACGATCGCGGGCCCTACGGCACGCGCGGCTACCAATTCCGCCTTGGCTTTCGCGAGGCGAATCACCAGATCGTTCGCGGATTCACCCGGGATAAGGGTCTCGTCCACCGCCGAAGACAACACATGGAAAGCAATGCCGGCGTCGCGCAGGATATCTGCGCGGCGCGCCGATGCCGATGCGAGAATGAGTTTCATGGTCTTGATTCCCGGCCAGAATACTACACGACTGATAACCGCGGTGCTTTCGAGCCGGCTCTTGGTGACCTAGCGGCTTGCGGTAAGCCCGGTGCGTTCCCCCGCTAAAGGACGACGGACTCTTGGTATTCGCCAAAGACCCCCCGCAGCGTGTCGGAGATTTCTCCCAGCGTCGCATAAGCTTCTACCGCCGACAGTATTGCGGGAACCAAGTTTTCGGCCAGGGATGCGCGGCGCTTTAACTCGGTGAGTGCCACATGCACTTGGGTATTGTCGCGTTTGGAACGCAATGACCTCAGCCGTTCCACCTGGGCGCGCTCCACGTTTGCGTCGATGCGAAACGTCGGAATTTCGCGGGGTTCCTCAGCAACAAAATCGTTAACGCCGACGACAATCTGCTCGCGTTGCTCGACTGCGCGCTGATACTCGTAAGCGGCCTTTTGCACTTCGCCCTGCACGAATCCGCTTTCGATGGCCCGCAGCATCCCGCCCAGGGCATCGATGGTGGCGATGTATTCCATTGCGCCTCGCTCGATTTCGTCGGTCAAGTGCTCGATCGCGTAGGATCCGGCCACCGGATCGACGGTGTTGGCCACACCGGTTTCATGCGCGATAATCTGCTGGGTGCGCAGCGCGATCAGCGCGGCATCTTCGGTGGGCAATCCAAGTGCCTCGTCCATGGAATTTGTGTGCAGCGACTGGCATCCACCCAGCACCGCCGCCAGTGCCTGGATTGCGACGCGCACGATGTTGTTCTCCGGTTGTTGCGCGGTGAGCGACGAACCCGCGGTCTGCGCATGGAAGCGCAGCAGTAAGGATCGCGGATCGCGCGCTAGGAATCGATCGCGCATGATGCGCGCCCACAGCCGCCGCGCGGCGCGATACTTGGCGATCTCTTCCAGCAAGTCGCTATGGGCGTTAAAGAAAAAAGAAAGCTGCGGCGCGAAATCATCCACTGCCAAACCAGCGTCCAAGGCGGCCTGAACGTAGGCGATAGCGTCCGCCAGGGTGAAGGCGACTTCCTGGATCGCCGTTGAACCCGCCTCCCGTATGTGATATCCGGAAATCGAAATGGTGTTCCACTTTGGCAGCGATTCGCGGCACCATGCGAATACATCGGTGACCATGCGCATCGCCGGGCGCACCGGATAAATGTACGTTCCCCGCGCTATGTATTCCTTCAAGATGTCGTTCTGCACGGTTCCAGAAAGCTTGCTCAGGCTGGCGCCCTGTTTTTTCGCCACGGCTACGTACAGGCTCAGCAAAATCGCCGCCGTTGCGTTAATGGTCATCGAGGTGGAAACCCGTTCCAGCGGGATGCCGTCGAAAAGCGCTTCCATGTCTTCCAGCGAATCGATGGCCACGCCGACACGGCCAACTTCGCCGAGGGCAAGGCTGTGATCGGAATCCATGCCGATCTGGGTCGGCAGATCGAAGGCCACCGATACTCCGCTTTGACCCTGGCTCAGAAGATATCGATAGCGCTGGTTGGATTCGGCGGCAGATCCGAAACCGGCGTACTGCCGCATGGTCCACAGGCGCCCTCGATACATCGAGGGGTAAATCCCGCGGGTGAACGGAGATTCTCCTGGATATCCCAGGGCTTGTTCCGCACTCCACGTCCCGAGACCATCGTGGGTGTAAAGGCGATCGACCGGCAACCCGGAGAGCGTCGCGAAGCGCTTCTTGAGGTCCGGGGATTCGCGGCCGCTTGGTTTTGAATCTTTCATTTCTGAGCCGTTGGCTATACCTCAAATGGCAGGTAAGACCGATTAGCGCTTTTTGGATGCGCTGCCTTCGTCATCTAAAGTTTTCGCGCCCGTCGAAATGAGGTTATCGCGAAAAATAGAAAGACCGCGATCACGCAACCAGCCATTCCCAGCATCCACTTGGCTACATCCTGAGTCCAGGCGCGCAACGCGGTATTCAGCCAGGCCAGCGCTAGCACCGCGAACATGGCGCCGGTGACTTCGTGAAACAGTTGTCGCAAGGTTCGCCACAACCTGCGAAAACCTATTTGCGGCGGGGTGGTTGTGGAGTGATCCGCCGACGAGGCCATGTCCGAAGTCTAGCGCAGATTCGTCCATGGGCATCCCCGGGCAACCCCTGCCGGTGTCGTCAATACCGCGGCTACCCCAGACCTGAACCGTGGGGCGTTATATTTATGAGCACTTTGCGGACAACTGCTCCTTGCCTCTCTTGTATCCGATAAAACGTGGGCCTAGAATGAAGAATGAAGAGGTAGGGAGATCGACCTTGCAACTAGACGATAACCTTAAGAGCCTTTTGCGTGAATTGGGTCACGCGATCAATGATACCGTTTCGGAGTCCGAGCGCATCACCGGGGCGATTGCCGGTGTTCGCGCCCATGGCTACGACATCGTGCTAAAGCTGGATGCCACCATTGGTTTGGCCAGGCGTGACGCCTCCAGCGAAGCCACGTCCTTGACCACCCAGGACCGGCGCTTTCTGGAGTCACTGCGCATTCAGGTGGACCAGGAATCGTTCGATCAAGATGCCGACAGAAAGCCGGTGGCCGCGCGTTTGACCATGACCCCTCAGGACGTGCGATTCCTGAAGTCATTGCGTATCGCCACGGACGACATTGAATGAGTTTGATCGGCCGAGTCGCGAGCTTGGCGGTGCCGGCGTTGTTGATGTCCGGTGCCCTTGGTAGTTCTTCTCGCGCTCAGGGACCGGCCACGGTGGTTCCCATCGTTGCGGATACCGCGGTACCCATCATTGTCAACGCCGTTAAGCCCAAGCCCACTGGACTAGCGAAATTTGAAGGTTTTGTGATGAACGCCAACAGCGCACAAATCACCGTGCGGGCCCGGGGAAACGATCTGGGCGTGCAAACTTTCACGTTGTCGCAGCCGGCTTCTGAGAAAATGCAGCAAGTGATGGACAAGGGCGGTTTTCAGTACGGCGACAAAGTTACCGTTATGTATGATCCAAGTTCGCAGAAGGCAATGAAAGTCAAAGGCAGGCCTTCCCGTTCGTTGTAGCTTTCGCCGTTCGGCTGCTCCCAAACCAACTTCCATTCCCATAGTCGGCTGATCGTTCGGCTGGCGATCCGCGCCAAAAAATAAAGCGGCTCCGGCAAATGCCCCGAAGCCGCCGATTTCGCAAATGCGCGAAACAAGGTTAGCGCGTCAGTGTGGGCGTCCCCCCGAGCCCCCATGGGACGACGTCGAAGATCGCGTTGCCGGTGACGTTGCTGACGAGTACGTCCCAGCACTGCTGGGGTGCGAAGGGTCCGCAGCGCTGGTCCAACGCGAAGGCGCGGGAGGCGGTGTCATGGCCTTTTCGGATCTCAGGACCGGAGCCTTGGGTAGGGAAGTAGCCTCAACGCCGCTGGCGGGCGGAGCCGTCTTACCCCTAGCCAATTCGCTCGCCGTAGCGGTCTTCTGCCCTGCGGTTTGTTCCGCGCTGGTTGGTGAGGCCGACGTCACGTTGGAATTTACGAACTGATGCCCCTTCGCGTCGTAGGCAATCGAGGAGTTGGTGCCCGGTGGAACCAAGCGCGTTCCGACCATGGTTCGGGATACCCGCGTGGGGGGCGCCGCGATAGCAACATTTGATACCAGAGTATTTTTTGGAACGCTCTTCTCAACTTTCCATCCGTCGGTTGCCGTTGCTTCGACTGGTTTGGCGCTGACCGCTCCAGCGCTCACCGGAAAAACTCCGTTAGCCATATTGATCGGCGCTTGGCCACGAACGTCCAGGGGGTGCACCGGCACGATGCCTACTAGTCCGGTGCGCGAACGCATCCAAACTCCGGTCGATGACCGCCACGGCAAATAGCCGCCCCCGCCGAGATACCCGAATCCGACCGGATCCCACAGCCAGCCGAACATAGGATCAAAAATCCAGGCTCCATAGTGGTACGGCATCCAGCCCCATGGCTGCGACCCGATGAACGAGTAGCCAAAGACGGGGTCGTTGAACCATCCGCCGCTGTCGAAGGGCGACCAGCCAAATCCCATTCCGTTGGGCCGCCAACAATTGCCGTATCCGATTCCCCCGCAGGAATACCACGATCCGTAGGTGGTTAAATCCGCCATGCCCGACGAATACGACGAGGAAGTCATGTACTGCCGCGTTGACGCGGTTGCAGACGAAACGCTATCTTCGCGTCCCGAGACCCAGCGGTCGAAGTCGTCGCTATCCGGCGCATGCCCGACCGTGGCCGAACGGGGATCATTGGCCTTCACCGAATACGACTGTCCCTTGACCAGCTCACTGGTCTTATCTTTATTCAAAATCGAAACGTGCCCTTTGGCAACCGAGATGCCGCTGCCGTCGTCGAAGGTATCCACACGGAAATTGGTTTTGCTGGAAGCCTCGGCGGTGAAATCGCCGCTGGTGACGCTAAAGTAGTCGCCGTTATCGGGATTCACGTAA
>Ga0302183_10001381_pt1 | contig 11365 bp, 10 predicted proteins | sample I_Palsa_N3_2_FD_200232 | JGI IMG/M metagenome (GOLD analysis project Ga0302183, IMG submission 200232) | Peat permafrost microbial communities from Stordalen Mire near Abisko, Sweden - I_Palsa_N3_2 | ecosystem: Environmental > Terrestrial > Soil > Palsa > Peat permafrost | place: Sweden...
GCTTCCACGCTATCGTCGGCAAACGCGCCAGTTACGCTCGGACTTTCACTCAACATTGCATGTCTCCCTCTGAAATTCGGCAAAGGTATCGGCCTGCGCTACACGCAGGCGGCCTTCACTCGTTATATGGTTTCACGAACGCTGTTCGTGAGGACTGGCGCAACCCGCGGCTGTTAATTCGGATAGCAGAGCATCTTGCTGGCCGGCGTCTAATTCGATAAGCGGAGCGCGCACCTGTGCCCAGGTCGCGTCGCCCAGTCGATCGGCGATCGCGGTCTTCATGGCAGCGATCATCGGGAATTTTGAGAACGCCGCGCGCAGGTGATTGGCGGCTGCCTGTTCGGCGGGCGCAGCGGGAGTATTCCATTCGTTGCAAAGACGCGCGATGGCCGCTCCGTTAACATTCGCGGTCGCGGAAATAACGCCGGCAGCGCCCGCTGCCATGACATCGACTAGATGCGTTTCGTTGCCAGCAAAGACATCGAAATTATGGCCACGAAACTCGCTGATCAGGTCAAGCGTATGGATGGGGTCGCCGGAACTGTCCTTGATTCCCGCAATTGCGCCCGGATAAGCGTTTAGCAGGCGGGCGATCAATGACACGCTGAACGGTACCTGGCTCACGGCGGGAATGTGATAGAGGTAGATCCGCAGACGTGTGTCGCCAATTGACTCGATCACTTGCGCGACCGAGCGGAACAATCCTTCGTCGCTGACGCCCTTAAAGAAATACGGCGGTAACGTCAACACGTTCTAGCAGCCACTGTCCAGCGCCGCTCGCGTCAGCTCCACCGTCTCCGCCAGGGCGCAGGAGCCAACGCCTACCATCATTCTGCGAGGCGGCCCTGATGCTTCCCGCAGTGCATCAAGCAGCATTCGCTTCTCGTGCACGGTCATGGAAGCCGCTTCGGAATTGGTGCCGAACAGGACAATACCGACGTCCTGCTCAAGCAGGCGCTCACAATGTTCAATGAATCGGCGGGTACACGGGGACCCGTCGGGCTTGAACGGTGTCAACGCTGGCGCAAGCGTGCCGGCCAGTCGATCCTCGATGGTCGTCATAACAGGGGAGTCTCCTTTAGGCCCTTTCGATCAAGGGCGTAGTCGTGTAACGCGGCACTAGTATTACGCCGCTCTCCCCGCGGAACTACTTGGCTTTCCTTGCTTGAGTCGATAAAAATTCTTTACGGTTTGCCATCCCAGTCCTGAGCGAGTTGAAGGAAACTTTCGACCAGGCGAATACGCGCCGACGCGCGCGACCACACCATGCCTACCACCCGCTTCGCGCGCGAGCCGGGCAGCGGCCAACGGGCCAGCGGGACGTTGTATCCGGGTGCGCTCAGCCAATGCGGGACCAGTGACACACCGAGCCCCCGGCTGACCAGCGCCGCGAGCGCGTCGAGGCCGTCAAGTTCGCACCGCTGGTGCGTCTTGATGCCCTGCTGCCGCAAGTAATCGTCGGCAATCCGGCCGCCCACGGTCGTGCGGTCATAGCGGAGAAATGGCTCGGTTTCGAGCGTGACACGTACGTCGGAGACCTGCATGGACTCGGGAGTAAGCAGCACGAGTGGCTCCTCGCGCATCGTATGCCAGCCGCAGCTCTTGGGCAGGTCGAATAGCGGCCGGATGATCAGCGCAGCGTCGAGTTCGCCATCAAGCACTTTGCTGTACAGCGCGACTGAATTGCCTGGCTCCAGATAGATGTCGACCTGCGGGTGCTCGCCAAGCAGCGTTGAAACGAGTCGCGGGATCAGCGCGGTCATCAACGTGGGCGTGGCGCCAAGCCGAAGCTCACCAGAGAGGCTGGCGTCGTCCACCACATCTGCCCGGAGGTCGCGGATGTCCCTCAGCACCTTGCGGCCACGCTCGAGAATGCGTGCGCCCGCGGGCGTTGCCGAAACCGTCCTGCCCGAGCGCTGGATCAACCGCATACCGAGTTCCTCTTCGAGCAGCTTGACACGCTGTCCAACCGCCGCCGGCGTCAGATCGAGACGACGAGCCGCTTCAGCTATCGAACCGAGTTCAGCGACATAAACGAAGCTTTGCAAATAACGGGAGTCCATCGATAGAAATTTTATCGTTTGAATAAACCGCAAATTACTGGCTCTGTCGAATGGAGTCAATGAGAATGCGACTGAACCGGGCGTCACCGGTCTGATTAACTGAAAACAGGAGACAGAATCTTGCCTACGATCGAATCCATATCCGTGTGCGCAGCTGTGGTCCCGCTCGACCGTGTCACTTCATTCGCGACTCGCACCGTATCCGCGCGGCACTATGGCCTGGTTAAAGTACGTTCAAGCGACGGCGTCGAGGGAATCGGCTTTTGTTACGTCGGAAGCGCGGGCGGTGCATTGTTGACGGCGGCGGTCGAGCAGTTGCTAGCGCCTGTTCTGATCGGTAAGGATTCCTATGCGACAGAAGGACTGTGGCAAGCGATGTATCAGGAATCTTTACTGCAGGGACGCGCGGGTACCGTCATGCGTGCGATCAGTATCCTGGACACCGCGCTGTGGGATCTCAATGCCCGCACGCACGGAGTCCCTCTGCATAAGTATCTGGGGGCGAGCCAGCTCGATCAGGTCCCGGCGTACGCGAGCGGCGGATATTACCTCGACGGCAAAACGCCGCCAATGCTGGGCGAGGAGATGGCCAGCTACGTAGACATGGGATTCAAGGCGGTAAAGATGAAATCGGGCCGCTTGTCGCCGCGCGAGGAAGAGGCACGCGTGCGTGCCGCGCGGGAGGCCATTGGTCCGGACATTGAATTGATGCTCGATATCAACAACGGCTGGAGCGACGCAACCGAAGCCATGCGCTACGTCCGGCTGATGGAACAATACGATCCCTATTTCATAGAAGAGCCGTTTTCCCCTGACGATGTCGCCAATCATGCGCGACTGGCGAAGCTGACGCGGGTGCCTATTGCGACTGGAGAGATCGGCTACGGACGCTGGTACCACAAGGAGGTCCTGGATCAAGGCGCTGCCGCCATCCTCCAAACCGACGCGCTTGTCTGCGGCGGCATCACCGAGTGGCGGCGCATTGCCGCGACCGCCTCGAGTTACGGCGTGACAATGTGCCCGCACTGGTTCCACGACGTCCACGCACCGCTGGTCGCCGCCACGCCGAACGCGCGCTATGTCGAATTTTTCCGGGACGATCAGGTACTCAATTTCAGGCGTCTTATCGACCGGCAACTGGAGCACCGCAATGGTCACGTGCTATTGCATCAGACGGCCGGACTGGGATTCAACTTCGACGAGAAAATGATCAAGCGTTATGGAAACTGGCTGGAGGTGCGCTAGAGAAGCGTCCCTCGCTCCATCCGCTGATTCAGTCGGGATCAATCGCGCGTTTTGCCGACCTGAGCCGGCCACACGATCTCGAGTTCCAACGCAATCGAACGCGCCAGTCCTTCGAGGTCCGGGAAAAGGGATGCGTTCGTGATGTTCATCCTGTACAACGAACGCATGGCTTCGTCCCGTAAATTCGACGGTAACACGATCTTGCGCAGCAATTCGTCGCTGCACGTGTATTGATCGAGGATCATGTCGAGCGGCTGATGCAGCAAGCCCGGCAACACGAACGTGCCGGCTTGCGCGATCAGCCGCTGATCCATTTCGGCGGGTTCCCCAAACCACATCACCGGGTTTTCGTCGCTCAGATAAAACTTTTCGAAATTTCCGGGCAAGCGTGGGTCGATCATCTCGCGTATAAGATGCGGCGCCGAAACAGGGACTGCGCGATCCGTCCACAGCGCCGGGGTGTTCACCGCGAAAACGGCTGCGTCAGTCACAGCACGCTCAAGCGCAAAGAACGCGGCAACAAATGGCGACTTGGTGAAATCCAGCAGTCTGGTCGGCGCACCGTGATGCTGCATCAGACCGAGGCAACGCAGGTCGTCGGACAGCGCGCGGACATCGGAAAGATAGTTATGGGCCTTTCGCCTGAAGATGCGAATGGCGCGCTGCTCCTGAATCCGCCACGCCGAGCGCTCAGGTACGAACGCGGACAGGTAGCGCGATAACGAACTTTGCAACGGCCATCGCGCGTCTTGCTGCCCGCGAAATGCCCAGCCGTCGAGTTCTATGATGAGACGCATGAACTCCTGCCAGTTCGACACAATAATGGTTTGCATTGTCACTTATCCAGAGTAGCACTCGCTGGTTCCCGCCCGATCGCAAGTCCGGCGCGGCAGAAGCAGCCGACGCGGCATCCTATACGAAGAGATGCGCCGCAGGACTGATGATCCAACTTTTGAGCCCGGCGCGCTGCCCAGACCGCCAAACGCTCAGATCAGACCCCTGCTCGAAAAGCTTTACCGCGATGTCATATCATGATCACTTCGTGACCATCAATACCCCACAGGCGGATCGACATGACCGACAACGGTAACCCGCTGCTACAGGACTGGCAAACGCCCTATCAATTGCCGCCCTTCCAGCAGATCCAGTGCGAACACTTCGCGCCTGCATTCGCGGTGCTTTTCGAGCAGCATCTGGCAGAAATTGATGCCCTTGCTGAAAATCAGGCCGCGCCCACATTCGCCAACACCGTGGCCGCGTTCGATGCGGCCGGCGCCACGCTTGATCGCGTACGGCTGACTTTCGAAAACCTGTGCGCCTCAGAGTCGCCGGCCGCGCTGCAGGCCGTGGAGCGCGAGATGGCACCGCTGCTGGCCGCACACGACAGCAAGGTGGCCATGCACGCCGGCTTCTTCGCGAGGCTCGACGCGGTCCACCAGCAAGCTGCCGTGCTAGATCTTAGCGAAGAGCAGCAGCGTTTGCTGCAACGCATGCACACCGATTTTGTCCGTACGGGCGCCAAGCTGCAAGGATTCGACCGCGAGCGGTTCGCGGCTATCGCCTCGCGGCTCGCGGATCTGCAGACGCAGTTCGCGCAAAACATACTCGCGGACGAATCCAGCTACCAGTTGCCGCTGACATCGGAAGTGGACTTAGCTGGGTTGCCCGATTTTCTGCGCCAATCGGCACGCAGCGCCGCAAAAGAACGCGGTCTGGAGGGTTACGTGATCACGCTCTCGCGTTCGCTGGTGCAGCCGTTTCTTACATGGTCCACCCGCCGTGATTTGCGGGAGACGGCATGGTGCGCCTGGACCAGTCGCGGAGAAAACCCGGCACGCGATAACCGGCCGATCGCTCGCGAGATACTGATGCTGCGGCAAGAACAAGCACATTTGCTCGGTTACGAAAACTTTGCCGATTACGCCCTTGCCGATCGCATGGCGGGCAGCGCGTCCGCGGTCCACGCGCTGCTTAGCCAGGTATGGGAGCCGGCTAAGGCCAGCGTTGAACAGGAGAGGCAGGCACTGGCCGCGCAGGCTGCTGCGCTGGGTGAACCTGCCGACATTGAACCGTGGGACTGGTATTACCTCGCCGAGAAGGTGCGGGTTGTCCGTTATGAACTCGACGATGCACAAGTGAAACCGTACTTCAGCCTGGACGCGATGCTCGCCGCCATGTTCGATTGCGCGGAACGCCTGTTCAAATTGCAGTTCGTTGAACAAACCAGCGTGTCGCTGTACCACCCGGACGTGCGCCTGTGGGAAGTGCGCCGCGGAGCTGAACAAGTGGGTATCTTCCTTGGCGACAACTATGCCCGGCCCAATAAACAAGGCGGCGCGTGGATGCACGTTTATCGCAAGCAAAGGCGTCATGGCGGCAAGGTGACGCCGATCGTGGTGAACAACAACAACTTCGCCCGCACTGACGATGGTCCGACACTACTGAGTTTCGACGACGTACGCACGCTGTTTCATGAGTTCGGCCACGGCCTGCATGGCTTGCTGTCCGATGTGAACTATGGTCGTCTGTCGGGGACCAATGTCCCGCAAGACTATGTGGAACTTCCTTCTCAGTTGATGGAAAACTGGGCCACGGTGCCGGAAGTGCTCGCGAAGCACGCGCGTCATGTGAGCACTGGCGAGCCAATCCCGGCCGAGCTGATCGAGCGCATCAGGGCCTCCCAGACTTTCAACCAGGGGTTTCAGACGGTCGCCTACACATCGTCAGCTCTGATCGATATGGCGCTGCATCTGCGCAACGATCTGGATGGAATCGACATCGCCCGGTTCGAGGTAGCTGAGCGGGAGCGGCTTGGCGTACCGCGCGAGGTGGGCATGCGCCATCGGCTGCCCCACTTTGGCCATATCTTCAGCGGCGGATATTACGCGGCCGGGTATTACGTCTACATGTGGGCGGAGGTGCTGGAAGCCGACGCATTCGACGCATTCGAAGAAGCCGGCAACGCATTCGATCCCGCGCTAGCGGACAAGCTGCATCGGTATGTGTACAGCGCAGGCGATAGCCGCGAACAGGGCTCGGCGTTCCGCGCTTTTCGTGGCCGCGACCCGCGTGCCGAGCCCATGTTGCGAAAACGCGGATTGCTGCGAACTGAGTGAAGCGGCTTTATCGACAGGCCGTGCCTTTCGCTTCGACTGCCTCAGGCACGGGTCGGTTCGTGAGGAGCGGTTAAAGTAAATGCTGCCGGCATTAAAGGGCGTCATGTTTGCGGTAGTCCAATGCAAGATTCGAAGATGGCCAAGCCTTCCAGAACATCACTTTTTGCCGCGGCCACCCTGTGGGATGCCGCCTCGGTCGCAGCGAACCTGGCCTCGGCGCCTGAGCTTGTCAAGGCAGGCGATCCCCAGGGCCGTACGGCCCTGCATCGAGCTTGTGCAGTCAAGCCCTCCTCTACTCCTCAACTCGCCGAGCCGAACGGGATCAGGACCGTTACAACGCTTCTGGAAGCCGGTGCGGAGCTTGAACGGGAAGTGCCTATGAACGAGGACGAAGGCGATTTCCGGGCAACGCCGCTTTGGTATGCCGTCGCCCGTGGCGAAAACCTGCCGCTGGTCAGGTTCCTTTTGCAGCGTGGCGCGAACGCAAGCTATTCGCTTTGGGCGGCAGTATGGCGCGACGACGATCTTCTATGTCGCGCCCTCTTGAAATCCAAACCGGAGCTTGATCTCAGGGCACATGGTGAGACGCCCATCTTCTATGCCGCCCGGCTTAAGCGGCTCAAGACGCTGGATCTCCTGATCGAAGCGGGTGCGGATCCGTCAATAGCGGATTGCGCAGGCCGCGACGCGGTGGACATTGCGCGCGCAAGACGCTTGCCCAAGGAAATGATTGATCGGCTGGAACATCTGAAGAACGGTATGCAATCCAGCCGCGCGTGATGACATGGAAACAGCTGCACTGGCCGGTTCATCCTCACCTATCTGTATAGGGCGCCTTGACGGTCCGTGAAGCAATAATGGCGGCTCGTCATTGGTCAGCACTATCAAACCAGGGAGGCACTCATGAACCGTCGCTATGTCACAGCAGATGTATTCACCGACGAAAAATTCAAAGGTAATCCGGTCGCTGTCGTGTTGGACGCTGAAGGTTTGTCGACAAACCAGATGCAAGCGATCGCAGTCGAATTCGGGTATAGCGAAACTACATTTGTATTGCCACCCCGTGATCCTGCCAACTCGGCCTGGGTAAGGATCTTTACACCGAGCCGCGAAATTCCTTTCGCCGGACATCCGAACATCGGTACCGCGTTTGTACTGGCTGCGAGAGCGGCATCGGGTCCGGCGCCTCTGCGGGATCAACTTGTGTTCGAGGAGGCCGCGGGCCTGGTTCCGGTCACCCAACTGAAAGAAAACGGGAAGCTGGTCGGAGCGGAACTGATTGCACCAGAGCCGCTAGCCCGGCTGTCGCAAGTGCCGCAAGACCGCGTAGCCGAGTGTCTTTCCCTGGATTGCTCCGATATCCTGGTCGACGCTCACCCACCGCAGGTCGCCTCGGTCGGCCTCCCGTTCGTCGTTGTTGAGCTTGCGTCCCGAGACGCACTGCGCCGATGTACACCTAACCTCGTCGCTTACAAAGGCTTGCTGCCCGTTGACGGCGCTACGTCTATCTACGCCTATACACGGGACAGGGTTGACTCTGACTGCGATCTGCAAGCCCGCATGTTCACGCCTCGCATGACAGAAGACCCGGCGACGGGCAGCGCAACCGGCGCTATGGCCGCGCTCGTCGCCCAGGTCCGGGGGGCGTCGGATCTGGTGCTGCGCGTGGGTCAAGGCGTAGACATGGGGCGGCCGAGCGTCTTGATCGCCAGCGTGGATGCTGACAACGGCAAGACAAGGATCCGCATAGGCGGTAAATGTGTCAGCGTGATGGAAGGATCGTTTTGGCTCGCTTCTTCTGACCAGACCTGAGCGTGAGCAGCAGCGCGGCGACCTGCCAGGCGGATACATAGAGCTTCGTAGCCGGCTTCTGCAATGCTCTATGCGCCGCGCAAGCCTACGCTGCCTCAGCGCAGCATGAATGACATCGCCGACAAGCAGTTCAACATACGCACCACATGTTCGACGGACGTTGCGTCAAAGCGCAGCGTCACGCCATCTACTCGCTTAAGCAACGGCCACTGACAAAACAGATCGGCAAGCGCAGTAGTCTGCACACGTAGTTCGCATTCAACCGGTGCGGCTGATACGCGCACGGAATCCCGGATCGTGCCGGCCGTCAAGTGACGTTCAACAATCGCACGTGCCGCACGCTCGACCGCCGTGCACGCGCTTTCTGGCGTCTGTGTCACGCCGCTCGCGTGACCGGACGCGGTCTTGGTAACGACGAACCTGGCATCGGGAAATTGCGCTCGCGTTTCCTCGGCGAAAACATCGTCGCCTGAAAGCAGCACGACATGCGCGCCGTATTGCGCAGCCAGTGCGCCGTACAACCCCGCTTTACCGAGCTCCACGCCGTTCAGCAACACCCGCGCAAACGCGAAGCTGTTGATGGTGTGGGCGAGAATGCCGCGGCTCTGCGACATCGCGTGGTAGCCGATCATAAATACAAGCACGGCTCCGTATTCCAGTCCTGCCATCATGCCGAGCGTGCGCGGTTTGCCGAGTACGACTTGCGCGCGGGCATCGAGAAGATCCGGCAGCAAGTTGCGGAACCCTCCGTGCGAATCGTTGACCCAGACGTGGGTTGCGCCGCCCGCGAATGCCCCTTGTATCGCTGCGTTTGCCTCAAGCGTCATCCAGCGGCGAGCGCGTTCATATTCGACGTTGCCCGCACGCGTTTGCTCGGTCGCGGCGCAATGCCTGCAGGGCGGGTCCGCTCAGCGAACTGATCTCGTTGCCGTCGAACTCGATCGAACCGCTCTGGCTTTCAACGAGTCGCAGCAGCGAGCGGCCCGTGGTGGATTTGCCGCAGCCCGATTCACCCACTAGCGCAAGCGTTTCGCCGGGACGCAAGTCGAAGCTCACGCGTTCAACGGCATGCACGCGGCCCGTCACGCGGCCGAAGAGACCGGTCCTGACCGGGAAGCGCGTGACCAGATCACGCACGCGAAGGATCGGCGGCGTGGTGTCGGCGATACTCGGCTGCGCTTCGTGCGCGACCGCTGGCGCTGGAACCAGCGTCTCATCGGCGCCGGCCTGTTCGACGGTGAGAATCGGAAACTTGGCCGGTAAGTCGGTGCCTGACATCGCGCCAAGACGCGGAACAGCGGCCAGCAACGCCTTCGTATAAGGATGCACGGGCGCCGCGAACAGGGGTCCGGCCGCGCCCTCCTCCACCTTCTCGCCGTGATACATCACCAGGACACGGTCAGCCACTTCCGCGACCACGCCCATGTCATGCGTGATAAAGATCACGCCCATGTTCATCTCGTCCTGCAAGCCGCGGATCAGTTGCAGGATCTGCGCCTGGATGGTGACGTCGAGCGCGGTGGTCGGTTCATCGGCGATCAGCAGCGCGGGCTTGCATGACAGCGCCATTGCGATCATCACGCGCTGGCGCATACCGCCGGACAACTGATGCGGAAATCGGGCCGCCACCCGGCGTGCTTCGGGAATACGCACGAGTTCAAGCAGACGCAAAGTTTCCGCGCGGGCTGCACTGCGGCTTTTATGCTGATGCAGCGCGATCGCTTCGCCGATCTGATCGCCCACGGTGAACACCGGGTTCAGCGATGTCATGGGCTCCTGGAAGATCATCGCAATGTCGGCGCCGCGGATTGCACGCATCGTGCTGGATGACGCGCGCGCGAGATCGAGCACCTGGCCGTCACGCCGCCGGAACGCAATGGCGCCGCTGGCAATGCGGCCACCGCCATGCTCGATCAGGCGCATCAGCGCGAGCGAGGTCACCGACTTGCCCGACCCGGACTCACCGACGATCGCCAGTGTTTCGCCACGATCGACCGTCAGCGACAGGTTGCGCACTGCGTTGAATGCCTTGTCGCCCTGGCGAAACGCGATCGAGAGATCGTCAACGGCGAGCACGCATTGGGGTGGCAAGGTGTCGAGACGCGAACGTGCAATGTGCGGTGAAATCGGCACGATGTTTTCCTCAAGGAATGAACGCGGCTCGGGCGATGATTCGCGCAGTGCCAGGCGTGGGGCCAGACAGATGAACTAACCTCAGCGATAGATCGCCGTTACGGGTGCAACGCCTACCCGCGCAAAGCCGCGGTACATGCCCTCGGTGTTGAACGGCAACGTGACGTTGCCGAGTGCGTCGACGGCGATCAATCCACCGCGGCCATTTATGCGCGGCAGGCGGTTCATCACGACATCGCCCGCGGCTTCTTCCAGCGATACCCCGCGATACGCCATTTGCGCAGCAACGTCGTAAGCGGCGACCATCCGCATGAACATCTCGCCGGAACCCGTGGTGGACACGGCACAGGTTGCGTCGTCCGCGTAGCAGCCCGCGCCGATCAACGGGGCATCGCCCACCCGCCCGGCCTGCTTGTTGGTCACACCGCCTGTCGACGTGGCGGCAGCAACGTGTCCGTGTTGATCGAGCGCAACCGCGCCAACCGTACCGAACTTGCGATTCGGGTCGATGGGTTCGTGTGGCGTGGGCTCTTCTGCATCGCCACCCGGCGATGGGGCTGAAAACGTCGCGCCGTCGTGATCGAGCATCACACGTTGCTGGCCGCGTACAAGCAGCCATTGCTTGTGACGGGCATCAGTATGGAAGTACGAAGAGTCGACCGGTTCAAACCCCTGTGCCACGGCAAATGCTTCCGCGCCAGCGCCCGTGAACATCACATGTTCGCTTGCCTCAAGCACGCGGCGCGCGACCAGGATTGGATTGCGCACGCGGGTCACGCAGCAGATCGCACCGGCTTCGAGCGTGCTGCCGTCCATGATTGAAGCGTCGAGTTCATGCGTGCCGTCGGCAGTGAACACCGCGCCGCGTCCCGCGTTGAACAGCGGGTTGTCTTCGAGAAGACGCACGGCTTCGCTCACGGCGTCGAGTGCACTGCCGCCTGTAGCAAGCACTTTCTGGCCTGCCGTCAGAACGTCGGTCAGGCTCGCGTGGTAGCG
>Ga0302183_10001391_pt1 | contig 11336 bp, 10 predicted proteins | sample I_Palsa_N3_2_FD_200232 | JGI IMG/M metagenome (GOLD analysis project Ga0302183, IMG submission 200232) | Peat permafrost microbial communities from Stordalen Mire near Abisko, Sweden - I_Palsa_N3_2 | ecosystem: Environmental > Terrestrial > Soil > Palsa > Peat permafrost | place: Sweden...
AAAAATCTCCAGCCAACCCGTCGTGCTGGGTACGCTAGCGACCCACAGGCTGGTTTGCGGTGGTCAGTTCATAGCCCACCGAACGCATTACGGTCCCCCACGCCGACTCGATGCGGGCGACGCAACTCTGAGACAACGTGGATTTCCATCCGCCCGCCGCGGCCTTGCCCACGAAAGGCTTATCCTGACGCGTCGTCCTGGTTGCCTTCCACTGGCGCGACTGCTCTTTTTCGAGCTGGCGCATGCGGTCGGCAGTGCTAAGCTCGACAGCCAGGGCCATGCGCTCAGGGCTGCAATCGAGGCCAAGGAATGAGGCAATCTTTGTGCTCTCCTTCCGGGGGTCTGCAATCATGTCTTCGTAGCGCAGCAGCAGAAAATTCTCGCCGCCTCCGCGCGCGACGGTCCAACTGACGACGTGATCGCGCCAGGAGCCGATCTTAGGCTCAATCCCCGATTCCATAAAACACGGAAGAAATTCCTCCAAAGTGCAGTCGTCCGAGATCGCGCGGCGCTTGAGCTGAAATTCGTAATAAGAAATGAAGACGTCCCGCGGATCGCGCACGATATAAATGATGCGCTTGTAGCGCGGATCGAAGCACTCGTGACTCTTGATGACGCGCGGCCGGGGAAATGATCGCAACTTCCGGTCAGTGACGAAGTAAATCTCAGGGATGCGCGATTCCAGTTGCGCGAAATTCACCGGATCATCCGGATTGATCAGATTGCAGACCAGGAAGCGCGTCCATGTGTTTCCCGAGCGAGGGAACGAAACCAAAAACGTATCGTCCGGATAGACCGTTAAGCCTATCGCCGCGGGTTGTTGCTTGGTGACCGCCTTCACATAGTCGGTCAGCTGGTTTTTCAGATTCGGCATCGCATCCCTTACTGTTTCTTCGGCGGTTTTTTGCCTCTTACCCCAACCGCGACATCGCCTACACTCAGAGCTTCGAGTCCGCAGCTTTCGAACCAGCGGAACACCTGCTCATAGGTGTGCTTGGACTGATACTTGGGGGAATACCAGTCCAGCGTATCCAGAACTCGGACCTCCGGATCGGGATGGTCGTTGATGGGAAAGACGAGGCGAACTACTCCCGCAACCGGCCGGCCGACAAGCGGTACGGCACGGAGTCCGCGATCCAGCCAATAAAAAAAAGGCACGGCTACGCGAAAGAAATTGTGGAGAACGCGCGGCGACAGGCGGTGCGTGATCTTCCTGTATTGATCGCTGAAGCGATACCACTTGTTGTAGCCGCTGTAGAGCCAGACCGCCAGCGTGCCGCCCGGTTTCAGATACTGCGGCAGAGCCTTCACCGCCTTCTCGCAGTCGGGGGTGTGATGCAGCACTCCCATGCTGTAAATCAGATCGAAGCTTTCCGGTGCGAAGGGCAGCGAGAATACATCGGCTTGAAAGGCCACAAACTGGCGATCGGCAAGGTTTTTGGCCGCGACTTCGGCGGCGGCACTTAGGTCGATGCCGACTACGCGGGCACCCCAACGGGTTACCACTTCGGCAAAGCGGCCCATGCCGCATCCTACGTCCAACACCAGTTTTCCCTTTACGTCCTCAGGTTTAAGGCCCACCTTTCGAATAAAATCACGCTCGGAAAGATTTCTAGCCGCATGATCCAACTGAGTGCGATGGAAGCGCTGCCACTGGTAGCCGAAACTATCGGCGTAGTTGCCTTCGTCGACAAAGCGAACCACACCGCGTACCTCGGGAAAGCGCCGGCCGCAGGGGGGACAGGAGAAGCCGCTCTCCTGGCTCACCAGCGCGCCTCGGCACACCGGGCAACATAGCAGCGTAAGCACGTCTACTTGCACCTGAGACTGGGCGATCTGGGCGACAACGGACAACCGTACACTCCTGGCTAGGGATCCGCCTGCGATCCTGGACCCTTCGCTAGGTTACCGCAAAAACTGGGTGAATCGCGATGCGGGCGGGAACTCGAAGGTCACCAGGAGGATGCTGGCCCCGAAGACGAATAGAGCTAACGGATTAGCTCGGCTGACAGTATAAATGGCCTTCCATGGCCACGGAAGAGTTTTCCGGCGTGATCGTGCTGCCGGTTTCAACGTGTTGGATGCGCCGGTAGTTAAGGTCCCACAGATAGGCAACAATCTCGGCGACCTTGAGTTTCTTGTCGCGCACCGTCGCGCCATGCATTTCGAGGAATAGTGCCGGCCTATGTTGCAGCAGAGTATTGCGTGCGCCTCGGAGCGCCTCGATTTCCCACCCCTCAATATCAATCTTGATGAAATGGGGCGCGTGCAGAGCGGCAAGTGGAATCTCCTCATCCAGTGCGACGACTGAGATTTCCTCGACTACTGTTCCCCCATCCCGCAGCAGAGATTCCACCACATTCGCGTCCACGCTGGATCCGCCCGGCATGAGCGGACTTCCAGCCATCCTGTGCCTCTCGCATCGGGAGCCGACGCCGACCTTCCGCACGACTACGTTTTGGATCCCATTCAGCTTCAGATTCTCCAGTAGGCGAGCGTAGTTCTGGGTGTTGGGCTCAAAACTGACGACCATTTTGGCTCGCGAAGCGAAGAACAGAGTCAGCAGACCCTGGAAGGCACCGATGTCGTAAACCGTCATGCCGCTGAGATCGAGACTCGACCAAAATTCCTCCTCGGCTGTTGAACTGCCTCGCGAGAACATCCCTGGCAACCAGCCGAGCCCTCCCTTCCGCTTCATGCCTTTCAGCAGACCGTGCCGAACTGTGTAGGTTGCAGCGTCGAACACGTGCAGGCTGATCCATGCAATCAGGCGGTGCTTCAGGGAGTAATGGCGAAACGGAAGGTCTTCCGGCAACGTGGAACCAGCCATCCGTCGAGTATACCCGCCGCTTTCCTTGCCGGAAAAGGCGGCGGTCGGCGGTAAGTTAAGTCGAATCTCCGGCATCAATTGGGGTATACTCCTTCCTCGTCCGGTTCGGACACGCGCCACCAGCCTTAGGAAATCTGACCGTACGAGAGTGTGGACGAATGCATCAGGATAAGTACCCTCCCCAACTGGCGTCCGCTCTAGATCAATCCAGTTTGCCCTCGATCGATGGTCTTCGGGCGGTCGCGGTGTTCCTTGTCGTCTTCTATCATTTCGGGTTTCGATGGGTTAACGGAGGAATCGGCGTTCTCGTATTCTTCGTAATCAGCGGATTTTTGATCACCTGGCTGCTTTTGAAAGAGGAATCCCGTTGGGGCGACATCTCACTGCGACATTTCTATTTGCGGCGCACACTTCGAATTTTCCCCGCCTTTTATGTTTACTGGTTGCTGGTAGTCGTCGGTTTTGGTCTCCTGGGAAAGCGGGTGGATAAGCCCCAGGCGATCGCCTCCCTTCTCTACGTGAACAACTACTATCAGGCCATTGTTCACGATCCGGATACGGCACTGAGTCACACCTGGAGCCTCGCGATCGAGGAACAGTTTTATCTGCTTTGGCCGGCAATGTTTATCGTGCTGGGCCGGCGTCACTGGCGGGTTCGGGGGTTGATCAGCGCGATAGGCCTTATTTGGGCGTACAGACTAGTGATGGTGCTCGTCTTTCGTGTTCACCAGGGATACGTTTATGAAGCCTGGGATATGCGAGCCGATCATTTACTGATCGGTTGTTTGTTGGCCACCTTTTTGTACGGCGGATTGTCAACCGGGGTGTTCCGCTTCATCGCGTCAAGGCCCGCCATGCTTTGGCTCACGATCGTGCTGTTAGGGCTATCTTCGCTGATGCCTCATCTTGTCAGGTGGCGTTATCGTGACCTGGTTGGTTTCATCGTAGATCCGGTGCTTACGGCTGTGCTCATTACCCAGGCTCTGGCATTTTCGACCAGCACGGGCTTCTGGCTGAACTGGTCCTGGATGCGCTGGCTTGGCCGGCTATCCTATTCGATCTACCTTTACCAGCAAATTGCCCTAGCTCCCGCTCGAAAAATGCTCTCCCATGGCTCGGTGGCGATCCAGTTGATCTTCGCCATAGCGTCGTGCCTGGTCTTGTCGTCTTTGTCATGTTATTTGGTTGAGAAGCCGTTCCTGTCTTTGAAGGCTGTGCTCGGCAAGCGTAGTGAAGTTAGCCGGACACAGCACGCTTCTCTGGAACCCGTTGCGCCGTGAGCGGCGCCCGTGCAGGAACTATCCAACGACGACGTACGGCGAGCTGGCTAAGAGGGCGGCCTCAGATGGATCTGCTCGACTTGCTGCCTGTTCTTGATCGTGTGCCGGCAAACCGCGGCAGCTACCGGAGCTCGACAACGAAGACGTCGCCGCGGCAGTTGGTGCCCATGGTGCAGGTCGTAGCTCCCGCCTCGGAGCCCAATGTGCCCATCCAGTCGGAAGAGAAGGCAAACCACTTCCCATCCTGCGAAACGCTGCCAATCGCGTATTGGGTGCTGAAATTTTGCGCGGACTGGGTGCTATTGAAGCTGTGAGCGAAGCGCCAGGTTGTTCCGCTCCCGTCCGCTGCCACCGCAATGATTTCGTTATACCAGGGCGCGGGGAAAGGAGTGGTCGGACTCCATGTGGTGGAGGCGAAGGGCACACTGTCAGCCTGATCGACATTGTTCCACGACTGGTGCTGGTCAAGATTACCGGTGATGCCCGGAGGAAAACTGTGAGTGAGGTTGCTGACGGAATTCGACTGTTCGAGTAAACGGGTGACCTGATTCGATAACGGCGTGTTGTTGTTGTTGACCCAATGGGTGTAGCCTTCGGTCCAGTGACCGTCGCAGGAGCCGCCGTCGCCGCAAGAGATGACGTTGGTGGTTCCAATCTGCCAGAAGAACGGCCCATGAGAACATGTGGACAGCAGACAGTTGCCCACCGCGACGATCAACCAGTTCCCGTCCTTCGAGATCTTCACGTTGTGGACCGTCCAGCGGTCGGCCCGGTTGATCGTACCTTTGGCTCCCCAATCGCCCCACACCTGTCCCGTCTGCGTATTGAGGACGCTGCAGCCGCTGCCAACTTTGTAAGCTACCGCGTAGACCCCGGTATTCTGGTCTCCGGTATTCGAATAACCCATGCCGAACACTGTGTCATCATTGCTCACTCCAGCGCGGGTGCTCCAGGTTGCCACAAACCCAGCCGGAAGGCAATTAGGACTGCTCGTAAAGTCGTAGATCGTTTGTGGAGAGGGTGGATTGGTTCGGTCCGTGAAGTTATACGTGCTGATTGCAGTTCCGGAGTAAGAGTAAAGAAGATTGCTGTTTATGTGGCTCCAGATCCCACCTCCCGAAACCTTCATTCCGTTCGTAGTGGGAAAACTTGAAACATACAGACGAGCGGCTTGCATCGTCGTGGGATTAAAGCTGAAGGGATATCCGCCAGCCCCCGTATCCTGCACCATCAAAAGCGTCGAATCGAGATTCCAGATATTCTCGTCGGCGCTGCCGCTGGCGGTTGTTTCATAGGTGCGGTTGATGAAGGCCGGATTGGTATCGGTGTTCGCATCCGTAATCCGTGCGATACGGTTGCCAAAATCGGGATCGGTCACGATGGTATTTGCGCCCACAAGCTTACCCACGTTCGGCAGCGGCGAGGGTATCGGAACGATGTCGAAGTCGGTCCGCGAACAATAGACGGGCGGACCGCACGCTGCGGATGACGCGACTAGGAGCGAGAGGGCTTGCTGGGCGGTGTGGGAAGCCGCGTCCTTGGCCGTCACTGTGAAGTTGAAGGTTCCCGTTTGCGTGGGTGATCCGGATAGCGTCCCGGTGCTGGAACTCAGCTGCAAGCCGCCAGGCAGGGAACCGGAGGAGATGCTCCACTGGTAAGGAGTTTGTCCGCCGGTTGCGGTAATGGGCTGCGAATAAGCTTGCGACTGTACCGCAAACGGTACTCCCGATGTTGTGATGGCCAAGGTTGAACTGGAAATCGAGACCGTGGTGGATGCGTACGCGCCGGTTTGCGCCACGCTGCTGGCAGTCACGCTGGCCGTCTTAGTCGTGGTGTTGGATGGCGCCGTGAATAATCCCGTCGGCGAAATCGTTCCGGCGCTGGCCGACCACGTGACCGCAGTGTTGCTGGTATTGGTCACGCTCGCGGAAAACTGGACCGTTCCTCCAGCCGGGACCGATGGGTCCGCCGGAGAAATCTGCACCGCGACACACTTCAAGCAGCTATCTACTGTCAGCGTGTAACCGTGCGTTCCCGAGCCGCCGCCGGAAACCGAAATTGTGAAAGTAAAATTACCCGCCTGCGTGGGCGTCCCGGAAATATTTCCGGTTACCGCATTGAGTGTGAGGCCGGGTGGCAGCGCGCCTTGGCTGATGAAGAACTCATAAGGCGAGTGTCCCCCGCTAACCGACAGCACGGCTTGATAGCTGGCGCCGAGATTGCCAGGAAGCAGCGTGGGCGGAAGCGAGATCGATTGCGTGGACGATGGAGAGGGAGAGGCGGCAGCATTCTGCACGCTGTTGCATCCTGTACTCAAGAAAGCCGACGTGACCATGGTCAAAGACAGGATGAACTTACAGCTTTGCTTCGGAGCAAATTCTTTGAAAACCAAGAATGAGTTCAGTCGCAACATGCATCTCCCTCGGAGCAGATTTTCGGGGGACCAAGGGTTAGTCCTTGCAGCGACTCTAGCGAGGAGAGACGTTACTCAACAGATATCTGAAGGTCGTGCCCTAATAGGAACACAGAAGTGCACGCAAAATTGGCCGAAAGTACGACACATGTGCTGGCATGAGATATGGACTAAAGTGCGTGCAGCTTGTCCGCGAAAATTAGTACGAGGAGAACAATCGTGAGCGTGCGGCGGAATGAATCAGCCGCGCAAACGCCACTCGCGGCCGCGGACACAAAGAGCCGCAACATAACCGGAAGGGGCCGGTACGTCTCGCAGCAACCACAGAGCGGCTTCGGAGCTGTGGGGACGTGTCGCTAGAAGTGCGTCGGTCTCGCCGGCCGCGATCGATACGTCGAATTGATGCAAAGGAAGCGAGAGGCCATCTCCAGTTGCTTTGACGTATGCTTCCTTGCGTGTCCAACAGCGGAAAAAGGCTTCGAATCTTTCGGCGCTGGGCAGAGCCGCAAGTTGTGCCCGTTCGTTTTCGGAAAAAAATCGATTGGCGATTCCTTCTACTTCGAAGTCGCGCTTGATGTGTTCTATATCGACGCCAATCTCGCGGCGGCGCGTGAACGCCATCAACCCCATGCCGCCGGAATGCGAAAGATTAAATGTGATATCGCTGGCCGCATGGGCCGCTCCCAGGGAAGGCTTCTGTTTTTCCGAGTAGGAGAAAGTTATGGCGTCGGGTTCGGTTGCCAGGTAACTTGCCAGAATTATTCTTAAAATCGCGCGCGACGCGGTGAACAACTGCCGGTCGCGTGGAAAATGAAAGCGGTCGGCTCGCGCCCGTTCGTCCGCGGAAAGTACATGACGCCAACGGCTCTCCTCTGCACGAAGAGACTCCAGATCCACGCGCCACAGTTGCACCCCATCTTCCGATAGAGCGAGCGACTTGGCGATCTGGAAGTCGGGACCAGTAATGTCCATGGTTTGGTTCCAGTGACTCAACGGAGCCCGCGCTTCAGCGGAACAGGAGTGCGGCCATCGATGAACTCTACCTTTCCGGCCCGGTTGTAGGTGTGAACGCCTGTTAGTCCTGCCCAATGTCCGGCCGTTATGGTTTTCAAAGGCCGCTCCGAATATCGCTCCCTGGAGAGCTCGGTGATCTCGTTAAAATCCACACTATAGCCGTATGTGGGAGCGCAGCTTTGGCTGGGCCGGATCAAGCGATCTTGACTGCGAAAGACTCGGCCCGCACCGCGGTTGCGCCGGATATCGGTGGATATCGGATTGGCCGGATGAAAGTGCCAGTCTCCGGTGAGCGATTCCGAATAAAAAAGCAGAAGACAGCCTGCTCCCGGATGTGGATCGGCGGTGGTGGTTGCCAACCACCAAAGGCCCTCGTGCTCCCAGATGGTTGTGTCGACAAACTTGCCTTCCAACAAGGTCGCCTCACGAACCCACAGATGGGGAAATTGTTGGCAGCGATAAAGATCAACTGATTCGGAATCGAACGATTCGGGAATCATGAAGATTTCGCTTCCCGCCCGAAAGATGTGAGGATAGGAATAATGGCGGGAAGGATGGTGAAGACACGGCACAGGCGGCCCCAGCTCGCTTTCCGGTGAGATTTCAGCACAAGCGATGCTTCCCCGCTTCGCGCGGTAGGAATAGTCTTCGAAGAAGACCCAGCATTTGCCTTCGTGCTCGAAGGGAAATGGATCGGCCCAGAAGTGACCCTGCGGAGAATTAATCCACCGAAAGCCGGAAACATCAGTTGAGGCCATCTCTCCCAGAGGTGTTCCACCGATGTGGAGGGCGATTCTCCAATGCTGCACTCTTTCCCTACGAAAGGGATACGAGATTGCTTTCTTTAATAGAATCGGTCCGAGCCACGAAAGCATTTCCCGATTGCTAGGGATCTCGTAAGCAGCGCGTTTACCCTGGTAGGGAACGGGGGGAAGCGCTCTAGCGAGCACATATTCCCAGCCGAACCGGTGCAACTCATTCAGTTTTTGAATCACGAGAGCCGTGGAGCCCCAATAAGGTGTGTATCGATTGCGAGAAAGGCTAAGAGTTCGCTCGGTCGCGAAAAGCGACTTGCAAAGAGCCAACCCGCTGCCCGCTTCTCGCGCCGGAACCTCGAGCACTACGCCAGACAACGGAGCCCCTTCACGCATCTCCCAGAAATAGGAAGGAACGCCCCGATAAAACTCATTGTCTCCGTGGTGGTAAGACCAAACGCCGCAGCGGGCGGCTTTCAGTATGTCGCCCGGGAGAATGCCGTGTCCAAAGTGTAGAAGGACATCGAGACTCTTGGAGCGAATTTTCTCAACGGACTCCGCCTCAAGCGCCTCAATTCCGGAAAGTAGAGCGCCAGTATCGACCATTGCGAGCGGGTCGTTTCCAGGGTTCATCCGCGCGTCCAGGCGAAGGTAAAGATCGTAAAGCAGGTGCTTTCTCGCCCCTGGATCTGAAAGTCCCGATTTCCGCGGGAGGCGTGCCGATGAACCTGGCGAAGCAGTTTCTGTAACCACCAAACACTCGATCCGTGCGAAATTGCTCGCCTGGATATCCTGGATAATCCGGGCAAGAAAGGCCGGCACCTGGTCCTGGGAATCAAGCAGAAGACCTATGCGAAGAGGCTCACGGCCGCTCGAAGAAATACGGTAATAACTGTTCGGAGTGTTGACCATTCCTGTCTTAAGAGGGTACTAGAAACCGCAGTGAACCAGACGACCGATTCTAGACGCGGTCACCACGCAGTGTACGCATCTTGTATTTGCCGCGGCCACTCCAACGTTTCACCCTATACGTAACGTCATGCAGGCCACTCCGCGGGCAGCCTATTGAAAGGAAACGTGTTCTAATTAGCAGAGAGGCTTTAAGGCAGTGTAGTGGAGGAGACTTGGCATGAAAAACAGCAGAATCGTTTTCCTGTTGATAACCGCGGCGAGTATGACTGTTCTGTGCGTCGCTCAGAGCACGAAGCCGCTATCTTCTCCCGCCAAAACCGCTAAGGATCCTCTGGTAAATGCGACCAAACCGATCACGCCGAAATCCGCGATGCCGGATCATCGCAAGTCGCCGGGCGCTCTGCCTGCGGCGAGCGGGAAGAATACAAGCGCTGAACTTACCCATCTGGAAAATCAAAAGATAAGCACTAAAAACGTGAGTAATGGACCGGGAAAGGGCGCGCCGGGCACAAAGCTGGCTGAGACTTCCGAGCCCGGCGGGCCGGCGATCAACTACAAGTATCAGAAGCCGGTAGGTGGCAAGCAGGCTACCATGCCTGACGCGAATGCAAGAAGCTCCAGTAATCGGGTAAAGAAAAACTAGCGCGGGGCTAGTTTGAAGGTGGCAGTTTGCCCGGTGCGGTCAGAGTGGGGTTGGCGGGGATCGGCGAGTCCTGGAATGCAACTGCCGGTTCGGTGATGCAATATTTTATCAGGCACCACAGGGCGCGCACTCCATCCTTCCAGTGGATTTTCTTGCCCTCTTCATAGGTACGGCCCCAATAGCTGATGCCGACTTCGTAGATGCGCAGCTTCCGCTTGGCAATCTTCACCGTGATTTCGGGTTCGAAACCGAAGCGCTGCTCTTGCAGCGGGATCGACTGAATCACCTCCCGCCGGAACGCTTTATAACACGTTTCCATATCGCTCAGGTTGATGTCGGTGAGTGCGTTTGAAAGCAGAGTGAGAATCCAATTGCCTACCGAATGCCAGAAATAAAGCACGCGATGAGGACGGCTGGAAAGGAAGCGCGACCCGTAAACCACGTCGGCGCTGCCCTCGATGAGCGGCTCGAGTAATACTTTGTACTCGGCCGGATCGTATTCAAGATCGGCGTCCTGGATGACGACGTAATCTCCCGTCGCTTCCCGAATGCCGCGGTGCAGGGCCGCGCCTTTTCCCATATTCCTGGGCTGAAGAAAAAGTCGAATCTGAGGATATTCGGCGTACAGTTGCGCCAGAATCTCTCTGGAACCGTCGCCGGAACCATCATCCACGCAAATTAATTCAATCTCCATGCCAACCGAGAGCACTCGCTCGACCACCTGGCGCAGCGTAGCGCGTTCGTTGTACACCGGCATGACGACGGAAAGTCTCATGGTTCGAGGGCTTAGTGTAGTGAAAAAAGTGTAGTGGAAAAGCGCCCACAAATCCACGTTTCGAAGCGGAGCTTCGTCTAGGCGGAACCGCCATTCTGCAAATACTGCCGGATGATCGCCACAATCCTGGGCGCGGCCTCGCCGTCCCAGAGTGGAGGACGCCTGGACGAACGCGCCGGTTCATGGAGAGCAGATTGCGCCGCCGCGAGAATACGCTCCGGATCTACTCCGACTATACGATTGGTACCATGATCAACCGTTGCAGGTCGCTCGGTATTCTCACGCAAAGTGAGGCAGGGAACACCCAGCGCGGTAGTTTCCTCCTGCACTCCGCCAGAGTCTGTAAGCACGATGCGCGCCCGGTCGTTAAGCGCGAGAAAATCGAGATAGCCCAGCGGATCGAGGGGCACGATTCCAACTCCGCCGCTCGTTTCCTCCGCCAGATACTGCCGTAGTCCGAAGCTTTCGATATTCTTCCGAGTGCGAGGATGGAGGGGGAAAAAGACGGGAAGCTCGTCCGCCAGGGTTCTTACCGCGTGGAGAATACCTCGCAGCGTTTTGGGATCATCCACATTCGAGGGCCGATGGAGAGTGAGGACTCCATAGGCCCGACGATCCGAACCGTTCTGGCAAACGCCGAGGCGCTCCAGGATAAGCGATTGAGCGGCCAACTCGCGATGCCGGAGCAGGCAATCGATCATCACGTTGCCGACC
>Ga0302183_10001396_pt1 | contig 11321 bp, 9 predicted proteins | sample I_Palsa_N3_2_FD_200232 | JGI IMG/M metagenome (GOLD analysis project Ga0302183, IMG submission 200232) | Peat permafrost microbial communities from Stordalen Mire near Abisko, Sweden - I_Palsa_N3_2 | ecosystem: Environmental > Terrestrial > Soil > Palsa > Peat permafrost | place: Sweden: Abisko...
CGCTTCGGCCTGCGTCTTGAAGCGCCGTCGATTGAGCACTTCACGCTCCAGCGTGGCAAAAAAGCTCTCCGCCATCGCGTTATCGTACGCATCCCCGACAGTGCCCATCGAGGGCATGACGCCGGCTTCGCGGCAGCGTTTGCCAAAGGCGTAGCTCGTGTACTGGCAGCCGTGATCGGAGTGATGGATCACCTGCGCGGGCCTGCGCATCGTGATCGCCATGTCGATCGCCGCGAGCATCAGCTCCGTGCGCAGGTGATTCTCCATCGCCCAACCGACCACCTTGCGGGAGAACACATCGAGCACGATCGCCAGGTACAAAAACCCGCTCCACGTGGGGATATAGGTCGCATCGGCCACCCACAAACGATTGGGCCGATCGGCGTAAAAGCGCCGCTCGACCAGATCGGCCACCTCTGGAGGCTGCTCCGCGCTCAGCGTCGTCACCACAAACTTGCGCAGCGTCGCCCCGCGCAGATGCGCCGCTCGCATGAGCCGTGCTACGCGCTTGCGCCCGACGCGAATGCCGTGCTCGTCCGCGAGCTCCGCGTGGATCATCGGCGACCCGTAGGTCTCGCGCGAGCGCCGGTAGATCTGGTGAATGCGCGCGGTGAGGGCGATGTCGACCCGCTCGCGGGCCGACATCGCTCGTTCATCCCAGGCGTAAAAGCCGCTCGGGGAAATCTTGAGCAATCGGCACATGACCCGTACCGAGCAGGTGGCCTGGTTCGCCTTCACGAACCCGAAGAGCGCTTCGGTGTCGCGGGCTTTTCGTTCGCAAACCAGGCCGCGGCTTTTGACAAGATCTCCCGCTCCTCCTTGAGCTTGCGGTTCTCGCGCCGCAGCCGCGTGAGCTCCTCGCGCTCGGCCGTCGTCAGACCTCCATCTCCGCGACCCTCGTCCCGATCGGCGCGCTTCTCCCACTGCCGGATCGACCAGGCGGTGCAGCCAAACTCCTTCGCGAGTTCGTCATATCTCCGCCCCGATCGACGCAGCTGCACCATCTGCCGCCGGAACTCCGGCGTGTATCGCTTGCGTATCTTTGCCATCTTGATCCCCTTTCTTTGTGAACATGAAGTGTCCACGAAAGCGGGTCAAGTCCAAACGGAAGCTCGTGCGCGTCGCTTATCAGCGTTGTTCGGGGTCCGAACGATACGTCGCTCTCAACGAGCTCTATTGCGGGGTCTCGAACAAGATACTCTACCCCCTCTCCAAGTACGCTCCCGCCAACGACCAAGACTCGAGGTGCAGCGGTCTGGCGCAGCAGCTCCTCGGTAAGTCTCCGGAAATTCTGGTCTGCCCTAACGTTCTTGCTGATGCTCGGAATCATGCCTCGAAATAGAGTCCGCAGCCGACTTACCCGTCGGTTGTCGAAAAATGTCTTTCGATGCGTCACAAAATCACCGATTGAGAAAACGCTGGACTCCTCGTTAATTAATACTGGCGCGGCATCGACAACGGGGAACTTCAACGCGCAGTTAGAGCACTCGAAATGATCGTCGGCGTTCATGAGTTTCCCGTGGCACCTCGGGCACCACAACAAGTCTTGAATACCTTGAGACAGTCGAATCCGTGGCTGCAGTCGGTCCGTCATCTAACAAGTACGTTCAATGGTCTGCATTTGGACGCTGCGCGACGGTTTGTCCGCGGAGCTCCGACGGTGCATCGAACTCGTCGTCGTTGCGAAACGTCCAATAAGAATTCAAGAAATAGTTGACGAAAATCGCAGGCATGATCCCGATCAACTGATCGATCTGCGGCGAGGACCGCGGCAGCAGAAGGGTGAGTGCGGCAAATGTTCCAAAGCTTACCGCGAGCGATGCCAACGAGACCACATTGAATTTCAGTCCCTTGATATGGACGCGATCCTTCGTCTTGCGGTGTCCGAACGTCCACCCATTATTAAGCAGGAAGTTCCAGACGATTGACATTTCGATGGCAATCAGCGAGGCGACGAACTTGTTGATGTCCGCTCGCAGGAGCAAACTGAATACGCCGAGATTCACAACGGTGCCGGAGGCGCCGACCAGGGCAAATCTAATGAAGGTGCGAAGCGAGCGCAGGCGGATCCACCACGCGTTCAGGACGAACTCGACAATATCTCGCAGCCCGAGCTTGCTCTCCCCCTTCTCCCTGTCGATGAAGTGGACCGGAATCTCCTTGACGGTGGCGCCGAGCGTGACCGCCTGATGAAGCAGAGCGACCTGGAACGCGTAGCCTTTTACTCGAAGGGCCCCGAAATCCACATTGCGCAAAATGCTGGTCCGAATCGCACGAAATCCAGCGGTACAGTCACGGATGGCAGAGAGCCCTACAATATATCGCGCAACCCAGTTCCCACTCACCGAATTGAGCTTACGCAACGCCCCCCAGTCGGCGGGGATGCTTCCGCCCCGAATGTGGCGGCTGCCAATCACGATGTCGGCGGATTCTTCCAATGCGTGAAGAAGGCGTGGGACATCGGTCGGGTCATGAGAGAAGTCTGCATCCATCTGGAAGACGACGTCGGCGTTCAGCTGATCCATCGCGTGGCGCATGCCGCGGATGTATGCAGCGCCAAGGCCCTCTTTCGTCCCGGTAATGAGATGCAGGTTCGAGTGGACGCGCATGGCAGCCCGAACCAAGTCGGCGGTGCCGTCGGGCGAGCTGTCGTCGACCACCAGGATGTGCATCGCATGTGAGATGCCGCGGAACTGATCCTGAAGCGCTTCAATGAGCGGACGTATGTTGCCGCTCTCGTTGTACGTCGGCACAATGATCACGACTTTCACGCTCGAACCTCTCTCTCCAATGCCGCTGTGAACACGAGCTCCTCGCTGCGCATCAGGTTATCACGCGAAAGACGGCCACGCCGCTACTACGCGCTACCAACTTGAGCCAGCTGGGCGGCGAGCCGTGCGCCAAAGCCGAAAGAAATGCCGAGTCGTGCAGCACGTCGTCCGCAGCGTCTCCGCTGTAAAGAATAAGGAAATGTGCATCGTAGATTTGCATGACGGAATGAACTGCTGCATCGCCCCAGCTTTGATCGCTGTATTGCTGCGACACGAGCGCCAGAGTCTTGCGGTGCAGTACATAGCCGCTGGCCTGTCCTTGGTTCGCTATGATTGTCTCGTCGGCCGGTATGTTAATGGCGATCCAGGATTGCATCGTCATGCCGGGCGAGATGACGCCGCTCAATTCGCGAGCGACGAGCTCGTGTGGCGCCGGGCCGAGCGACGCAAAATAGCTGCGGTCATGTATGCACAGGTAGCCGATAGTCGCCGCTGAAAGCCCGACGAAGAACATCGTTCTGGTCGCAGACGCGGTATGAGGCGCCGGTTCTCCAAGCTGCAGAGAGCGCGCTAACAGGAGCAGTGCGGGCGGCAAAAGCGGATAAAACATCCGCGTTTCGAAGGAGATTACGCTAGTGATCCCGAGATAGATCATCCCAGCGCAGTAGACCGCGACGTACGCGAGCAGCAGTGCGCTTGGGCCCAGGCGCTCGCTCCAGGGCAGTCTCGCACGAGCACTCCGGGCTCCTCGTCCGCGCAAAGCGATGGCTGCGCCGGTTGCGAGCGATCCGGCCGCCAGCACGAGCTCGGGCCAGCTGAAGCGAGCAGAGGCAATGCCCCCGAGTAAGAGGTGGTGCGCCCAGATAATGAAGTCATGCAATACCGCAATGACGGAGTGGTGGACTACCTTGTCGTTGCCGCCCTTCCAGGTTCCCACCAGCAGTTCATTACGTAGAAATCCCGCCCCGATGATCGCGGCGGCCAGGCCGAGCGTCAGCGTCGCGTTGCGGGATGCTTTATCGCGGACGATGAGAGATCGGACCGCGAAAAAAGCGGCAGTTGATACAAACAGGAAGAGGCCCGCATATCGGACCCAATAGCTCAGTCCGACGAAGAGACTGCCAAAGATGAAAGGCCACACTCGAGGGGAGCGCGCATCCGCGCGAATCATGCCGGTTGCGAACAGAGTGAGGGCTGTAGAGCTCATCAGCATATAGAGCGAGTCTGCCGCGACGGCGCTTCCGTAGACCGAAACCCAAGAATTGCCGATGAACCAAATCAGCAGAGCACGAGTCAGAAACGTGCCGATCGCAAGCAGTCGCGCAGCGTAGACGATTACGGGAATCAACAACGCTAACGCTGAGACCGAGACGACCAACGCAGAATATTGCAACGGCAGGCCCGTTGCGGCCACTACACTCGTGGCAAGAGAAAAGCCCGCCGGGAAAGTGGTTAGAGGTGCGGGTATACGCCCTGCTGAGCGTTCCGAGTCGAAGTACACAATCGAGGTATATGCCGGCCGTCCGGCGAGAAAATTCTCGGCGGCGCTCAGGTATTGATAGCTGTCATTCCTCAGCAGGGGACCGTGCGTGATGAAAAGATGTCCTGCGACGCAAAGCGTTACCAGCGCGCACCAGACGAGAATCTCTGGAACGCCGAACTTTTCAGGTCCGCTCGAGCGGCCAGTCGCAATTGTCGACTTCATCGTTCGATGTTTTACGTGGCGCAAGAAGGCCCCGGTCAGAGCCAGTTTATGCATGGTGACGGAAAAGTCACTGTCGGGCAACTTGCGTGCCAAGCGGGCGGACCTGTCCGGCTACGTCAGCCATTAGCTCAGGCCAAGTGATTGCGCAAGACCCGCCTCGCAGACAATTACTGATGTTCGTGAAGATATGTGTTTGGGCTTACGGTGTAAATGCGCCGTTCTGCAAGATAGATATCTTCCCGTCTTTTGATGACGCCACTTTGACGAATCTCGCGCATGCAAAATCTATCTTTCCGATCACCGCGACATAGTCAAAGTCACTACCGACTTGCACACAGTCTGGTGGGAGATGTCCGGGCCGAGTCGCCCAGAAAATGGACGGCGCCTGGGGGGTATGGGCGTAGCGAAAATAGCTCATCGCGTCGCCCGTCGACCCCGAGAACAGGTAAGGCGTAGTGGCACCACGGTCGATTGTTGCCCAGGACCCAGCATGGAGAAAAGCCTGATGTCTGCCGATGTTCGGAACAGCGCACACTGGAAGAAGAGAGCTGCGCTCCGGGACAACCTTTAAAAGTGATCGATACAGCCCAATCGTTCGGTCCAACGGGAGCAATTCATGATGTAAGAACCAAAGATTCGAGAGTGCCAGATATACACCTACAGCCCATGCACTGACTTGAAGTGGTCGTGGACTTAGGTCGATAGCGATCAGGATCAGTAGCGCGATCGCTGCGTACATTGGTGCCAGTGCCCGAATGTCGACATCGTAGCCATGCCCTTGGGAAACAGGAAGCACACAATACATCGCAAGAAACACACCGACCATCACGGCGCAGAGCCGCGTACGACTGTCGGCCCACGATCTTCGTCGCTGTCGGAAACCGAGATACCCTAAAAACGCAAGGGGTAGAGCACACACGATTTCGGGCCGGAGCTCGAAACGCACGATCGGCGAAACGAGCCTTAGGATCTTTGAAGTGGTAGTGCCCCAGTCGCTACCGCCGTGTGTGGCAGCGCTAGGATCCAATAAGCCCCAAATCAGAAGTGCGCTTGCAAAAAGTAACGGCGCGCCACTTGCGATCGCGCGCTGACGTAGCGGTGCTGGATAAGAGATCGCTACTACTGCAGACATTACACAAACAAACAGTACCGCCGTAATATGAATGAAATAACCTAACGCGGTCACAACTATGATAGTCGTGAGACGTTCCCAGGATGGGCTATCGCTTTGTTTAAATAGGTTCCCAGCCACGATCAGCGACAGCGCGAAGCCGATCTGAAAGCTAAAAAAGCCAGCTAGGAAGAACCAGCCCGAGCCAAGGTAGCACCCAATCAGTAGCGCTGTTGCACCCGCCAATGGACTTAGGCGCAGCGATCGAGCCAAATAGGCAAAAGATACTGGCACCGAGACGAACACCAGTGCTGTCCAAACCGCTCCGGCGTAGTTCGGACCGATGGCCTTTACCATGGCCGCCAACCCTAGATCCCCAAGAACGTACGTTGACGGGGAAAGCTTCACGGTGAACGCATGCCCAAAACGTGACCCGTGGTCAAAGAGCACATCAGCCATAACAACTGCGCGAGCAAGATGATTGGGAAAGTCCAAAAACGGGAGGTTACCAAGTGTGCCCCACAGCACCAGGTACGCACCCATAACAAGAATTGTGCTAGCCCACAAGGCTCGCACCAATGGCCGCGAAACACACTCGGCCGGCTCACCGTGACGGCGCGCCGTTGCTACAACGTTTAAATCGCGCGCCCAGTGCTTCAAGTGATTACAGATCGCGCCGTTTCGCAGTGGCTTTGGAAATTTCTCGCTAAGAGTGGCACACCACCTATTGCCCGTCCACGTTCTTCTCGCCTTCGTCAGCTGTGAGGTTTGATAATTTGACCACTAGTCCGAAGTTCCCCGTGATTATTACCACGGCGTAGTCAGCAGATCCCTATTTTTTCTGTGTTTGGAGTGGGGCTTCGCGGACTACATCGGTACAATATGTAGTCACTAATATTTTTTACATTGTACCAGCGATGTGCTACGTTTCCTGGTATGGCACATCGTGGGGGCGCCGTGCACGTCGTCACCACACGGCGCCGCTACAAGGGCCGTGTGTATGCCACCCATCTGCTGCGGCGCAGTTATCGCGAAGACGGGCGCGTGAAGAATGAGACCCTCGGCAATCTCTCCCATCTGCCCGAGTCGTTGATTGACATCGTGCGCAGGAGTTTGCGCGGTGAGACCTTCGTGCCGCTCGCGGCACGGCTCGAGGTCTTAGGCTCGCGCCCGCACGGGCATGTGCTAGCGGTGCGCACGGCGATGCAGCGCCTGGGGATCGAGTCGCTCCTCGGCGCGCAGGCGTGTGCGGAGCGAGAACGGATTTGCGCACTCATTGCCGCGCGCGTGCTCGCCCCGCACACGAAGCTTGCGACCACGCGCTGGTGGCACACGAGTACGCTTGCCGAGGAGTTCGGTGTGACCGACGCCGATGAGGATGATCTGTATGCGGCGATGGACTGGCTTCTCGAACGCCAATCCGTCATCGAGCGCAAGCTTGCCGCGCGGCACTTAGGCGAGGGGGCGCTGGCGCTGTATGAGCTCTCCTCAAGCTACTTCGAGGGCACGCGCTGTCCACTCGGAACGATCGGCTACAGCCGCGATCGCCAGAAGCACAAGCTGCAAGTGAACTTCGGGCTCTTGACCACCCGTAAAGGCTGCCCGATCTCGGTATCGGCGTACGAGGGCAACGCGGCGGATGCGAAGACCTTGATGCCGCAGGTCGCAATGCTCAAGGACTCCTTTGGCCTTGAGCACGTTGTACTCGTGGGGGCTCACGGCATGATCTCGCACAAGGCGATCGGCGAGATCAAAACGATCGAGGGCATGGCCTGGATCACGGCCCTGAAGAGTAGCCAGATCCGCGTGCTCGTCGAAGCCGGTGCGCTGCAGCTCGGCCTCTTCGATGAGCGCAATCTCTTTGAGCTCACGCATCCTGCCTATCCGGGCGAGCGGCTCATCCCCTGCCGCAACCCCGAGCTTGCGCAGATCCGCGAGCGCGCCGCACGCGGGGCGCTGCACGGAGAAGCTGCGATCGGTTTGAAGCTCGAGCGAGTGCTCGATAAGTACAAGGTCGGCAAAAACTTTGCTCTGACCCTCACCGCCAGCCAGGTTGGCCAAGTCGCCGCCGAGGTGGCCCTCGATGGGATCTACGTCATCCGCACCGCATTACCGAAGAAGCAGATGTCCGCCCCCGAGGCGGTACGCAGCTACAAGGCGCTCGCCCAGGTCGAGCGCGCGTTCCGATCTTTGAATACCGTGGAGTTTAAGATCCGCCCGATCCATCACCGCCTGGAGAATCGCGTGCGCGCGCACATCCTCCTCTGCATGCTCGCCTACTACGTCGAGTGGCATCTGATCGAAGCGTGGCGGTCGCGCTTGTTCGCCGACGAGGATCAAGCCGCAAAGACGAGCCGCGATCCGGTCGCCCCCGCAAAGCGCCCAGCGGCAGCGCTCGAGAAAGCCCACAGCCACCTAAGCACGGAGGGCACACCCGTACACAGTCTGCGCACCCTCATCGCCGAACTCGCTACCCTCGTGCGCAACACCTGCCGCACGCCCGGCACACTCGAGCATCCTGCAACCTTCGATATCCTCACCACCCCGACGGCTCTGCAGCGCCGCGCCTTCGAACTTCTCAACTCAATCACCGTCGCCGTATAGTCAGAAAAGCCACACCGCCGCTTCATGCATGTCCCGGGAACCTATGCCGTTTATTGACGGCACGACAAAGAACTTCGGACTAGTGTCCGACACGTTTCAGGTCGGGCGAGCTGAAAGCCGATGTTTTTTTGGGGGGTGCCCCTAGGTTGTCAATGATATTTCGGGTTGCGGCGGACGATAAAACGTCCCGTCGCGCAACATGGCAAACAACACCTCGCAGCGGCGCCGTGCAAGCGCGATGAGAGCTCGGTTATGGCGCTTTCCCTGGCTGATTTTGCGCGTGTAGTAAGCCCTGGAGGCGGGATCTCGCAGAGCCGCGAACGCCGACAGGAACATCGCACGCTTCAGCGGTTTGTTTCCATATCGGGAAGGCAGTTCGCCACGGATGGAAGATCCAGAGCGCCGAGTAACCGGCGCAAGCCCTGCATAGGCGGCCAGATGCGCCGCAGAGGCGAAGGCCCGGCTCGCTACATCGATCAGGAGTCTCGCAGCGGTCCTAACCCCGACTCCCGGCATGCTGGTCAGGACCGGGTGAAGAGGGCGCGCAAGCACAAGACGTTCAACTTCCTTCGCCACTTCCTCGCGCTGTGCGCGCAGGGCCGCCAGTTGCCGGGCCAAACGCGGCAAGACGATGCTGGCTGCCTGAGTGCCCAAGACGACGACCGTTAGCTCGGAGAGCGCCTTAACGATTTCCGCAGCCCAAGTCTTGCCCATGCGCGGAGCGAGTTTGACCAGCCTATTGGCCAGCTGGTTCTCGCTGAGCGATGCCAGATGCGTCGGCGAGTCATGAGATTTACGGAGTGTTAACGATTTGAACGTTGATGCCCCGCTGAGAAACGTTTGGAGCTTCCCGAGGGCTGTCTATGCATGCAGGCAAGTTAATGTTTGCCGACGTGAGGGACTTCGCGCCATGGCATACCTTCCGTCGTTTGCTGGCCAAGTATCGCGGCGACTTCAACACCCGCACCTTCAGCTGCCTCGATCAGTTCTTGAGTATGGCGTTCGCGCAGATCACCTATCGGAGAATCTGCGGGACATCGAAGCGTGCTTGGAGTCGCGCGACCAGAGCCGCGAATGCAGTCACATCCCGGTAGCTCGCCTTAGCGTAGGTCCCGTCGATCGAGCCCACCAAATCCGGCGCGAAATTGCGTCGCTCTGTCAAGTCGAGCTGCGTCTCACAGACCCGCAAAGGTGGTGCCATTGCGCTCGAGCGTGCCTCGGGGGCGAGCGCTGCCAACTTCCCAGCCGACCGTCAAGCCAATTCGATTCTCTGTGAACTGATTCGTCGTCACATCTCCGTGCTGGTCGAAGCGATCGTACTCGGCGCGCACATCCAAATGCCGACCGAAGCGCCAGTCAAGAGCTGCCGATGCAATCAGGCCGTGATAGCTCGCCGCAGAGTCGCTGTAAGTAGAATTCGAGTAGCTCACGCCTATCGCGGCCGTCAACGCGGGCGCAAGGTCGCGTCGCACACTTGCGTCGGTCTGCGTGCGTACCTGGTTCAAACTAGAATCCTCAAGATGGCGCTCCTGATAACGTGCGACATCAAAACTGATATGGGTACGATTGCGATCGAACAGCCAGGCGAGGCGCGCATAGCGGTTGACAAAGGGGTCATCGGCGGCCTGCAGGTAGCTGGCATTAACCGCTATGCCACTTAAGCCTTGCAACTGGCGCAGCAGGTTGCTGGTGTCAGAAATATCCTGTCCGAAGGACATGTCAAGACGCGATGAATCAGACATCACCAGTGAACCACCGACGTGCAGCAGGGGCCCCGCACCGGTCGAACCCAACCCCTGTACATCGTTATATCCGAGATCCACCGCGAGTTTGGAACGCGCCCCTTGGGTGTCATAGCGTACATAAGCCTCCTGCGTCGTGTAGTCGGGATTGGCCGCGCTATCCTGATAGAGGACCCGCTCCGCAGCGACATTGAGCGAGACGTTGCTTGTAGCCGATAGCGAACGCACCAGCGCAACTGAGGCGTCGCCGCGATTGTTATCCAGATCGCTTGTCTGATAGTAGACGTTCGAAAAGCGAGCCGAAACCTGCGCGTGCAACAGAGGGCTGAGCGCAATCAAGAAATTGGGCCCCGTGGAAAAGTAGTTGATATTCTCGAGATTGGCCGGCGTCACGGCCGTGGTCGGGTCAAGCTGCTGTTGACCAAAGTTGTCCAGCGCCACCCATTCAAACTCTTGCGGCAAGATTGCGAATGTGCTGCTGCCGATGAAATTGCCAACCACCTCGTGCGGGTAGATGTCATGGGCGAAATTCAGGTACTGAAGATTGGAGAGCACGTCCGCGTCGATCCGACGGGTTTGCTCGTGTAACGCGACATCGGCCGACACTTCTTCTATCGTGTCGCTCATTGGGTCGGTCGCCGTGCGCTCGACGTTGTCGGTCTCAATCAGGCCTGCGCCAATACGAGCGCTCCATTCATTGGGTTTATCGAGCGGGTTCGAGGGACGATTCACGTCCAGGGCTTGATCGCTCAGGTCCGGGGGCTGGTCACTCAACTCACTGGCATGCAGATCGATCGGCTCCAGACATCCGATCAGCACAATAACGCAAAGGCGCCACTTCATCCGTGCGACCCTTAGCTCGCCGGGGGATTGGTATCGCCATAGCTGCCGTACCCGTAATAGCCCTCAGACAGCGCCAGCAAGCTTTGGTTGAGCACCAGCCCCAGGGGCTTCCCTTGGCCGACGTAGCCGATGGCCTCCTCCACCGCCCGCCGCGGAGTCGCACCGGCGCGCACGACGAGGACGACCTGACCCGCGATCTGTACCAGGGCTCGCGACTCACTCGATAACAAGAGCGGCGGCGAATCAAGCAAAATGATGCGGCGCGGATCGCAAGCGGCCAAGCGTGTGATGACCTGATCCATGCGGGCGCTTGCCAGGAGTTCAGTCGCAGCCTCGTGGCGACGCCCGGCCGGCAGCACGCTCAGTCCGTCCACGTCGGTTGGCAGGACCAACGACTCGATATCCAAATTGTCATCCGCGAGCGCATCGAGCAAACCCGGTTCCTGATCGATGCCAAAAATGCGACTGATGTGCGGCTTGGCAACATCCGCGTCCATGATCAACACCGTGACATCCCGCTCGCGCGCGATACTGAGCGCAAGGTT
>Ga0302183_10001400_pt1 | contig 11309 bp, 7 predicted proteins | sample I_Palsa_N3_2_FD_200232 | JGI IMG/M metagenome (GOLD analysis project Ga0302183, IMG submission 200232) | Peat permafrost microbial communities from Stordalen Mire near Abisko, Sweden - I_Palsa_N3_2 | ecosystem: Environmental > Terrestrial > Soil > Palsa > Peat permafrost | place: Sweden: Abisko...
GGTTGGTGAGCCGGCCGCTAGCGGAGCTGACGCAGGCCTCCGAACGGATCGCGGCGGGCGATCTGAGCGTGCGGCTCGCGACCACGCGCGAGGACGATATCGGCCGATTGATGATCGCCATCGACGGGATTGCAACCGGTCTTGCGCGCATCGTGACGCAGGTGCGCAGCGCGTCGGCGGATATGTCGGACGGCACGGGACGGATGGCAGCGGGCAGCAGCGACATCGCGCAGCGCATCGCGACGCAAGCCAGCAGTCTCGAAGAAACGGCGGCAAGCATGGAGCAGATCACCTCGACCGTGCAACAAAACGCCGCCAACACGGCGCAGGCGGATCAGCTCGTGGCCTCGGCATCCGATGCAGCACGCGCCGGTGGCGAAGCGGTCGGCCGCGTCGTCGCGACGATGGGTGAAATCGATGCGTCCGCGCGCAAGATCTCGGACATCACGTCGGTGATCGAAGGCATCGCGTTCCAGACCAACATCCTGGCGTTGAACGCGGCAGTGGAAGCCGCGCGAGCGGGCGAGCACGGCAGGGGCTTTGCCGTGGTGGCGTCGGAGGTGCGCGGACTGGCTCAGCGCAGTGCCGCGGCGGTCAAGGAAATCGAGGCGCTGATCGCGGAATCGGTCGGCCGGGTCGCCGATGGTTACAAGATCGCCGAAGAAGCCCGCGGCACGATGATCGGGATCGTGGAGCGCGTCGCGCGGGTGAACGCGATCATTGCTGAGATCAGTGTGGCGTCGCGCGAACAATCGAGCGGCATCGAGCAGGTGAACCTTGCCGTGGCGCAGATCGGCGAAGCGACTCAGCAGAATGCGGCGCTGGTCGGCGAGGCGGAACAATCGACGGCCGGCTTGCTTGAGCAAGCCGAACAGTTGAGCCGCGCGGTAAGCGTCTTCAGGTTGTAATCGCGAGCGGGGCGCAACGGCTGATTCGAACGCCAGCGCCCGGAATCGGAATAATCGCGTCGCATCGGACCATCACTAGCCCGGACGGATCATCTCGAACATTTCGCCGATACCCGCGTAGTCCCCACGGTAACCCGCACGCATGATGGGTTGCGCGGCGGCGGTATCGAAGAGCCCGTCCTTCAGGAACTCGCGCCGGATATGCACGCCAACCACTTGCCCGAGGGCGAGCCAGTTGTTCATCGGCGTGCCGTCCAGGGACTTCAGGCGCACGATCTGCAACAACTTGCATTCGAGCGCAGCCGGCGACTCCGCCACGTGGGGCACGGCAACGTTCACACCCGGTGCTTTCGTGAGTCCCGCCAGCTCGAATTCATCGATTTCGTGGGGCACGGTTGCCGAAGTCTGGTTCATCTTCTCGTCAAGCGGCTTGCTCGCCAGATTCCATACAAATTCGCCGGTCTTTTCGATATTCGCGATGCTGTCCTTGAACCCCTCGCTCGAGAATCCGATGATGTGCGGGAACGACGCGAACGCGCCGAAAAAACTGTAGGGCGCGAGGTTCACATGGCCGTCTGGATCACAGCTCGAAATCCAGCCGATCACCCGCGGCGCGACGATCGCCTTGAATGGATCGTGGCGTAGCTGGTGACCCTCGTCGGGATTGTAGAAATGAACTGCATTGGTATCGCTCATGAGTGCTTTCCGGTCTTCGTTGCAGTATGGTGAATCAGGCGCTTGCGTCCTTCTTTCACGCGCGCACGGTGCGCGTCATCCCATTCGTAAAACCCTTGACCGCTGCGCACGCCCACCTGCCCTTTTTGCACGTGGTCGCGCATCAGTTGCAACACGTCTTCGTCCTTTGCCAGCTCCGGCATGAGGTGCGAGCCGATATCCAGCAACGTATCCAGCCCACCGAGATCCGCGCTTTCAAGCGGTCCGACCATGCCATATCGCCGTCCGAGTGACGCCTTCATCACGGTGTCGACCACCTCCGGCGTCGCCGCGCCCGAACGCACAATGGCAAGCGCTTCACGCAGCACGGCAAACTGCAGCCGGTTACCTACAAAACCTGGAATGGCCTTCGTCAGCACAACCGGTTCCATGCCGATAGCCGTCATCAGTTCAGCCGTGCGGCGCGTGACGTCCGGATCGGTTTCGGTGCCCGGCACGACTTCAACCAGCGGAATGGTGTGCGGCGGATTCCAGAAATGCGCGATCACAAAACGCGACTTGTTTTGCAGCACTTGCGCGAGCAAATCGGGCGGAAAGCCGCTCGTGTTGCTGGCGAAAATAGCGTCGTTGCGCAGCAGCGGTTCGAGCGCCCTGTAGGTGCGGTTTTTCAGTTCCAGCACTTCAGGAATCGCTTCCACGATAAAACCCGCCGTGGCCACCCGCTCCAGCTGATCTGTCGTTTCAATACGCGCAAGTACGCGCTGTTTATCGGCCGCATTGAAGACGCCGGCGTCGATCAATTCGTCGAGGATCGCTTCTGCTTTGCCATGCACCGAAGCAAGCCGCGCGGCGTCTATGTCGTGAACGATGGTCGGGTAGCCGTGCAGCGCCGCTTGCGTCGCAATGCCGACGCCCATCAAGCCGCTGCCCACCACACCGATAGTGATTGGATTCAAATTTTCCCCGCAATGCTTAAATTCCGAGCTTCGATTCGACAGCCGGTTCGAGCCCCCGCGAGACACGTCGAAGCCCTCCCATGCGGCTCTCAAGGCCGCGCCACCAAAGGATAGCGCAGCGCCTCCAATCGCGCGGGGCAGCAAATTGCTTATGACTTGAATCTAATCGCGCCGGTCTAGCCCTCCAGACGAGAGCGACAGGCGAAAAAAAACCAGCTCCCCTTGCGGGAAGCCGGTTTTACGACGAGGTCCTGCGACCGGCGATTAGCCGTGATCGTGGCCGTGGTCGTCGTGGTGATACCCGGACGGACCGTGATCATGCGGGTGGTGGCGCATCCATTCGTCGCGCTGCCAGTAGCGGTGGCCGTCCCAATAGCGGTCGCCATGCCAGCCGAGGTTTATCACCACGGCGGCCTGCACCATGTGCGGTTGCGCATAAGCTTGCTCGGGCACGGGTCCGTGGACCATTCCGTTATCTACCTGCGCGAACGCGGTCGTAGCGGTGAGCAGAGCGCCGCCGGTCAGCAGCACAGCCAAAATTGAGCGTGAGGTGTTCATGACTATTCTCCCTTTTAAGCTTCATTTCGTTCAAGAGGACGCGCGGTCAGCCGGAACACAAAGCTGTTGGCGGAAATGCCGTCAGGTGCCGCGTCGTTGAAACCACTTTAGCGGGCCGTCAGGTTGCACGACGTGAGCGCTTGTAAGTGTTGGTATCAACGGTTTCAGAGCGTCCAGTGTGCCTCGAAATGGTTTAAACCGCTGATTTCATTCACCTTTACGTCTGTCTGACGAGGCGAGCTGGCACCAATTCATTTAACGCCGTGTAAGCAACCAAAATAACGAACGAAAATGAGCAACGAAAATATGAGTTCGCCGACTGGGACATGCCGAGCGTCAGGAGGGCAAAAATGGGGAATGATCTGAGAAGCATACGCCGAGCGGCGCTGGAGAGGAATGTCGCATATGAGCGACGCGATGGCCGTGGAGACAACCGTGGCAATCGGTGAAACTATAAAGCTAGAAAAACTACATAATCCACAACAGTGAAAGCAGGCGGACCACACTACGAAAAAACCTTGTCAAGCACAAACCGACAACACTTCAGTTTTTCCTTCAGTCCGCACTGCCTTCCTGGCAGCTCACAGACGAATACCCATGATCGTGCCGCGCGACTTGCGAATGCGCTCTGCTTCTTGTTGACGTGCTTGGTACGAGTAGTCTGCATCCAACGGAAGATGCGGCGATTCGAACAACGATGCGAATTTTTGCAGCAATGCGAAGAGGTAGCTCATGTCAAACTCCTGGTAGGTGGTCAAGGGTTATCCCTTAGATCGCATTATAGGGTTTTCACTAGCTGATTCCTAGTGCAACGCAGCATTTCTTTGGTAGTTTTTCTACATAATTGCGTTTCCGCCACATTCGAAGGTCGAAGGGGTGTCGGAAACCAGTAGGAATTACTGGATTTCCCGGGCATGACGGGACCGGAAACGCAGGGTGCGAAAACGTGCCTCCAAAAAACACCGGACACCCGATATTTTTGGCTGGATTTGCGTCAACTTTTTGGGATTTGATTTTTGTCTTTCGAACATTGGTGCGCGACCGCCTCGCACTGCGGAACCAGTGTCCAGGAACTCAATCGCATAGCAGCGATCACGTAGGACATTGCGTAGCCACCCGATTAACGGCACCCGCCACTTGATAAGCCAGGCCATGTTCCGCCTTCGCAACTTTCACCGGCAGTCTCGACAAGCGGCCAGCCGCCGTACTAAAGCATTCTCCCGAATGCTCGATTCCATTGCGCGCCACCGGCCCGTCTGGATGGTTTCGTTCGCGTTGAGCCAGGCCGATTTGTCCGAAGGGCTTAGAGCCGCATTCGCGTCGACCGCCATGCTGCTCCTAGGCAACCTGTTGCACATGCCCGAGTTCTCGTGGGCTGCCATCGGCGCGTTCTGGACCTGTCTCGCCGATGCCGCCGGCTCGAACCGCATGCGATTCGCGTCCATGACGGGTTTCGCGGTGCTGTCGACCGTTTGCGGCGGACTGACCGCGTACGCGTCCGGCGTGGGTATCGTGGCCGCGGCCGTCGCCGTTCTGGTCTTTTCGTTTCTCGGCGCGCTGGGGCGCGTGTGGGGCGCTGCGGCCGCGCAGGTTTCCATTCTTGCGGCGACTGCCTGCGTAGTCATGGTGGACCGGCCCATCCATGGATCACGCGGCGAGTTGCGCTTCCTCGCGCTCTACTTCGTAGGCTGCCTGTTTGCAACGGCGCTCAGCTTTACCGTCTGGCGGATACACCCGTTCGGCGCGAGCCGCGCGGCCATGCGATCGGCGTATGCGAGCCTCGCGGACATCGCAGGTGACGGCGCACGGTTGCTCAAACGAGAGCGTGCGGGCTTCGGGGAATGGGCCTCGCATGCTTCACGTTTTCGGGGCAAGGCGCGCAGTAGCATTGAATTGGCGCGCAAGGCACTCGCACGCGTGCCGTCATCGAAGACAGACCGGCGGGACACGTACAACATGCTGCTGCTCGCGCTCGCCGACAGCGAGCGGATCTTCGCGTACCTCATTGCCGTCACCGATGCCTGCGAGCGCGGCCATCATCGCCTGCCCAATCTGCCGCGCGCGGTGCGTGTGCTCGATGCGTTCGCCGAAGTCCTCGCGCGGCTCGCACGGGCCATTGCCGATAAACCCTGGGAGCCGCCCACCGCATTGCGCGACCGGTTGCAGGCGCTCGCCCGCCAGCTTGAAGTGGCGTTAGGCGAAACCGTGTCGCTGCGCTTTGATGTCGACTTCAGCGAGCTCGAATCCCCGGCTCAGCGACACGCAACCGTATGGTCGGCTGCGCTCAAAACCTTGAAGCGTGGCGTGGAAACCTTGAGGGCGAACGCATCGACGCAATCGATAGGCGCGCGCCATGCCGCTCGCGTCGGCGTGGCCGCAACCGCTGCCTTCCTGACCGTCAGGCTGCTCCATCTGCCCTTCGGGTATTGGGCAACAATGGCAACGCTCCTCATCCTGCAACCGTCCATTGCGACTAGCTGGCCGCGCAGCATCGAGCGTGCGGCGGGGAGCATCGTCGGCGGATTGCTGGCGGCTGCGATCGGCTTGGTCGTTCATTCGCCGATAGCGATCTCGCTGGTGGTGTTCCCGCTGGTGTGCGCGACGATGGCCCTGCGTCCTGTCAGCTACAGCTTGTTCGTGCTGTTCATCACCCCGGCCTTCGTGCTGGTCGCCGACTTTGCAGCGCCGGGCGGCGCCGAGCTTGCGTACGCCGTCACGCGGTTGGAGAACAATGTGTTCGGCTGCGTGATTGCGTTGCTCGCGACATTTCTTCTCTGGCCAAGCCGCGAGCCCAGCAGCTTCAACGACCGGTTGGCGAAGGCCGTGTCCGCGAACCTTGGATACCTTGCTGCATCGCTGGGACGTGGCGAAGACAGCGAGATCGAACTGGAACGGCTACGGCGCGCAGCGGGGTTGGCGAGCAATAACGCGGAAGAGGTGCTGGCTCGATTGAGGCTGGAAAAACTCGATACGAGTCACCGCGACCGAACCGGTTCGACCGCCCTCGCCTTGTTGCGACGTGTGGCGGGCACTGCGACCCGGGCTCGTTTTGGCCGCGCGGGCACCGCGCCGAACCGGGACCTCGCAGCATGGGTTGAGAGTGTCGGCAAGGGCGTCGAGGGGCGGATCGGGAGTGATGCGAGCAGCACTGGCATCGATGCTCAGGAGGTCTTTCCCAAGCACGGTCTTTCGTTGCTTGAAGCCGATGCCGTAAATCAGGTCGTGCTGCTGCGCCGGTTGCTGACGGAACACGCCGAAGGTCTCAGTATGAGCGAGCGCTCGCACTGAGCCGTGCCTCTGCCGTCAGCCCCGGTGCAAACGCAACACACACGTTGTTGGCGGCAAAATTGCGGCGAAGCGCCAGAACGAAAATGCTGGCGCTATCGAAACGCCGCTGTCCTACACGTGGAAAATCTGAGCCACGAGCGAAGCACCAAGAAACGTCCCGGCATTCGCCACAAACGACACCAGCACGATCCGCCAGCCGAGCCGACGAAACGCCGGAATATCCTTGGCGATGGACAATCCCGCGAAGGTCAGCATGGGTGTTGTTATGCCGAGGAAATCGTTCTGCGCGCTATAAGTCGATATCTGCGATGCCCAGGGACACAGCGGCGATGTCATGAACATGGCGACAATCGACACCCAGCAGACCGCCGGAATCTTGCGTCCGGTCACAGTATAGATCGCATCGCCGATAATCGTCGCCAGCACCATGATCAGCATGCCCGGAAGCCCCATGAACGGCGTGGTGCCGTGGGTAATCCAGTCGCAACCCAGCGCGAACACGGCGGTGACGCCCCACGCGAGCAGCTTGCCGCGATAGCCCAGTTGAGGCGCAGCCGTTTCCACATCGCTCAGTTTCGGACGGGACTTTTCTATCACCTCGGATGCATCCGATGCCTTGCTTGTCCGGCCGATCAAAGGCTCAAGCAGGCGATATCCCCACACGGCCATCGGCAGCGAAATAAACAGCGTGAAATACGTGCCGATCGTCGTCGTGATGAGGTTGCTGGCCGCAGCGAATGTCAGGACCGTCTTTGCCATTTCGGGTGTTTGCTGTGCCGCGATCGCACCGGAGGCAGCGGCCATCATGCTGCCGGAGCCCACGCCTGAACCCATGGCGAGCGCCAGGGGATGAAAGATGTTCAGGCTTGCCACGAAGCCCGCCAGGATCGCAATAAAAACCGCGCCGAATACAGTGCCCGTCAAGTATTCAGCCAGCACGCCACGCCCTTCAGGAGAGTCCATGCCGTACTTCTCGCCGATGATCGCGAGGCTCGGCTCGCGGCCAACCGAGAACGTCGCGCCGATCGCTTCTCGCTTGATACCAAGCAACAGTGCGAGCGGAAGTCCCAGCAAGATCGTGCCGACAAAATGCCCCAGCTCCTGAAACGCCAGCGCCCAGCCCGCAGCGGCGAGCTTCGGCAACGCGCCGCCGACCATCAGACCGAGCTTGGCGACGAAGAGCAAAAGCGCAGGCTGCAAGATGGCTGCGGCAAGGAACTGGGTCTTCACGTCGAGCCGCGCAGCACTTCTCCACCGTTCACTTGCCAATCCCACGGCGGCGCCCAACAGCAGCGCCCAGATCATCGGCAGCAGAACGACTTTTCCCGGTCCGACCTTGAACGTGAACGAGCCAATGAACTCGGCGATAAGCAGGATGATCGCCGCATAGAGAAACAGCTTTGCGCTCCTTAATCCACCACTACCGGCACCACTACCCCGTTGCTGCGCGGCCAACGTACTTTCCATTGTTATCTCCCGATTGCCCTCTCGCGTTTTATCGGCAGCGAGAGGACATGTTGGTCTACAAATAGCCGAACGTGGTGGCCGGCTCTCTCGCTGTTTCCACCCAGACGCTCTTGGTCTGCGTGTACTCGTACAACGCTTCAACCCCGCTCGACCGTCCGTACCCGCTCAAGCCATAACCGCCGAACGGGGACGCCACGTTAATGGTCTTGTAGCCATTGACCCAGAACGTTCCCGCGTTGACCTGACCCGCCACCCGATGAGCACGGCCTACGTCGTTCGTCCACACTGCACCGGCCAAACCAAACTCGGTGTCATTCGCGATCTCAAGGGCTTCTTCCTCGGTATCGAAAGGAATGGCAGCGACCACCGGACCAAAGATTTCAGTACGCGCTACGTCCATCTCGTTCGTCACGTTCGACAACACAGTGGGCGAAACAAAGTAGCCGCCCGAGGAGGGTTCAGCCGACCCTGCCGCAAGCGTTGCCCCTGCCTGAACGCCGCTCGCGATCATCTTCATGATGTGGTCATACTGCGTGCGATTGTTGATTGGCCCGACTTCGGTTGCGTCATCAAGCGGTGCACCCACCTTGATCTTTTTTGCGCCCATGGCAATCATGCCGACGAACTCGTCATAGATCGAACGCTGCACGAGCAGGCGCGAACCCGCCACGCAACTCTGGCCCGCGCCGGCGAAAATGGCGGCCTGGGCGGTCAACGCGGCACGCTTGAGATCGGCATCGGCGAAAATGATATTGGCAGACTTGCCGCCGAGTTCCAGCACGCAAGGAAGCACACGTTTCGCGGCGGCTTCGGCAATGCGCACGCCGGTTGCAGGAGAGCCGACGAACACGACCTTCTTCACGACCTTATGCGCGATGGCCGCTTGGGCAACGGTCTGGCCAAGGCCTGCAAGGACGTTGATGAGACCCTTCGGCGCGCCCGCTTTCTCGGCAAGCAATCCCACCACCAACGACGTGAACGGTGTCAGTTCCGAGGGCTTCAGCAAGACGGCATTGCCCATCGAGATGGCCGGTGCAACCTGCCATCCGCACGTAAAGACCGGAGCGTTCCAGGGCGTGATCTGCAGGACCGTTCCAGCCGGCTCGCGACGCGTGTAGTTCAGGTGCGAGGTTGGGACCGGAATGACATCGCCGTAGAACTTGTCCGCCCAGCCGCCGTAATACTCGAACATCTCGGCGACTTTCGCCACTTCACCCCGGCAGTCCCGAATCGGCTTGCCTGAACCGAGTGACTCGAGGCGGGCAATGCTTTCCGTGTCCTTGCGCAGCTCACGCGCGATCTCGAACATGACACGTCCACGCGCAGCATGCGTCAAAGCCCACCACTGTTTCTGAGCGCGCTGCGCCGCGTCGGCGGCGAGTTCGACCACCGCCGCGCCGCCGTCCTTGTATGCGAGGCTCGGCTTACCCGTCGCTGCGTCGTACAACTGGATCAGCTCACCCGCGCCTTCGATCAGTTCGCCGCCGACAAACGAGCCAATCGTCTTGGCGTTCGGGAAGAAATGCGCGAAGGCGGCCATCAGGTTTTCTGCCGCGTTGTTTTCCATATCTGGCTCCATGTGCTGGTTATTCTGCTGACTGCGTTACTTCTGTTCGATGAATTGAACGATGCGGTTGAAGTCTTCCGCATCGCCGATTGTCTCGGCGCTTTCTGCCCACAACCGCCCGGCTTCGGCGGCAATAGGCGCGCTGATGTTCTGGCTGCGCAGCAGGTCCATCGCAAGGCGAACGTCCTTGCGCATCAGCTTCATCGTGAAGCCGGAATCGAACTTGTCCGTGAAGATCCACGTGGGGTAATTCGTGAGCGTCGCACTGTTGCGCCCGGAGCCGCCATTAAGCGCTTCGACCAGCTTCTCGGGATCGACACCGGCCGCTTGCGCTGCGCGGACTGCTTCGCTGGTGGCAAGCAAGTGCACGCCCGTGAGCAGGTTGTTGATGATCTTCGTCACGTGTCCCGCGCCGACAGGGCCCACATGCACCCGCTTCGCGCTCATGACCGCGAGCATCGGCTCGACCGCCGCAACGTCTTCGTCGGAACCGCCCAGCACCATGGTCATGGTCGCGGTCGAGGCGCCCTTAGGACCACCGCTGACGGGGCCGTCGACAAATCCCACCTTCACTTCAGCCAGCGCCGCCGCTACCTTGCGCGTGCTGTTGGGCTCCGCCGTAGTGGTATCGACGACGATCAGGCCGGGCTTGGCGCTTGCCGCCACGCCGGCAGGTCCCAGCACCACCTCTTCCACAATCGCTGACGTGGGCAGCGAAAGAATGAGGACGTCCGAATCGCGCGTGATGTCGGCAATGGATGCGCGCTCGGATACGCCCTGTGCGTCGAGCTTGCCAGCAACACCTTCTGCCGCGTCGAAACCAAGCACGGTGTACCCGCCGCGCTTGAGCGAAAGGGCCATTCCGCGCCCCATGTTTCCGAGTCCGATGACCCCGACCGTCTTCATAAATCCACTCCGTGGCGAATACGCCGTCGACCGGATAGAACAGGTCTACCTGTCGGCGAGCGTGTTTTGGAGTTGTCATCTTCGGCCGGCGGGCCCCTATAATCAATCAATGCCAATATTGAGAATGTTCTAATTATTAGAACACTCGGAACGCTGAAACCACTGGGAACGAGCGATGGCCGACAACCTGACTGAAAGCAGAATCGTCTATTTTTTCGAAGCCGTTCGTTGCGGGACCATCCGCGCAGCTGCCGACTGGCTCGACGTCGCGCCGTCCGCGGTCAGCCGGCAGATCGGCTTGCTCGAAACAGAACTGGACGTTGCGCTGATAGAGCGTCACGCCCGCGGTGTGAAGCCGACGGAAGCCGGGCAGTACCTGATCGAATATTTCCGTGAACAACTCGCGCATAAAGACGACCTGATATCGCGGCTGCAGGAGCTGCGCGGGCTTCGAACCGGGAACGTCAACGTGATCCTTGGCGAAGGTTTTGTTTCCGATGTCCTGGCCGGACCCATCCAGCATTTCTGCAAGCAATATCCCGGCATCAAACTCAATCTGGACCTGGGCAGCACGAACGACGTGATGCGGCGAATCTCCGAAGACGAAGGCGAGATCGGGCTGGTGTACAACCCGCCGGGCGATCCAAAAATTGTTTCTCGTGCGATCAAGCTGCAACCGATGATGGCGATCGTCAAGCCGAACTTCCTGCGCGCGAGCAAGACGAAATCCATGAGCGTGCAGGAACTGGCCACCTACCCGATTGCAGCGACCCATCCCACCTATGGCACCCGTCAAATGCTCCAGGCAGTCGAGTTCGCGGAGAAGATTCGCCTGGAACCGGTTGTGACGACCAATTCGATCGGTCTCCTGAAGCAGTTCGCGATGTCAGGACTTGGCCTGGTGGTCCTGCCTGCGTTCGCCGTGACCATGGAAGTGGAGGCGGGCACGCTCCTCGCCATCGAGATCGATCATCCGATCCTGAT
>Ga0302183_10001404_pt1 | contig 11301 bp, 7 predicted proteins | sample I_Palsa_N3_2_FD_200232 | JGI IMG/M metagenome (GOLD analysis project Ga0302183, IMG submission 200232) | Peat permafrost microbial communities from Stordalen Mire near Abisko, Sweden - I_Palsa_N3_2 | ecosystem: Environmental > Terrestrial > Soil > Palsa > Peat permafrost | place: Sweden: Abisko...
GCGTGGCAATCCGTATCGAACATGCCGATCACGCACCGGGTCGTGCATGGTCGGCTGGCCACTACGACTTTTGCGCGTTCGCCAAAGATGCCATCGTATCTGATCGAATATACGGCGGGCGAACTGGGGCAGATCAGTGCGCACGCGGACAGCATTGCGTTCGGTATTTGGGCAGTGCGCGGCGAGGAGCAGGGTGGCAAGGAGGCTCTCGCCAACGCGCAGAATATCCTCGCCGACTACAACGATTACTTTGGATATCGTTTCCCGCTGCCTAAACTCGATTCCATAGCCGTACCCGGCGGCTTCACCGGCGCCATGGAGAACTGGGGTGCCATCACTTACAACGATCAGCTGCTGTTGCTGACGCCGGTGAGCACCCTCGGTGATCGGCAGCAGGTGTTCAGCGTCCAAGCCCACGAGATGGCACACCAGTGGAATGGCGATCTCGTCACCATGGGATGGTGGGATGACATCTGGCTGAACGAAAGCTTCGCCTCCTGGATGGCCGCAAAGGAGACGGCGCAGCGCAATCCGGATTGGAAATGGTGGGAAGACCAGGACGACGACAAGGAAGACGCGATGAGCGCCGATGCGCGTGCGACGTCGCATGCCATACAGCAGCACGTGACCGACGAGCTGCAGGCAACGAATGCTTTTGATCCGCAGATCACCTATAGCAAGGGGCAGGCCATTCTGCGCATGTTTGAGGCGTATCTCGGTGCGGATATCTTTCGCAGCGGCGTACGCGGCTACATGCAGGCGCGAGCATTTTCCAACGCGACCACCGCCGATCTGTGGAACGCGCTCGGCCGCGCGAGCAACAAGGATGTTGGCGCGATGGCTGCCGGCTGGACCGAGCAAGCAGGCTTTCCACTGATTGCGGTGGCGGCGCGTTGCGATGCCGCCGGCGCCCGTACGATCAGCCTATCGCAGACGCGATTCCTGCTGAGCGGGGCGGATGCGGCGGCCTCCCATTGGAACGTGCCGCTGCAGATCCGGGCGGGGGCCGATGGCACGCCGCAGAGCGTGCTGTTGTCAGGCTCGGACCAGCCGATCAAGGCAGGTCGTTGCGATGAACCTTTGAGCGTCAATGCCGATGCGATCGGGTTTTATCGCGCCATCTACGATCCTGCGACGCTCGCAACAAACACGAGGAACTTTGGCCATCTTCCCGATGCTGACCGGATTGCGCTGCTTGATGATCAGTGGGCGCTGGTTGAATCGGGGGCGCAGCCGTTGCCGAGCTATCTCGCATTGGCATCCTCGATGGGCGCTGACCTTGATACGCGCGCGTGGGAGCAGATTGCCCAGGCTTTGGAGACGATCGAGTACGACGAGCGAGGCACGCCGGGACACGATGCATTTGCAGCTTACGGACGCTCGATCCTGGGGCCCGCGTTCGAGCGGCTCGGCTGGAATTCAGGGCCTACGGAGACCCCCGGCCTGCAGCGGCTGCGCAGAGCGCTGATCGGTGATCTCGGCGCCTGGGGCGACGCTGCGGTCATCGCCGAGGCTCGCAAGCGTTTCAATGCGTTCGTCATCGATCACAAGGCGATCGCACCTGACGATCAATCGGTGATCCTGACGGTAGTTGCGCGCTATGCGGACTCCGCAGCCTTCGATCAATTGCACGCGATCGCCAAGGCGGCCACGGAGGAAGCGGAGCTGGAGCGTTACTTCGTGGCGCTTATGACGGTGCGTGATCCGCAGCTGGCCGCGCGCGCGGTGCAGATTGCGCTGTCTTCCGATATTCCGCCGCAGGCGGAGTCGTTGCGTCTTCAGCTGATCGGCGTGCTCGGCCGCGAGCATCCGCAGCTATCGTGGAATACGTTCAGTACCAATTCCGAGAAGCTGCTGGCGCAACATACAGACCTTGCCCCGCTCATCATTGCGCAGTACGTTCCCGCGATGTACTGGAATGCTCTGCCGCTGCCCGACCTTGAAACATGGGCGCGTGCGCACGTACCGGCCGAGATGTCAGCGTCTGTCGACCGCGGCATGGAGACGGCGCGCTTCAAATTCGCCGAGAGAAAAGCTCTTGTGCGCGAGGCGGACGCATTTCTGCACTGACGCGTCGTCCTCGATCCCTCGGGGTCTTTTATCGCACTCCTATTCCCAGGCAGGCCGGCGAAGCTGCGGAAATTTTCCACGAACACATCGGGTTTCGTCATCCTGGTGATAACCCTCATCGACGCGAACTATTTACGCGGCCCCCTCACGCGCTACATTGCCGCGCGCACCGGCCGCTACATTCGCATCGACGGCAACCTGAAGGCGCACCTTTTGTCATTCACTCCCGGCTGGTGGTCGAACGCGTGGCTATTGGCAACCCGCCGTGGATGCCCGCCGGTCCCACGGCGGAAATCGGCACCCTCTCATTGTCGTTTGAGCTGCTGCCGCTGTTCAGGCAGTCATTCGTCATCAGTCGACTTGAAATGCACGGTGCGGTGTTGCATCTCGCGCGCAAATCCGACGGAAGTGCGAACTGGCAGGCCCATGCACCGGGCACGGTCGCCGGCAAAGGCCCGCCGCTCATTCACAGCTTGTCGATGCCCAACGCTCACGTGGGACTCGAGGATGAGCGCAGACACCTGCACTTCGACGGTACCGTCTCGATTCACGATTCCCAGGGGGCAGCCGGCAGCAGTCCGTTGCAGATCGACGGAGCAGGGAAGCTCAACACGAGGCCCGTGACGTTCACGATCAACGCTGATGCGCTCGCGAGCGCAACCCACAAGCGGCCCTATCTTTTTGCATTCGTGGAAAGTTCGAGTGGCTCACGCCTTAGCGGCAGCGGCTCGCTGCCGCAGCCTTTCGATTTTCACTTCGTAGACGCCACCTTCGAGGCCGAAGGCGCGGACCTGAAGGACATGTACTACCTCGCGGGTATCACACTTCCGGATACGGGTGCCTATCGTCTCTCCGGCAAACTTACGCGCCGCGGGATGCATTTCCAGTACAGCGATCTCCTCGCGACCTCAGGGCAGAGCGACATGCGCGGTACTCTGTCGATCGAGATCTCAGGCGAGCGCCCGAAGCTCGACGCCGACCTGCACTCGCAACTTCTGCGATTGGCGGATCTCGGCGAGCGCGCCGCTGGGCGGATGCCTAAATCCGACGCTGCGAAGCCGCTCCTGCTGCCCGACACGCCGATACGGCTCGTGGGCATCCGCCGTGACGATTCGGTTGTGAATTTTCATGCGCAGACCTTTGACGTGGGCCGCACGGCGCTGCATGCAGTCGCGGCGCAGATCAGCATCGATCACGGGGTCTTCACCATACCGGCGCTCTCGGCGACCTTGGCCGAAGGCAAACTCGGCGGTCGCCTTCGTTTTGACGCGACGCAGGAGGTGCCGACGGCGAATCTAGACCTGAAGATGGGCAATTTACGGCTGGGCCAGTTTGCTCATAAGGACGCTGCGGAGCCGCCAATCGATGGTCTGCTGGACGCACGTCTCATCCTCAAAGGACGGGGAGATTCGATCCATGAGCTTGCCGCAACGGCGAACGGGACGGTCGCGGCAGTGCTGCCGCACGGGGCGATTCGCGCCTCCTTCGCCGAGCTCACCGGAATTGACGTCACGCGGGCATTGGGTCTGGCGATGCGCAAGGATCGCAAGGAAACGCCCGTTCGCTGTGGAATCGCGAGCTTTCAGGTTCACGATGGCACGGCGAGCACCGCAAGCCTCGTGGTCGATACAGATCCAGTACTTATTACCGGCAACGGCGAGATTCATCTCGGCGCTGAATCTGTGGATATCGCGGTCCGCGGTCGTCCGAAAGGCTGGCGTCTGGTGCGCGTGCGCTCGCCGGTGTTAATCCGCGGCACCCTCAAACATCCGACGGTCGGAATCGATGCACGCAATTCCATCGTCCAAGCGGGCGAGGCGGTCGCCCTCGGCGTTGCGCTGACACCGATTGCGGCGCTTCTGGCATTCGTCGATCCCGGGCTTGCCAAGGACGCCGACTGCGCGACCTTGCTCGCCGAGGCCAAGACGGACGGTGTTCATGTAAACCCGACGGCACCTGGGCACTGACGCGACCGAATTCTTGGACCGCGCACCGCCGTGAATGGTAGAAAAGCAGTTCAAAGCTTGCTCACCGTAACATGAAGATCGCGACTTTCAACGTCAATGGCATTCGAAGCCGTCTTGCGCACCTGCTCGAGTGGCTGGACAAAGAGTCGCCTGATGTCGCCTGTCTCCAGGAGCTCAAAGCGCCGGATCCAAGCTTTCCGATCACGGCCATACGCGAGGCAGGCTACGGCGCCATCTGGCACGGTCAGGCCTCGTGGAACGGAGTTGCGATCCTCGCAAAAGGCACGGATCCCATCGAAAGTCGCCGCGGCTTGCCTGGCGATCCTGACGATACACACAGTCGCTATATTGAGGCGACGGTCGAAGGCATCTTGGTTGGATGCCTATATCTGCCCAACGGCAATCCACAACCTGGTCCAAAATTCGATTATAAAATTGCCTGGTTCGAGCGTTTGATCAAGTACGCAAAGACTCTGCAGGCCTCCGCTCGTCCAGCCGTCCTGGCCGGCGACTTCAATGTCGTGCCGACGGACTTTGACATCTACAACCCGAAATCCTGGAGGAAAGACGCGCTGCTGCAACCCAAGGTGCGCGAGGCGTACCGCCGCCTGCTCGCACAGGGCTGGACCGATTCGTTACGTACACGACATCCTGAAGAGCCGATCTATACTTTCTGGGATTACTTTCGCAACCATTGGCAGCGTAATTCGGGGCTGCGCATCGACCATCTGCTACTGAGCAGAAATCTCGCGGCGCGTCTCGTTGATGCAAATGTTCATAGCTGGGTGCGAGGCCTGCCCAAGGCGAGCGATCATGCGCCCGCGTGGATTCAGCTCTCTTCTGGCGCCAAGGCGAAATTGAAAGCCGCCAAGCGATGAATTGTCGTATCGCTCTCGGGACACATGAAATCTGAATTTGGCATTCAGGCCGGCACGCTCGCCGACGTCCCGCAAGTCATCGCCCTGATGGAGGAGTACTGGACCTTTGAGGGCATTGCCGGATTCGAGCGGGCGCGCGCCGCGGCGTTACTTCGGCATCTTCTGTCGCAACCGCATCTCGGCACTGTCTGGGCGGCGCACGTGGGCGCTCGGGTGGTCGGCTATCTCGTAGCCGTGCTGATTTTCAGCTTTGAATATCAAGGACTCGTAGCCGAGATCGACGAACTATATGTGTCGCCGCAGGTACGCCGCGACGGCATCGGTGCAGCGCTTCTTGATGTCGCCGAGGCGAGCCTCGCTGCCCGCGGCTGCACCTGCTTGCAGCTGCAGCTCGGCGCCGGCAATGATGCTGCGCGTGCTTTCTATCAGCGCCGCGGGTACGGTGCTCGCGAGAACTACGAACTCCTTGATAAAAAGCTCGCGGCGCCTTCTATCAAGTAGTCGGCTCATGTCACCTTCGGACGGGCGCGGCGAATCGGCTTGGGAGCTCGGCGGGACGGCGAGCCTCAGAGAAAGGGGCCTCCATGTCTCTTTGCGGATCGGGGCGGGGCGACAGCGGAAGAGCCGGAACGTTAAACTGTCCGATGAACTGCCCTCATCCAACAACCCGCTAAACAGCCGTGCCCTTCGTCACCTCTGCAGCGCTCGATAAAACGTACGACGTCATCGTCGTGGGTTCCGGGGCTGCCGGGGGACAGAGCGCGTACACGCTCAGTATGGAAGGCGCCAAGGTTCTCATGCTGGAAGCAGGCAGGAAGTACGTTCCTGAGACCGAAACGCCCATGTTTCAGACACCAGACCAGGGACCACTGCGCGGCGCGTCGACGCCTGATAAGCGCTTCGGCTTCTACGACGCAACGGTCGATGGCGGCTGGGATGTCCCCGGCGAGCCCTATGTCCGGGCAACGCATGACGCCGCGGGGCGCTTTGACTGGTGGCGCGCACGGATGCTCGGCGGCCGTACTAACCATTGGGGCCGCATATCACTGCGCAACGGGCCGTACGACTTCAAAGTTCACTCGCGTGACGGTCTGGGATTTGACTGGCCTCTTTCCTACGCGGATCTTGCCCCCTACTACGACAAAGTTGAGCTCTTGGTGGGCGTGTACGGCAGCAACGACGGGCTGGAGAACACTCCGCCTTCCTCCCCAGGGTGTCTATTGCCTCCGCCGACGCCCATCGTCAGCGATCGCTTGATCGCGCAGCGCGCTCGGCGTCTCGGCATTCCGGTGATCGCCGGCCACCGCGCCGTACTCACGCGGCAATTGGACTTCAGGAGTTCGCCTGCGCGCTTGCATCCCGGCAACCCTACGGCGCAGGGGATCATCGCGGCAGACATGCAGCGGCGCGCCGCGTGCATCTGGGCGACGCCGTGCGGACGCGGCTGCTCGATTCGCGCCAACTATCAATCGACGACCGTGCATCTGCCGCCGGCGCTTGCGAGCGGCAATCTCGACATTGTCACCGACGCGATGGTCCACGAGATCACGCTCGGCAAGCGCGGGCTCGCAAGCGGGGTGAACTTCATCGACAGGACCAACGGCAAAGAGTGTCACGCCGCCGCGCGCGTGATCGTCCTCGCCGCGAGTTCCTGTGAATCCGTCAGGATTTTGCTCAATTCCAAGAGCGCCCGTTTTCCGCGCGGGCTTGCGAACTCGAGCGGTAAACTCGGCCGTTATTTGATGGACACGGTCGGCAGCAGCCTCGCTGGTCAGATTCCGCTGCTTGAGAGTCTGCCACCCCTCAACGAAGATGGGGCAAGCGAAAGTCACGTGTATACGCCGTGGTGGCTTTACCAGGAGCAGTTGGCAGGGAAACTCGGGTTCGCGCGCGGCTATCACATCGAATTCGGCGGAGGCAAGCGCATGCCGGGCCTGGGGACCCTGGCCGGCATCGAATGGCTCACCGCCGGAAGCTACGGCAGGAAATTCAAGGAGGATGCCAGGCGTTACTATGGCTCCTTTGTCAGTTTTGATGGCCGCGGTGAGATGATCCCGAACAAAGGCTCGTATTGCGAAATCGATCCGCACGTGAAAGACAAGTTCGGCATTCCCGTGTTGCGGTTCCACTGGAAATGGTCGGAGCATGAGACGCGGCAGGCCGCACACATGCAGAACACCTTCAAAGAGATCATCGAAGCAATGGGTGGCCGCGTAAACGGTGCAGTCGAAACCGACGGCGCCAAGGCCATTCAGGCGGGCGGCTCCATCATTCACGAGGTCGGCGGCGCCATGATGGGGCGCAAGGCAAAGACATCAGTCACAAATCGCTGGGGTCAAACCTGGGACGTCAAAAACGTTTTTCTGACGGACGGCTCCGTGTTTGCGTCGAATGCCGATAAAAATCCCACGCTGACCATCATGGCGCTTGCCTGGCGCGCTGCGGATCATATCCTCGACCTCATGCGCAGGAAGGAGCTGTGATGGATCGGCGCACGACGATCAAGTGGGTGCTCGCCGCGTCCGCGGCGATGCCGTTCCTCAAACAGCGCGTAGCGGGCGTCGAGGCGTCGAGTGCGGCACCGCAGGCTCAAGGCTATGGCACCGATCCCGATCTTACAAAGGTCTATCATGCTGCTGATCTGTGGCCACTCCTACTCACTCCCGCCCAGCGGCGCACGGCGAGCGCCTTGTGCGACGTCATCATCCCGGCTGACTCGGTATCGCGAAGCGCCTCCGCCGCGGGCGTCGTCGATTTCCTTGCCGAGTGGGTGAGCGCGCCCTACCCAATCCAGGTGAAGGATCGCGCGCTGATTCTCGACGGACTTTCTTGGATGAATTCGGAAGCGACGCGCCGCTTCGGCAGGGAATTCGCTTCTATCAAGCTAACCCAACAGCACTTGATTTGCGATGATATCTGCTTCGAACAGAACGCCAAGCCCGCATTTGCCCAGGCCGCCAGGTTCTTCACGCGCTACCGCGACTTGACCGCTGGCGGCTATTACTCGAGCGCTGCCGGCCGTAAGGATCTGCAATACATTGGCAACGTGCCGCTTAAATCGTTTGACGGGCCTCCGCTTGCACTGCTGCAGAAGCTAGGACTCGGCCCGGAACAGATGCAGAGCAATTGAGGGGCAGGCAAACATGACTCGCATTCAGAATAAATCCGCAATGCGCCGTCTCGGCGTGGGCTTCGTCGGCAGCGGCTTCAATGCGCGCTTTCATATGCAAGCATTGCGTGCCGTGCGCGATGCGGACGTACGCGGCGTGTGGAGTCCGAATGAGAAGCACGCGGAGTCTGCCGCCGCGCTCGCGCGCAGTTTGGATATCGGCGATGCGCAGCCCTTCGCATCGATCACCGACATGGTGGCGGATCCTGCGATTGACGCGCTCTGGCTCACTGGCCCGAATCACACGCGTGTTGAAAACTTCGAGGAGATCGTGCACGCGCTCGAGCGCGGCCGCGGAACGCTGCGTGGCGTTGCCTGCGAGAAGCCGCTGGCGCGCACGGTGGCCGAAGCGACGCACATCATCCGTCTGATCAAACGCACCGGCATTGCACACGGCTATCTTGAGAACCAGGTTTTCGCGCCGCAGGTACAGGCCGGCCGTAGTTTGCTGTGGACGCGCGGCGCGGCAACGACGGGCCGACCGTATCTTGCGCGCGCCGCCGAAGAGCACGGCGGTCCGCACATGCCGTGGTTCTGGCGCGGAGACCTGCAAGGTGGCGGCGTGCTCAACGACATGATGTGCCACTCGGTCCTGCTCGTGCGGCATCTCCTCACCCGACCCGGTGCCGCGCTCGCATCGGTACGGCCCGTGCGCGTCACGGCGCACATCGCAAGCCTCAAATGGTCGCGGCCGTATTACAGCGAGCAGCTTGCGAAGACCTTCGGGCGCAAGGTGGATTATGCCCGCACGCCCTCGGAAGATTTCGCCAGTGCAACGCTCGAATTCGCAACAGATGACGGTGACACCGTGATCGGTGAGGTCTCCACATCGTGGAGCTTCGTCGGCGCGGGGCTGCGGGTGTCTGCCGAACTCTTGGGTCCGGAATACTCGATGGCCTGGAACACACTCGACAGCGGACTTAAGGTGTTCTTCTCGCGCGCAGTGCGCGGCAAAGCAGGCGAAGACCTTCTCGAGAAACAGAACGCGGAAATCGGATTGATGCCTGTGGTCGCCAATGAAGCCGCCGCCTACGGTTACGAGAATGAAGATCGCCATTTCGTGCGCGTGTTTCTCGGCAAGGAAGAGCCGCTGCTGACTTTCGACGACGGCCTCGAAGTCGTCAAAATCCTCATGGCGGCCTATCAGAGCGCGGAGCAAGGCAAGACACTCGCATTCCCACCGCGCGGCCTCGACAAGTTCGTTCCGGCCGTCGCGCGCGGCAAATGGAAGCCTCAGCCGGAGCATTGATATGGCAGATCCAAAGGACCTTACCCGTCGTGAATTTGTCAGCGATGCCGGCAAAGTGACGCTCGGCACAATGGTGGCGGCGAGCGCGCCGCTCATGGTTCCCGAGCGCGTACTCGGGCGCGGCCGGCACTCGAAGAGCGACAAAGTCAACATCGCCATCGTCGGCTTCGGCGGCATGGGAAGCCAAAATGCTCTCGTGCTCGCGCAGACCGAGCACATCGGCGCGATTTGCGACGTTGACTTCCGCTACAGCGAACAGCAGGTGAGTGACAACCTGGCAGACCGTGACGGCAAGCCGCGAGCCGATGGCCTTCAGCTGCAGGAGCAGTTCCGCAAGGCCAAGCGCTATACGGATTTTCGCGAGTTGCTGACGAGGGAGAAGAGTATCGACGCGGTGGTCGTCGCAACGCCCGATCACCTGCATGCAGTCATTGCGAGGGCGGCGATGGACCTCGGCAAGCATGTGTATGTGCAAAAGCCGCTGACGGCCACAGTGCATGAGGCCCGCGTCCTGCGTGAATACGCGCTCGCCCACCCAAAGCTCGTGACACAGATGGGCAATCAGGGGCATTCAAGCGACGGCGCGCGCCTCATCAACGAGTGGATCCAGGCGGGGCTCATCGGCCCCGTGCACGAGGTGCACGTTTGGACGAACCGGCCCATCGTGTTCTGGCCGCAGGGACTGCCGCGTCCGACCGGTGTAACACCCCCCGAAGTTGCCGGTTCCTTCGGCAATCCTTGGACCTACCGTCATGTGCAGGACGTTCTTGCTGGCGCGATGGGTGCCGGTGGCACACCTCCTGCCGGTCTTGACTGGAACCTTTACCTCGGGCCGGTTGCTGAAAACATTCCGTATCACCCGGTCTACCATCCCTTCAATTGGCGCGGCTGGCTTGATTTTGGTTCCGGCGCGCTCGGCGACATGGGGGCGCATTTGCTCGATCATCCCTTCTGGGCGCTCGGGCTCACATATCCGACCAGCATCGAGGCGACGTCGACTCCCTGGGGAACGACGGCTGTTGCGCCGCTTGATCCGACTGCGCCGGCCACTACTCCCGCCGGACGGCCTCAGCGCAAGCCCGTGTCATTTCCGCTCTCGACCAGCGTGCACTATCAATTTGCCGCCCGCGGCGACCAGCCGCCCGTTAGGCTCTTTTGGAGCGACGGTGGGATCTATCCGCCTCGTCCGGATATGCTGCCCGATGATGTCGAGCTCACAAGCGAGGGTGGCGTAATCTTCATCGGCGAGAAGGGCATCCTCCTGCATGGCACGTACGGCGATAATCCGCGGCTCTATCCGCAGTCGCTGATGGACCAGGCGGCCTTGGTACCCAAAACCCTTCCACGAATCCCCTGGAGCCATGAGCTCAATTGGGCCAAGGCGATTCGCGGCGAGACGAAGCCGAGCTCACCCTTCGAATATTCGGCGCAGCTCACCGAAACCATGCTCTTGGGCATCGCGGCGCTGCGCGCCGGCCAAGGCAAGACGCTCGTTTACGACGGAGAGCAGGGACGGATCACGAACGTGGCCGACGCGAATCAGTACCTGACGCGTGAGTATCGCCCCGGGTGGGCCCTTTGAAACGCAAATACAAGATCCTGACCGCAATGCTGCTCGGGGTGATCTGCGGCGCCGGGCACTGCAATGCGCAGGCTGCGTCGGGCGCGGTCGCGGGTGCCTGGCGCGTGCTGTTCGATGGCACAACCTTGGAGGCGTGGCGCGGCTGGAAATCACGCGGCATCCCGGAAGGATGGCGCATCGTCGCAGATACCCTCACCAAAGAGGGCGAAGTTGACGATCTCATCACGCGTGCGCCGTTCGGCAATTTCGAGCTCGAGCTCGAATGGAAGCTGGGAAAGGCGGGCAACAGCGGCATTTTCTATCGCGGCACGCGCGAATACGATTACATCTATTGGAGCGCTCCGGAGTATCAACTCCTCGACGACGCCTATGCCAAAGACGGTCGC
>Ga0302183_10001405_pt1 | contig 11297 bp, 10 predicted proteins | sample I_Palsa_N3_2_FD_200232 | JGI IMG/M metagenome (GOLD analysis project Ga0302183, IMG submission 200232) | Peat permafrost microbial communities from Stordalen Mire near Abisko, Sweden - I_Palsa_N3_2 | ecosystem: Environmental > Terrestrial > Soil > Palsa > Peat permafrost | place: Sweden...
AAGCAGGAAGCCTACAACACCATGCACAACATCACGCCGCAATCGATCATAAAATCCGTGGACATGCAGCTCGCCAGAATCGTCGAAGCCGATTATCTCCCCGTGCCCGCCGACGAAGTCCTGATCAGCGACATCTCCACCGAAGCGCAGCTCGCGCAAGCCATCGTTCAGCTCGAAACGCAAATGCGCGAAGCCGCCAAGAATTTTGAATTTGAACGCGCCGCCGCCTTGCGCGATCGTGCCCGGGCCCTCAAGCAGCGCGATATGAGCGCCATTTTTGCTGCACCCCCGGCCGCTGAAATTCCATCTAACACTTTGCCGCCGGAAGCGAGCGTCCCTGCATCTGCTTCCAGCGCGCCCGCACCGCAGCCGGCGCCCAAGCGCGCGGCAGGGAAAACAACCCAGTGAGGTTCGCTTGAGACAAAATCCGATTTTGCGGCTCCCGCGGTTTTCCTTCGCCGTCATTCTCTTTCTTCTCCTAATTCTCGGTAACTCGCCCTCCGCGTCTTGCCAGACTCAGCCCAACAATGAATTCGGCGTCTGGGCCAGTGGCGCGCCGAATTCCGCCCGCGTCATCGCCGTAACCAGCGACCGCGAGTTCGCCGCTCTCGGATTCCGTTACGCCCGAAAGCTCAGCGACCGCCGCCTCGTCTCCATCGCATGGACCGTCGACGTCATCCCCGCCGAAATCGTCATGCAGCCGATGATTCTCGGGAGCATCGTCACCACCAGTCCGCCGCATACCACTTACATCCTTGGCCCCACCGAAGCCGTTTTCGCCGGCGGCGTGAATCCCCTCGGCTTGAAGTTCAATTTCCTGCGCGACCGCCGCTTCCAGCCTTTCGTCGCCTCCACCGCCGGCTTCGTCGCCGCCGTCCGCCCCATCCCGGTCGACGTCTCAAAAGAAACCCGCTTCAATTTCACCTTCGATTTTCAAATCGGCTTCGAGCGCTTCAACTCCTCCCGCACCCGCGCCTGGACCTTCGGCTACAAGCTCCAGCACATCTCCAACGCCAACCGCGGCGACATCAATCCCGGGGTGGACTTCAACGTCCTCTTCATCGGCTATTCTTTCTTCAAGTAGGGAAGTGAAATCCGCGTGCACTAGGGTTGCGTCCGCGACGTCTTTCGTCTTTGGTAGGGGCACGGCATGCCGTGCCCGGTGCCGCGTAACGCAGATCGCGCCGATGCGCCTAAACGCTCGCAATTTGTGTTTCGTCAGGGCACGGCTTCAGCCGTGCCGAAACGTGGCCAATGCTGTTGGGGCTTTAGCCCGTGAGGGAGCATGCGATCCGTCAAGTTCTAAACCAACCCCCGCCTCAATTCCTCCAACCGATAAAACGTCCCGCGCCACGTAATCCCGCCGCTCCACAGCGTCACAATCGTTGACCTCGCCAGCATCCAAACAAAAATCACCGCGCCAATCGGAAACGTCAACGCATAAAGCGGCGAAATCTTGAATTCCATGCACGCGCCGATGTCCATCGCAATCGCCAGTCCCACCGCAATCCCCGCAAACACCAGGGCCCACCCGCGCACAAAGGGCAGCGCCGCCCACGGCGCCACGCACATGGCCAGCAGCCCGAAAATTTGCCACCCGACGGTCGCCAGTGAATATCCGCTGAACGCAAAAAAATTCTTCGTCGTGCCGCGGATGATGTTCTCCACCCCATCCTGCCAATGAACGCTCACCGCCTCCTCCGCATTCGCGATCCCGGAAAGAAATCCCGCCTCTTTCGCCAGCTTCCCGAGTTTCATGTCGTCCACCACTTCCATCGCCAGCCGCCGGTGCGTTCCCATCGTTTCATACGCGCTCCGCCGTACCAGTTGAAATGCGCCGATGCCGGCAAACTCCCCCGCCTGCGGATCGCTCACCCGCCACGGGCGCAGGCTCATCAGAAAAGCCAGCCCGAAAAATGTCATCGCGATCTTCTCGCCAAACGTGAACACTTCGGTCCGCGCCGAAAGCGTCAGATGCTCCCAGCCGCGCTTTTGCGCCAGCGCGATGGTGCTGCGCAGCACGCCGGGCTCGAATCGCACGTCCGCGTCGGTAAAAACCAGCCACTCGCCACTCGATTGCTCGTAAGCTTTCTGCAGCGCGTGCGGTTTCCCCAGCCAGCCGGATGGCAGTTTCTCAACGCACACATACTTCAGGCGCGTATTCCCGCGCGCCGCGCTCTGCAAAATCTCCCCGGTAGCGTCCGTAGAGCGGTCGTTCACGCCCACGATTTCATATGGCGGGTAGTCCAGCGCCAGGAATGACTCGAGCGCCGCCGGCAGCTTGCGCGCTTCATCTCGCGCCGCAAATAGAACCGAAACGCTCGGGCAGTCCGCGTCCCCCAGCGGCTCTATGTCGTCCAGCGAAGGAATCGACGGAATCCCCCGCGCCGCATCAATAATCGCGACGACCCACAGAAACGCGATGGCGCCCAGCAGCCCGGTCGAAAAACAAACCCAAAAGAAGTGCAGCGTACAATTTCCTCCACCCGTAAAAAGTGCTTACAAGTTATGCTATCACGTGGCATGGAGCGCTCCCTTTCCATCGTCGGCGCCGGACGCGTGGGTCGCACGCTCGGAAAGCGTCTCCGCCAACTCGGCTGGCGCATCGGCGCGGTCGTCACGCGTTCGCAATCCTCATCGCGCGCCGCGGTTCGCTCGATTGGTGCCGGCAAGCCGCACGCAGCCCTCTCGCGTGCCGTGCTAGATTCGTCCGTGATTCTGCTGACGGCCCCGGACAAAGCCCTTGCGCCTATCGCTCAAGCCCTCGCGCGGCTTGCCGATGAAAGTTTAAGAGGTAAAATTGTGCTGCACACCAGTGGAGCTCTCGACCGCACCGTCCTTCGTCCGCTCGCGCGTCGTGGCGCGGCCGTCGGCTCGCTTCATCCCATGCAGACTTTCAGCGGCCGCGGAACGCCAAACCTAAACGCCATAATTTTCGCCGTCGAAGGCGATCCTCGCGCTCAACTCGTCGCTCGCGGAATCGCGCGCGCTCTTGGCGGTTTCCCCGTCGCCATAAAAGGGAAAAACAAGCCTGCCTACCACGCTGCTGGCGCGCTGGTAGCCGGCCACGGGTTGGCTCTCGTGGAATCTGCCGCGCAGGTTCTCAGGCGCATTGGCTTCACGCGCGCCAGCGCTGCACAAGCCTTGCTGCCGTTGATGCGCCAAATGCTCGATAATTTCGAGCGCCTCGGCCCCCGCGCTGCCTGGACCGGCCCCATCTCCCGCGGCGATTTTGCCATCGTGAAGCAACACAAGCGCGCCATGCAAAATCATCCGCGCGAATTTCAGCATTCTTACGCCGCGCTTTCTCTGCTCGCAGGCCGGGTTCTAGCCAAGAATCCCTCCGCGACTTTGAAGCAGCTCAAGCGCGCGCTAAAATAATCCAGGGAGGAAAGTTTTGAAGAAACTCCACATTCCAGTCGAGCACACCACGCTCGCGAACGGCCTGCGCGTCGTCGTCTCGCCGGACCATTCCGCGCCCGTTGTCACCGTCGGCGTGTACTATCAGATCGGTTTTCGCCTCGAGCCCCGCGGCCGCAGCGGTTTCGCCCATCTTTTCGAGCACATGATGTTTCAAGGCTCCGAAAACGCCGGAAAGATGGAGCACATTCGCCTCATCAATTCTTCCGGCGGCGTGCTCAACGGCACTACCAACTATGACATCACCAATTATTTCGAGTCCGTGCCCTCCAACGCCCTCGAACGCGTGCTCTGGCTGGAAGCCGATCGCATGCGCGCACTGAAAGTTGACGACGAAAATCTGCGCAACCAGCGCGACGTAGTAAAAGAAGAAGTCCGCGTCAACGTCATGAATCAGCCCTACGGCGGATTTCCCTGGCTCGATCTTCCGCCTATCGCCTTCCGCAATTGGCCCAACGCGCACAATTTTTACGGCGATTTCGCCGATCTCGACGCCGCCACCCTCGCCGACGTCCGGAATTTCTATCGCACGTACTACTCGCCCAACAACGCCGTCCTCTTGATGCTTGGCGATTTCGATCCCGCCGAAGCCTTCGTCTTCGCCAATCGTTATTTTGACGACATTCCTTCGCATCCTCTTCCGCCTCGCGCTGATGTCAGCGAGCCTCCCCAAGCCGAAGAGCGCCGCGGCGAAGTGGTGGAAAAATTCGGCACGCTTCCCGCGCTCGCCATTGGTTACACCGTCCCGCCGCGCACCACGAGCGATTGGTACGCCGCCGCCATCCTCGACCGCGTCCTCCACGGCGGCCGCGCCGGACGCATTTATCGCGAGCTCGTGCTCGAAAAGCAAATCGCCGTGGAGACCGATGGCAGCATGGATGTCTTCGACGCCAACGGCCCCACGCAGATGGTCACCCGCATCTTCCATCGCCCCGAATTCACATCCGACGCGACCATCGCCGCCTATGACGAAATCATTCGCGAGCTTCGCGAAAAGGAAATCACCGAAGAGGAACTCGCTCCCGTGAAAGTGAAATTCCGCGCCGATTATTACTCTATGCTCGAAAGCGGCATGGGCTCGCACATGCCTCGTTTCGGCCTGATGCACTATCTCGCTTGCTTCACGCTCTTCGACGGTGATCCCCACCGCATCAACACCGTTCTCGATGGCTTCATGGCCGTCACGCCCGCTCAGGTCAAAGCCGCCGCGCAAAAATATCTCGTCCCGCAAAATCGGGCCATCGTGGCCCGGCGCCCGGCTGAAAGTGAAAATGCAAACGGAGACTCCCGATGACGACGAGCACGCCCGCAACAATAAACTCCCATCCTTCGTCGCCGCCCGCTCTCGGCCCCGAACGTCCCGCGGCCTGGCCCAAGCGCACCGTTCGCACTCTCGCCAACGGAATGCAAGTGGTCCTCGCCGAACGCCACGCCTTCCCCAAAATTTCCGCCCAGCTTTTCTTCCGCAGCGGAAACGCCGTCGTCGCGCATCGTTATCCCGGCCTCGCCGAGATCACCGCTACCGTCATCCGCACCGGGACGGCTTCGCGTTCCAGCCGCCAAATCGAAGAAGATCTTCGCCGCATGGGCGCCGACCTCGGCACCAGTGCCGGAGCCGATGCCAGCGCCATTGCCATCTCCGGTGTCGCCGAATTTTCCGAAGGCTTGCTCGAACTCCTCGCCGATCTCGCGCGCAATGCCTCCTTCCCAGTTGACGAATTCGAACGCGAACGCCGCCAGAAACTCGAAGGCCTGCGCATCGAACGCGCCACGCCCTCATTCCTCGCCACCGAGCGCCTGCGGCATGTCCTCTTCGGCAAGCATCCTTACGCCATCGTCGCTCCCACCGAAGCGCAGGTCGAAGCCTATCGCCACGAACAGCTCCCGGAATTCTATCGCCACAATTATTCGCCCGCGAACGCGCTTCTCGTCGTGGTCGGCGATTTCCCGGGCGATGCCATGTTCGAGCAAATCGAAAAAGTGTTCGGCGCGTGGAAGTCGCCCGCTCCCGCTCCGGTCGATTCGCCCGCGCCTCCGCATCATTCCGGCCGCCACGTGCATCTCGTGCATCTTCCCGGCGCGGTGCAATCGCAGGTGCTCGTGGGAAATCTCGGCATCACCCGCCGCGATCCCGATTGGTACCGCACCGTCCTGGCCAATTCAATTTACGGCGGCGCGTTTCATTCCCGCCTGGTCATCAATATCCGCGAACAGAAGGGCTACACCTACAGTCCCCGCAGCGGCCTCAACGCGCTTCGCCAGTTCGGCTACTTCAGCGTGCACGCAGCCGTGCGCAATGAAGTCACCGCCGCGACTCTCACTGAAATTTTCTATGAAATGGACCGCATGCGTTCGCTGCCCGTCACGAACGAAGAACTCGAAAGCGCGCGCAGTTATCTAAGCGGAGTTTTTTCTCTCGGCGTGGCCACCCAGGACGGCGTCCTCGGCCAGATTTCCGGCGTGTATCTCGACCGCCTGCCGGAGGATTATCTCGAAACCTATCGCGCGCGAATTCACGCGCTCACCGCCGACGACATCCTGGCCGCCGCGCGCCGTCACTTCGATTCGCCCAACGCGCAAATCGTAGTGGTCGGCGACCGCGCCCAGCTCGCCGCGCAGGCCGCTCTCTTCGGCGAAGTCACCGAATACGATGCCCAGGGAACTCAAATCTAAGGGCGGCCAAGGCCAAGCCCGCCGCTCGTTGTATCTGCTCGTCCTTTTTGCCATCGCGCTGCTCGCGGCAGGGAACTCGCTCGCGCAGAAGAAGCAGCCGCCATCGCAACCCATCGATCTCAACTCCGCCACGCCCGAACAACTTCAGCAAGTCCCCGGCATCGGCCCCAGCACCGCGAAGGCCATCGTAAATTTCCGCCAAAAAAGCGGCCCCTTCCAGCGTGTCGAGGACCTCCTCGCCATCAAAGGCATCTCCAAATCCCGCCTAGAAAAAATGCGCCCCTACCTCACCGTCATCCCACCGCCAAAAAGGCCGAAATAAACCGCCTGCCGCTCTGATCTGCAAAGTTTATACATACGATGCGCAAAGTCTGCTCCAGTGAGCGACTGAGGCTCTTCATTGACAAACTTGTTCCATGCCCGCTCCCCTCAATCCATACTCAACCGCAAATCCGAACTCCTTCGGGCGGGCCATTTGGGAGCACAAGGCTGTGATCCGCCGTGTCGAGCGGCTGGTGTATTGCGTTGTGGGCGTTTGGCTGCTTGCCGCATTTCTGGGCCATCGATTGACCTTTCATAAAATCGCTTTCGTCCTGGTCCTCTTGACTGGATGGGATTTGCTTTTGCAAATTGGTGCCTTGCGTTACAAACTGTGGGCCTTTCGCGGATATTATCTTCATCATCGTCCCAAGTCTGAAACCGGAAAGCGGATTCATCGGATCGGCTTCATAGCTTTCTCAGCTATCGTGTTCGTTTTTGCCTTGTGGGGAGCATTGCAAAACAGCATCCGCTAGTTTTGGCACGGTTCGTCGCTGAGGCTGTTTTTACCTCGTCCTCCGCCTAGACGGCACTTTTCCTTTCTGAGTTCTCGCCGCACTCATTGGCGACTTCGTCGCTGGCGTCGCCGGTGCCGCGCCCGTGCTCAGCACGTGCTTCGTCAGGTCCACCGTGAAGTAATCGAGGCTTGTCGCCGTTTTCGTCTGCTCGTTCACTCCCATCGAGTTGACCGCGATCGAATTCGGCGTGACCGTCACGCGCAAGTATCCGAACACATATTCGTTGAACGCTTCCAGCGTCAGGACGTTTCCTTTCCCGTCATTTCCCGGAATTCCCACCTTCGCCGTCGCGCCCCCTTGGCCCGTCCTGAATCCCTCGAGACCCTGATATCCGCCGTTGCCGGAAACGACGTAGGGAATCTGCCGCCCGTCGCTTTTCATTGTGCGCGTATAGCGCTCGTAGAGATGCGCGTGCCCCGATAGCACCAGGTCCGGCCAGATGCCCGCCTTCACGCACTGCGCGTCGATTTGTGCCAGCATGTCCGGGCTTGGAAAATGTCCGGCGCTTCCCGTAAACGGCGGGTGATGGACGGCGAGAATCAGCGCGCGCACGTCGCCCTTCTTGCGCTGCGCAACGGCAGCCTGTAGCTGCGCCAGCAAAAACGCCAACTGTGCCGTTCCCGCTGCGCCGCCGCTGATCACGCCCGCCGTCTCGCCCGCATTTGAATAGAGCCCGATAATCTTCGCCAACGGCGCGTCCAGCGTGAAATACACTCCGGGCTGCGTCATGGTGGTGCGCGCGCAACCCTGTGCCGCCGAGTCTTTCACCGGCTTCTTCGTGCAGAAATTTTCGACGAAGGGCTGGAGCGAGAATTTCATCGGAACGCTCGGCGAGGTCACCGAATCGTGGTTCCCGGGAATCGCAAAGATCGGCGCATCGTAATCGCGGTATGGATCGTAGAATTGGTCGAAATAGTATTGCTCTTGCCCAAAAAAGTAAACCACGTCGCCCAGATGGTAGAGAAACGCCGGCTGCCCGCTCGTTAAATCTTTCCCCGCCAGATCGGCGGCCATCGCATCCGCTACCGCGAATTGATGCGACGGCACTTTCACGCCACCGGTGTCCCCGGCCGAATGGAAGACGAGCTGCCCCGATTTCTGAATTTGGTTCGTAGCCGCGGTACCCAGCACTTCTTCGAGTGTCATGACCAACGGAGTGCTCGTCGGGGGCGGAATCTTCTCGACAATGGGAGGCGGTACCGCCACGCCCGCATCGGCATAAACATCCTTGGGATTGAAGGTGTTGAAGTTGTCCGGACTCGGATGCAAATCGCCAAACGCAAAACCAGTATTAGACATCGCCTTCCTCCTTTTCCGTGCGATAGCTCGAACCTATCCTGCTGCAGGCCGAGCCCGCCCTCCGGTGAGGTTCAAAACTGGAACACTGTACACTTATGCGTACATATATTCACTAAGTAACTATAATAGGAGGGAATCGAGCGTATGACCGGCAGCCGCGCTTTGCTCCGCGCATCGTTTGACGATGCATTCCGTCCGGCATAAGATTACTCCGACAATATCATTTGCCGCGCGTCTCAGGAGCTTCATGCTAATCAAGCGTCCCGGTTTCTTCGCAATCTTTATCGCACTCGGCCTTGCAGCAGCCGTTGTTGGAGTCCCGCTGATCAAGGCGCAGCCGAATTCTGCCTCCGCGCTCGGGCCTTCCGGCTATCATCTGCTGAAGAAAATCCCGCTCGGCGGCGAAGGCTTCTGGGATTACCTGAACTTCGATTCGCCCACGCGCCGCCTGTTTATTTCTCGCGCGACAAAAGTCATCGTCCTCGACGTGGACTCCGGCAAAGTTGTCGGCGAAATCCCCAACACCGAGGGCGTCCACGGCATCGCGCTCGCTCCCGAACTCGGCCGCGGCTTCACCTCCAACGGACGCGCCGGCACCATCACCATCTTCGATCTGAAGACGCTGCAAATCATCGGCAGCGCGCAGGCCGGCACGAATCCCGACGCCATCGTTTACGATCCCGCTTCCAAGCGCGTCTTCGCCATGAACGGCCGCAGCAAAAACTCCACCGCCATTGACGCCGCCACCGGAACCGTCGCGGGAACCATCGCGCTCGACGGCAAGCCCGAATTCGCCGCCGCCGACGGCGCGGGCCACGTGTACGTCAACATCGAAGACAAAAGCGAAGAGCAAGTGATCGATTCGCAGAAGCTCGCGGTGACAGCAACCTGGCCGCTCGCGCCGTGCGAGGAGCCCTCCGGCCTCGCCATGGACACCACGCATCGCCGCCTCTTCGCCGGATGCGGCAACGAAATGATGGCGGTGATCGACGCCGATTCGGGGAAGGTAATTGCCACGCCCCCCATCGGCGAAGGTGTGGACGCCAACGCCTTTGATCCCGGGACCGGGTACGCGTTTGCCTCCAACGGTGAGAGCGCCACGCTCACCGTGGTGCACGAAGATGCGCCGGACAAATTCTCCGTGGTCGAAGATGTGCGCACGCAAGCGCACGCGCGCACCATGGCGCTGGACCCGAAAACTCACGAAGTCTTTTTGGTCACCGCGGAATTTGGGCCGGCGCCGGAGCCGACCAAGGACAACGCGCACCCGCGTCCGGCCATGGTGAAAGATTCGTTCGTGGTTTTGGTTTTCGGGAAATAGCACGGAAGAAAATTCTTACAAAACCTGGTGGCTTGATTTCGCGCTGCCGGCCGCGAGCGGCACCTGGTCGGCGATTTCGAGTCCGTAGCCCTCGAGCGCGACGACTTTGCGCGGATGGTTCGTCAGCACGCGGATGCGCCGCAATCCCAGATCGATCAAAATCTGCGCGCCGATGCCGCTTTCGCGTTGCACCATGCGCTGGCGTCCCAGGTCCTGATCGAGTTCCTCGCGCTGATGGAACCGGATGCGCGGCAGCTCGCCGCTTTCGCCTTCCCGCGAATCGATCTGAAATCCGCGCCCGGTGTGGTGCAGGTAAACGAAAACTCCGCGCCCGGCCTTGGCGATGGCTTCGAGCGAGCGGTCAATGATGCCCTGGCAATCGCACGCGGTGGAGCCGAACACATCGCCGGTGAGGCAATGCGAGTGGACGCGCACGAGCGGCGGCCCGCCAGCCACGTCGCCGGGAAGCTCGCCACGAACCAGCGCGACGTGCAGCTCGTGGTCCGCGTCGCTCGAATACGCGATCATGCGGAAATTTCCATGCCGCGTGGGCAGAATCGATTCCGCAATGCGCCGAACGTAGCGCTCGTGCTGCATGCGGTAGCGGATCAGGTCGGCGACGGTCAGCAGCTTCATTCCGTGCAGGCGGCAAAATTCCAGCAGCTCCGGCGTGCGCGCCATGGTGCCGTCATCGTTCATGATTTCGCAGATCACGCCGGAATGATCGAGGCCGGCGATCCGCGCCAGATCCACGGATGCTTCGGTTTGTCCCGCGCGCACGAGCACGCCGCCGTTCCGCGCGCGCAATGTGTACACGTGCCCGGGCCGCGCCAAATCTTCGGGACGCGTGTTCGGATTCGTGGCGGTCAAAATCGTGGTGGCGCGGTCGGACGCGCTCGTTCCCGTGGTGGTTCCGCGCCGGGCGTCGATGGGCTCGCAAAACGGGGTGCCGAAGGCCGAGGTGTTTCGCGGCGTAATCGCCGCCAGGTTCAGCGCGTCGCAGCGCTGCTCCGTCAGCGCCAGGCAAATCAGCCCGCGCCCGAATTTCGCCATGAAGTTGATGGCTTCCGGCGTCACTTTCTCCGCCGCCATCGCCAGGTCGCCTTCATTCTCGCGGTCTTCGTCGTCCACCAGGACGATCATGCGTCCCGCGCGAATGTCTTCCAGCGCCTCTTCCACCGTCGCAAATGGCATTTTGTTCGCGGTCATTTTAGGTTGCTCGCCGTGGCTCTTTTCCGCGCTCATCTCGTTGTTTGACTATACCGGAGGCTGCGGCGCGCGGCAAGAATGTGCGCCGGGAGCGCGATTTTGAGAGTCCGAAATTTTGGCGATTAGAGCGGGTCGCCGTTGTTTGTTTTCTGTGAGTTAGAGTGGTTTCTATTCGTGGAGTTTGGCGATTAGAAGAAGCAAGTGGCGAGCGGCTAGTGGCGAGTGGCGAGTGACCCTTCGCCCGCTTGCGGCGGACTCTGGGCACGCGAGTGGGAAGTGGCGAGTGGCCCTTCGCCGATTTACAGCGGGCTCTGGGCAAGCAAGGGGCTAGTGGCGAGGGAAGGACGAGAGCCGGTTGGCCGGCGTCGGCTTCCGGCGGCAGAGGCGGGTCGTACTTGACGATCACGATGTGGCGGGTGGGAGGCTTGATGAACTGGCCGTCGTCGTTGATGCTGGCGTGAAGGCGGACGGCGGTGATGAGGGCGTTGGCGGTGACCCGGACAGATTGGGCGCGCTCGATGAGAGGTTCGAGCGCCATG
>Ga0302183_10001406_pt1 | contig 11297 bp, 10 predicted proteins | sample I_Palsa_N3_2_FD_200232 | JGI IMG/M metagenome (GOLD analysis project Ga0302183, IMG submission 200232) | Peat permafrost microbial communities from Stordalen Mire near Abisko, Sweden - I_Palsa_N3_2 | ecosystem: Environmental > Terrestrial > Soil > Palsa > Peat permafrost | place: Sweden...
TGGTCCACAGCACCATGTGCGCGGACTCCGGCACGAGCGAAACGAAGTCCCAGAATGTGTCGTGGGCTGAGCCGCCCTGCGGCATTTCGTTATGCGGTTCCGGTTTGACTGCGTGAACGAAGTCGGGGAACTTGATCGCGTCCTGAATGAAGAAGACGGGCATGTTGTTGCCGACCAGGTCGAAGTTGCCTTCGTCGGTGTAGAACTTGACCGCAAATCCACGGACATCGCGCACGGTGTCCGCCGAACCGCGTGAGCCCTGCACCGTCGAGAATCGTACGTACACCGGCGTTTCCTTGTTCGGGTCCAGCAGGAATGCCGCTTTCGTCAGGTCCGTATGCGCCTTGTATGGCTTGAACACGCCGTGCGCGGCCGAACCGCGTGCATGCACGATGCGCTCGGGAATCCGCTCGTGATCGAAGTGCGTGATTTTTTCACGCATGATGAAATCTTCGAGCAGCGAGGGTCCGCGAGGACCGGCTTTAAGCGTGTTCTGGTTATCGGAAACCTTGACGCCCTGGTTAGTCGTCAGGGCTTGATTCGTCGCGTCCGAGCGAAACTGCTCAAGACTGTCGAGCTTGGGATTGGTGTTGTTTTGTGACGGTGTTCGCGCAACTGCGCTGGTGTTTTTTGAGGGCGCGGGTGCGCCAGCATTCTTCTTCGAGGTCGGCATCGGGGGAACTCCAGTGTGCAGTTGAAGTGGCGCATTCGACATGCGCTCGTTCGTCCGTTCGCAACTTGTGTTCCCGCCGATGCCGTGGCTCAAACCCTCGGCAATTGCCCGCTATTTCGCTTCAATCTTGCGTTGCTGCAGTGCGCGAATCCGCCCCATGGCTTCATGATCGGTCGTCGCGGCTTGATACATCTTCGCTAGATCCGCCTTCAGTTGCGTGCGCGAACCGCCATCGAGATAGATCATGTGACCGGACGGATAGAATTTCGCCGTTAAATTAGCCCGCACGGTTTTATCGATGAGCGGCATTTGCTGCAGGTCCAGCACGGTCTGGTAGAACGGCGTCACGAAGTCGTAGAAACCATTCGCCGACAGCACCTTCAAGTCGATGTTGAGCGCCATCACCGCAGCCAGGTCACCCGCCGTATAGAGAATGATGTTGCCCTTCGCGTCCACGCCCTTCTGGGCGCCCGTCGGGTCCGTGTGATGGAAGTCCCAGTTGGCGAAAGCCTGGTCGTTGAGGTCCGTGAACGACGACGTGGACGTGAACTTCAGCTGCTCGTTCAGGTACTCGTTCCACATTGCCGTATAAACCCCGGTCACCGCCGTCATGGTGGGGTCGTTGCCGCCGGAATTCGGATCGATCTTGCCCGCGATACCCGTCGAAATAGCGGTCACGCGGCCATCGTAGGAACCTAGCGCCACGCCTTTGGACTTCAGCAGCGTGGTCAGAAAGAGCGAGTTGCCGCGGCTGTCGTAAGAAGCGACGTCGAGACTCCAGGCGATCAGCGTGGCTTTGTCGATACCCGTGTATTCGGACAGCTTCTCCACGGTGTCGTCGTCCGTCTGCGGGAATTTGCGCAGCGCCGCGAGGTAATCCGTGCGTGCGAACTGCGCGACTTCCTCGGAGAACGTCAACAAATCCGTGGGCCGTGGATGCACACCCAGTTTGCGATGAAACCAGGCATCGGCAGCGGCCGTTGGCAACGCGCCCACCGGATTGCCTGATTGCGTGTAGTCGAGAATCGACGACTGCAGCGTGATGCCGTTCAGGTCCACGCCATCTTCGTGCAAGAGGTACGCGAGCACGCAACTGCGCGCCGTGCCGTACGACTCGCCGTACAGGAATTTCGGCGAATTCCAGCGATTATTTTTCGTCAGGAAGCGCTTGATAAATTGCTTGAGCGAATTCGCGTCCTGGTCGACGCCCCAGAAGTCGCGGTTCTTGTTCGGCGCAATGGCCGCCGAATAACCGGTGCCGACGGGGTTGATGAAGACCAGATCGCTCTTGTCCAGCAAGCTGTCCGGGTTGTCCTCCATCTGGTAGGGCGCGGGCGGCGTGAACGCAGGCGTCGAAGTCTTGATGCGTTGCGGCGCGAAGGATCCGAGCAGCACGAATACCGACGACGACCCCGGTCCGCCGTTATAGAAAAACGTGACCGGGCGTGATTCCTCAGTTTGATTATCCTGTGTGAACGCCACGTAGAACAACTTGGCGTCGGGCTTCGAACTGCTCGGATCGACAATCACAAGATGCCCGGCCGTCGCCGTGTAGTCGATCGTCTTGCCGCCTATGACGGCCGAGTGATGGGTGATGGCGGCGTTTTCGTCAGTCTGGGTCGCGTCGATGGAATCGTCGGGACCGTTGCCGTAAGCGGTGGGATCAAAGTAAGGCTGGTCCCCCGCTGTTGATGACCCGTTTGAAGAGCCAGATGAAGACCCGGTTGGAGGCGTGCCTGAAGGTGCTTTTGAAGATGTTTTAGAAGATGTCTTTGCCGCTGAACTGGAGTTCGTCATGATTGCTCCCTTGCCGGTGTTGTTGGAGTTCTTGCCTGGCCCATCGTCACAACTTATCTAACGTCACTTATCTAACGTCACTTATCTAACGTCACTTATCTGATCTTGACCTGCAACCGCTACTTCAGCGCAGCCGCGACTTTCACTCCGTCCGGGCTGCCCAGCCCCGTACAGGCATCCCATCCCGCCGACGCCTCGAAGCTGCCGTTGTTACCCTGCGTGATGTCGTGGCCCGCTGTCTTCGCAGCGTACAGCTTCGGGTTGAGGAAACCCACCGGCTTACCCGCCGCCGCGTTGATCCGGGCGATGAGCCCCGCCCATAGCGGTGCAACCGCACTTGTGCCACCCACTACGGTTGATGTCCCGCCGATAATCACATCGTAGCCCGTGACCGGCGACGCGTCGCCTGCGACATCGGGCACGCCGCGCTTGGTCAGCGCCGACTTCCCGCCGCTGACCCGCGTGACGCTCAAGCCGGTCTGCCAGACCGGCAGCGCAAACACGGCACTTACGCCGCCACCGCCCGCGCCGCCCTGCTCGCCGTCGTTCCACACCACTTCGCTGGTGATCCCGCTCGCCGATGCCCGCAGCTGAGTCCCGCCGCACGCGAGCACATAGGGGCTCGACGCCGGGAAGTCGACATGATCTTGCCCGTCCGCGGCGCCGTCGCTGGAACCGCTGTCGCCGGAGGCCACACACACGGTCACGCCAAGTACCGCGGCGGATTGCAGGACTTCGTCGAATGCGTTTTGCGACTGCGACGTCCAGTTGGTTTCCGGGCCGCCCCAACTGATCGAGATAACCGATGGCTTGTTGGTATCGTCGTGGATCGCGCGGTTGACGGCGTCGATAAAACCCGCGTCGCTGTTGGCCGTGAAATACACCGCGATGCGCGCGCCCGGAACGATCGCGCCGACCAGTTCAATGTCCAGCGTCACCTCGCCGTCAGGCCCGTTCGGATTGCCCGTCGGCGCGTTGTTGGCCTGGTCGACGCCCACTGCAACCACGTTCGGCTGTGCCACGCCCAATTGCGAAAAATAGGCGCTCAGGTCGCTTTCGCTATATCCCCCGCCCAGCTCGATAATGCCGACACACTGGCCGCTGCCGTCGCCGCCTGGGAAGTCGTAGAGCCGCGCGAGATCGAGCGGCGTGTACGACGTGCTGGCTTCGCTGCGCGCTGTCTTGAACGGCGGCCGGAAACGGAAATGCGGGCGCGCCTGCGGGCGGCTGTCGAGACCCAGCACAGCGGTCACCATGTCTTTCATGTCGTCCGGCACATTCACCGGTCCCGTGCGCCCGCGATACTCGCCAATCGCGTGATGTTCGAAGCGCTCCAGCTTGACGCCGAAGGCCGTGCTGAACTGGGCGATGGTGCCCGACAGCACCACGCTGCGCGAGCCTGCATCGGCGCGAACTACGCTCAAGCCATGCGCCTTCGCGAAGTCTTCCGTCTTGGCGACATCCGCAGTGGATGCCCCGAAGCGTTTGCCGAACTCCTCGCGAGAAACCGGCACGGCGTCGGCGGCGCCCGTATTGATCTTTTGCATCAACTGGCGGAATGCGTCCTCGTTTTGCCGCCGTAGCATCACGACTACTTCGATTTTTTCGTCCGGATTGCATGCGCCGACGCAATGTGCGCCTTCGGGTTGCGACTTGTCGCTGCCGGCTATCGGATGCTTGCTCATGACTTGTGGCTCCTTGCTGGTACGCGAAAATTCGTGTCACGCGGATTCAGGGTTCGAGATGACTTACCAGCGACACCCTCTATTCCGGGGACCCCTGCTTGCTTCAGCCTGTTATCCGACACGGTGCGACGGGCACAGTTCCAGCATAGGCAAACGATTGCCCTCTGCTTATGCATCGGTGTCAGAAGACTGTCAATTCGGCGTCGCCCGCGGTTTTGCGCTTGCTTCGGGGTAGATCACAGTGCCGTCGGGCTGCGGTAAAGCTTCCGGCGTAAGGGTCGCGGGCCTGACCTGATGCGGGCCCATGATGTGCAGCACAGTCTCGCCTCGCGCGAGCAGATAATCCGCCACGATCCGCCGATGGCATCGCCACCACACTGCTTCCGAGCACATGATCGCGCAGCGCTGCTCGCGGCCAAGGTCCAGCAGTGCTTCCAGGGCTTCGCGGAAAGGTTCGCCAAGCGCGTAGTCGGCGTAATTGCGGAACGCCGGATGGGTCCAGTAGGTGTTCGGTGACAATTGGTCCGTATTGCGCCTGCCGCGCCGCCCGCCCAACGCCGCAATATGCGCGTAGGCAACACCCTGCGCGCACAGCGAAGCCGGCAGTGTGTCCAGGTTGAATTGCGGATGGGTCCGCGATCTCGGAATGCTGCGGACATCGACCAGCACTTCAATCTCGCTTTCTTTGAGCAAACCGGCAAAGTCCGCCAGCGGACGCGTCGAATGACCAATGGTGAAAAAAGGCACGTTCATTTGGCGATCCATGGATCCGGCAATTTTCGGTGCGCTCGTCAGGACCGGTCTTCCGGATATTCCCGCCGTCCATCGCCGGACAGCCACGGTTCGCGGCGGATGCACCAGAGTTCGTAGGACGGCTCGAGGAAGCCGGTTTCGTCGAAGGCGCCAATCGGCAGTTCGATCTCGTCATTGTTGACGTAAGCCATGTACGCTACCGACCCGCATACCGGGCAGAAGTGGCGGCGGGCATCGGCGGAGCTTTGCCAGGCTTTGGTCGCACCCGACATGGTGACCTGCTCCTGCGCATAGACCGCGTACGCGCCAAACGCCGAACCATGCACGCGGCGGCACGTCATGCAATGGCAAAGACCGACGCGATCCGGCCTCGCCGTCGCCGTAAAGCGCCACGCACCGCACGCGCACCCGCCGTCATGTCGAACTTCCTGACCCGTGTTCTGAATCATGTCGTTCATCGCAGCCTCCCTATAATCTGGTATCTGTTATCTACTGGCATGCAGAACCCTGTGACCCGGGGAGCGACGGCCATGGCAACAATCTTAGTAGCAATCCGCCTGGTAGCAACCTGCGCGCCGCATCGGATTGGCGACGTGCAAAAAAATGCGGTTTTGCTACGATGACACCCCCACGAGACGGAGATGGCACTCATGAAGCACGTATCCCTGCTGGCTCTGCTCCCCTCCGGCGCGACGGTTACCGCCGCGACCGGGCCGTACGCAATACCGGCCGCTCCCGATCTCGCTGCACATGTGCTGTCGCACGAACGCTATGACGCTGCCGAGAACGCGCCGTCTGCGCGCAAGGATTACAAAAACGTGCACGTCGCCGATGTCATGACCGACGAGTACGTGTTCCCGCTTGGAGAAACCGGCAAGTCGATCGTGCTGTCTGGTTATCAGATTGCGGCGGGATTTCTCGCTGAACGGGCTGCCGACGAATGGCTGCAACTTGCGCGCCAACAGCACGCGGCCAATGGCGGCGTAGACACCGATGGCACGCGGCACGTACCCGATCCCGCTGAAGCCGATCAGTTGATGGATCGTGCGCTCGAATCCGCCGAACGCATTCTTGCGCCGTTCGAATCGACGCCGGTCGCGTCGTTATTCGAAACGCACTATCGCGGCGCTCGCGAATTTCTTCGCCTGAGCTGGGAAGGTTTGCCGGAAGACCTGGTGCCCAAGTCGCGACGGCCGGCCGTGGTGTCGAAAGCCGCTGCGGACCTGGCGCCGGCATCGGCATCGGCCGGGCAGGACTACGACCCCTACGGGCTGGAGGGCACGAGCGATTACGACGTTGACAAGCCGTTGGCATATCGCGAAAAGACCGGCCCGTTCCTGCTGACCATGACATATCGACATGAATATCCGCAGGTCGACGATGAACGGCTCGGCACCGCGTTCGCGGTATTTCACGAGGCGGGCACGGATATCGTGGCGGCCGCGGTCGAATTGAAACTCGTGAAAGTGCCGCCCATCCAGAGCAGCGCAGACCTCGTTTATGTCCTCGATACCTACTCCGGCGAAATGCTGTCCCTCGCGCTCGCCGCCGCCGAAGCGCTTGGGGCCGAGCGCCTGTGCAGCGTGTTCAATACGCACCGCGTGGTGTATATCAGCACGTGGGAAGTGAGGAAACCGTGGCGTGGCCAAGGCCTGGGGGTCGCGTTGCTGCGAGAGGCGTTGCAACGCCTGCCCGCCGACCCCGATGGGCGTCCCGATGCGTTATGCGTCGCGCCCGAGCCCTACCAGACCGAGGTTCGGTATCTCGGCCAGTTGCCGCCCGCGTTGCGCGCCGAGGTCGATGCACCCGCGCACAGGCTCACCCGGCACCTGACGGAATGGTTGGACCGTGCAAACCTGCCGAATGTGAAGACTCATTTTTTCATCCCGATGGCCAAGCATGCAGGCATTGGCTCGGCGGGTGAAAACGCACGGCTGATCGACCGGATCATGGAAAGTGAAGCCTGATCCGGTGCTTGTCGTCATCGATATGCAGGCGAAACTGATGCCGCATATCGATAACGGCGCGGCTGTTCTGCGGCGTTGTTTAGCGCTGGTGAAAGCAGCCGATATGCTCGATATCCCGGTACTTGTCACCGAACAGAATTCGCGCGGCCTTGGCGCGAGCGTCGATGGCCTGATTGGCGAACGGCATTGCGTGATCGAGAAGGAAACGTTCGACGCAACACTGTGTCCGGACTTCGTGGCGGCATTGCCATCGAAGGAAACCGCGCTGTTCGTGGCCGGTTGCGAAGCGCATGTTTGCGTGTTGCTGACTGTAACCGGCTTGCTGAAACTGGGCTATACGGTGGAACTGATCGCCGATGCGGTCGGCTCCCGCATGCCGGAGACTAAGGCAATCGCGCTGGCAAGAGCACAACGCGAGGGCGCGTTTCCCACCACCGCGGAAACCGCGATCTTTGGCTGGTTGGGAAGCTGCCGGCATCCGCGTTTCAGGGACGCGTTGACGCTGATCAAATAGCATCGGTAGAAGCGCCCCCAGCCATGCATGCCGATCATGGCTGGCATGAGCATATTTCGATTGTTGCGGGTTTTTGGCCTGCCTAGAGTGCTTTCACGCGTACGTTACGTACGCTCAGGTTGCGCTCCGGGATGCCGAGACGATATCGCAAGTGAATCGCGCAAGTGAATCGCGCGAGTGAATCGCGCGAGCGAATCCCGCGAGTGAATCCAGATCTCCCGCTCTCCGACTTTTCTGCTCAAGGCCACCATCATGACGACTCGCCTTTCCCGCCTCGCCCGGCGCCTCTTCGTGGCTTCGGCTTTCGCCGTGCCCTTGGCGGCCACGCCCACCTTCGCCCACGCGGATGCCCTTGATACCGTGCAGAAAAACGGCGTGCTCCGGGTTGGCGTATTCATGGACTATCCGCCGTTCGGCTCTATCGGTCCGGATATGAAACCCCAAGGTTACGACATCGAGATGGCCGACTATCTGGCCAAGACCATGAAGGTGAAAGTCGACCTCGTACCGATCACCGGCGAAAACCGCATGGCTTATCTCGCCACCGGCAAGGCCGACGTGCTGCTGAGCGTAGGCCAGACGCCGGAGCGCGAGAAAGTGCTCGATTTTTCGCGGCCGTATGCGCCGTACTATCTCGCGGTATTCGGACCGAAGTCGTTGCCGGTGAAAAGCGAAAAGGATCTGGCAGGCAAGACGATCTCGGTAGCGCGCGGCACGCTGGAAGACCTGAGCGTAACGAAAGTCGCACCGCCGGACGCGACGATCAAGCGTTTCGACGACCCCAATGGCGCCATTTCGGCGTTTCTGTCGGGGCAGGTTCAGTTGATGGTGGTGGGCAACGACGTGGGCGCAACGATCATTGCGCGTAATCCACCGATCGCACCTGAGCAGAAATTTGCGCTTTTCAGTTCGCCCGATCATGTCGCGGTGAACAAGGGCGAGACACGCCTGCTGAAGGAAGTGGATGCGGCTGTGTTGAAAGCGAAGAATGACGGCACCCTGAACAAGCTCTCGACGAAGTGGCTCAAAGCGCCGTATCCGAGCGATTTGTAAAGCAGGCTGAAACGTAGGCGATGTGAAATGCAAACTGCCACCAAAAGGTGGCAGTTTGCATTTCTGGTTAGTGCGGTCACCACCAGCTTTAAGCCGCCTTCGGTTATTTTGAAAGCGCTTTGTTTTGACTGATTTATATTCACCGCGCCTGGTGCTGTCCCTTGGCCGCCTCTCTCGACAAAACGGGCTTGTTTCCAAGCCCGGTAAGCTCACAGTTGGAGGAAGGATTTAATCGCGTATTTGGCCGCTCCGAGTTCCTCCGCCGTTACGGTTTCGCCCCTGAAGTTGACCTCTCGGGCGATGTAGCTCCAACTCCGAATCTGATCGACGAGAGCCACGCCTGGGCGCTTGAGGCTCTTGAGCGGAATCTCGGTCGCCCACTCTCTCACAGTGGAGGTGATAGGCAGACCGGTGAAGCGGCCGGTGATCTCATTCACGACTGAATCGGAGATGATCAGGACCGCGCGATAGCCGTCCTGTTCATTGCCTTTGGACGGGCCGACGTGCAACCTGACCACGTCGCCGGCGTCCGGTATTCCATTCTTCATTCGATACCCTCACGTGTCGGGTCTTGCGGCCCCCCCCATTCATCACCAACCGGATCACCGAAATCAATTTCGTCGTGGCGTTGGAGCTTGCCCTCCTTAAACTGCTGAATAAGGCGCTCGCGCGAGAACCGCGGAATGGCGCTATGCGCGCGCACGACCAGTTGGCCGTCCTGGACCTCAACATCGACTTCCTGGCCTTCAATGAGCGAGGCTTCGGCAGCGAGATTGGACGGAATGCGCACGGCGAGGCTGTTGCCCCATCGTTTTACAGTTTGAACTGCCATATGCCCCTCTTGTGTATCAACACGTTGCTACAATCGATTTTATATATTGCAGCACAGAGTGTCAACGCGTCGATACAGGCGAGTTGCAAGCTTCCTGACCGTACATGTTCGGCATAGCGCAGTCACTTGGACTCCTGCAACTGAGCGAGTCAATGAATGAGTAAACCGCCGGTTAGCTAACCGGACAGCCCGCCCGAGCCCGATGAACCTCACTGCGAGCACCCCGATTTACCGATGAATGTAGCCCTTACCTGCAATCGTGAATCGCAAGCACCGCGAGAGCGCGGCCCTCATCGATGGCACCGGATTTGCTGACTCTCATCGTCTCCCTTCGCCTCATTGGCTTGCACTCCGCAATGCCCAAGCGAATGGCATCAGCGCCTCTGTCAGCCAGACACGCCGACTCTCTCCGGGCGCGTCCAGCCAAACTCTGCGCTAACTCGATCGAGCGAGGAGCTTTATATCGCCATGCGCCACATCAATGTTCCCCACAACAGCGACTCAGACCCCGAATCGGACGAAACAATAAAACCGTCCCGCCGCAAGTTCCTGCAATCCGCAGCAGCAGCGGTAGCCGTCACCGCCGCGCCGCTCGCCCATGCGCAGCAACCGGCAGCGACTTCCGCACCGCCGCCTCCAACGACAATGCCCTCCGCGGCCGCGCCGCTCATGCCCGTGAAGCTGACCATCAACGGCCACGCTTACGAAATGCAACTCGAAGCACGCACGACCCTGCTGGACGCATTGCGCGAATACGCAAGCCTCACCGGCACGAAGAAAGGCTGCGACCGGGGCCAATGCGGCGCGTGCACGGTGATCGCGAATGGTCGCCGCATCAACTCGTGCCTGACGCTCGCCGTCATGCACGAGGGCGAATCAATCATCACCGTGGAAGGACTCGCCAACGCGCAGACGCTCACCCTCAGCCCGATACAAAAGGCGTTCATCGATCATGACGCGTTCCAGTGCGGTTTCTGTACGCCCGGTCAACTGTGTTCGGCAACCGCGCTGATAGACGAATTCCGTGCCGGCGACGCCAGCGCCGCGACCGCCGATGTCCGCTTCCGTCCGCCCCAACTCTCCGACGATGAAATCCGCGAACGCATGAGCGGCAATATCTGTCGCTGTGGTGCGTACCCGAACATTGTCGCGGCGGTGAAAACCGTCGCGATCAATAAAGCTTAGGAGCGCCACATGGATGCCATCTCTTACGAACGCGCCACTGACGTGAGCGCGGCGATCAAGGCAGCGCAGCAGCCGGGTGTCGCGTTTATCGGCGGCGGAACGAATCTGCTCGACCTGATGAAAGGCGGGGTCGCGAGGCCGCTGAAGCTCGTCGACATCACGCATATAGCCGGCTTGAACACGGTGAGCGAACTGCCCGACGGCGGCCTGCGGATCGGTGCACTGGTTCGCAACAGCGACGCCGCGAATCACGCATGGATTCGCGAACGTTATCCGCTGCTGTCGCAGGCGTTCCTCGCGGGTGCATCGGCACAGTTGCGCAATATGGCAACGGTCGGCGGCAACCTGATGCAACGCACGCGCTGTTATTACTTCTATGACACCGGCTTTCCCCAATGCAACAAACGCACTCCCGGAAGCGGTTGCGCGGCGATAGAAGGCAACAGCCGCATCCACGCAATCCTCGGTGCGAGCACGCAATGCATCGCGACGAATCCATCCGATATGAACGTGGCGCTCGCCGCACTCGATGCCGTCGTGCGCGTGAACGGCCCTCAGGGTGAACGGTCGATTGCGTTCGCGGAGTTTCATCGTTTGCCGGGCGATCATCCTGAAGTCGATACCACCCTGCAACCCGGCGAACTGATCACGTCTGTCGATCTGCCGCCCCCGCTCTTCGCGCAGCACTCGCATTACCTGAAGGTACGTGACCGCGCGAGCTACGCGTTCGCCCTTGTGTCGGTGGCCGCCGCATTGCAGATGGACGGCAACACCGTGAAGACGGCGCGTATCGCGCTGGGCGGCGTCGCGCACAAACCGTGGCGTGCCACAGCAACTG
>Ga0302183_10001424_pt1 | contig 11240 bp, 9 predicted proteins | sample I_Palsa_N3_2_FD_200232 | JGI IMG/M metagenome (GOLD analysis project Ga0302183, IMG submission 200232) | Peat permafrost microbial communities from Stordalen Mire near Abisko, Sweden - I_Palsa_N3_2 | ecosystem: Environmental > Terrestrial > Soil > Palsa > Peat permafrost | place: Sweden: Abisko...
CGGATCTTTGTCGAACTGGTGTTCCAGAAAGCCGCGCCAACCGACGCGCTGGCCGAAAAGCGCGATGACGGCAATTGCCAGAACGCAAAGAACCACCAGCGGCGCGACCCAACTCGGGCGCGCCACGATGTTTTCGAATGTCGGCGTCGGGCTGAACAAGACACCGGTCATTCGGCCAATCTCGCTGATCGGCGCTGGCTCCGGCGCTAGTTCGGGTGTGGGGCTGGGTGGCGTCGCCATGTTTTTCATCCTCCCAAGACAAAATCGAAAAATCGCTGCTCCATTCTACGCAGCGAACTCCGGAATATTTCGGCGCCAAAGTCTAATCCAGATACCGCCTAAAGCAACATATACGATTTCTGTGCCGGCAATTGTAGCGCCGGGCTTCACGCCCGGCATCTTCCCGCACATCGTCTCGTGAACCGAACCCGCCGATGCGCAGTGAGCCCTCCTGCATCTCGGTGGGAGCGCTCTGCGTCAGCAGGGGGAAGCTGGACTTTGAGTCCAGCGGAAAAAAACCTACCCTCGCATAACCGGCTTCAGCCACGGCTCTTAGCATTTCAATCCAACTCGCATCACACAATTGAAAATTTATCCATCAATCGTCGCGAATGTCGCGCCCGCTTCATCCTATGATATTTTCGGAGTCACTCCCCCATGCCCAAGCCGCCCAAAAAACCGCGCCCGGCCGAACGTGATTATTCCCACCGCTCTCTTCTCGACAAGCTCGGTGTAAAACCGCAGCAACAAATCCTAATTCTCGATGTCATAGACGGCGCGTTCATCAACGACATCGAGCCGTTCGCGCCATCGTTCACCGAACGCAAACCCGCAGGCGACATCGATCTGATATTTTTCGGCGCCGAAGAAAAGGACGCTCTGAAGCGTCTCGCGTCTCTGCGAAAATCCATCGCCAAGAACGGCGCAATATGGGTGGTCTACCCGAAGGGCAAGCAACACATCCGCGAAATTGATGTCATCAACGCCGCCAAAGCCTCCGGCCTCGTAGACAACAAAGTCTGCAGCTTTTCAAACACTCACACCGCGCTTCGCTGCGTCATCCCCGTCGCCAATCGCTGATATGTATCTGCTGTTTCCCGTGGAACGCTCTCTCTCAGCTCAATTAGCGCAACAACATTTCAGTCGTAAGATGGAGCCATGCCGAAACTGCTTGAAGTCCGCGGGCTGACGGTCGAATTGCCGACAGAGAAGGGCTGGGTGCGCCCCGTGAACGACGTATCTTTCACGCTCGCCGCAGGCGAGACACTTGGCATCGTCGGCGAATCAGGCTCCGGAAAGACGATGCTCTCGCTTGCGCTCATGGGACTCGAACCGACCGGCGCACGTCACAGCGGGGCGGCGCTCCTCCGCGACCGCTCCACAAATCCCGCGGCGGCCGATGGCCACTCTACAAATCTCATCACAGCATCTCCGAACGAAATCCGCGCGCTCCGCGGCCGCGAGATCGCCATGATTTTTCAGGAGCCGATGACTGCGCTCAATCCCGTGATGCGCATCGGCGCGCAAATTGAAGAAGCAATCCGCGTTCACGACGCGCGCTGTTCATCCGCGGAAGCCCGCAGCCGCGCGGTTGAAGCGCTCAAACTTGCCTCGGTACCCGAGCCAGCGCTTCGCGCGCGGCAATATCCCCATCAACTCTCCGGCGGATTGCGCCAGCGCGCCATGATCGCGATGGCGCTCGCTGCCGGGCCCCGCGTTCTGATCGCCGACGAGCCCACCACGGCGCTCGACGCCACCGTGCAAAAACAAATTCTGGAATTACTTGCGCGCCTGCAGGGTGAACTCGGCCTCGCCATGATTTTCATCACGCACGATCTCGGCGTCGTCGCGCAGGTCGCAGGCCGCGTCGCAGTCATGTACGCGGGCCGAATCATCGAAGAAGGACCCACGCACGAAATTCTGCACCAGCCCGGCCATCCTTACACCGCCGGACTGCTGCGCGCCGCGCCTCGGCTGAAGCGTGGCACGCTCACGCCCATTCCGGGCACCGTGCCATCGCTCGACGCGCTGCCGCCGGGCTGTGCGTTTGCGCCGCGCTGCGAATTTCATCGCGCCCAGTGCGATATCGCCGTGCCCGAGTTGGCGGCCGCATCGCCGGATCATCACGCTCGCTGCATCCTGGTTTCCGAAGGCGTCGCTCGATGACCGCGCAACCCATGCTTGTCGCGCGAAATTTGCGCAAATCTTATCCCGCCGCGACCAGTGCGTTCGGCGCTTCCGGGCGTCGCGGCATGGCTGTCGATGGCGTGAGCTTCAAGCTCGAGCGTGGCGAAACGCTCGGCATCGTCGGCGAATCAGGATGCGGCAAGACGACGCTCGCGCGGATGCTCCTGCGCCTCATCGAGCCGGACGAAGGCGAAATTGAATTTCGCGGCGAGAATTTTCTCGCCGCGCATGGAAGTAAGCTGCGCGCCATGCGTCGCGGAATTCAAATGGTTTTTCAGGATCCCGCTGGCTCGCTCAATCCCCGCATGCGTGTCGGCGCAATCGTCGGCGAACCGCTTGTGATCCACGAGCCGCAACTCTCCCGCCCCGAGCGCCTTACAAGGATCGTCGAAACGCTCGCGACGGTCGGCCTCGATGCCGATTCGCTAAAGCGCTTCCCGCATGAATTTTCGGGCGGCCAGCGGCAAAGAATCGGAATCGCGCGCGCGCTAATCATGCGCCCCAGCGTCGTCGTCGGCGATGAACCCGTCTCCGCGCTTGACGTCTCCGTCGGCGCTCAGATTCTCGAGCTACTCGCCCGCCTTCAACGCGAGCTAAATCTCACCTACATCCTGATTTCGCATTCCCTGCCCGTCGTAGCTCAATTGGCCACGCGCGTAGCCGTAATGCGCTCGGGCCAATTCGTAGAATTCGGCCCCGCCGCCCAAGTCCTGATGCAACCAAAGAATCGTTACACCCAGTCCCTGGTAGCCGCCGTCCCCGAAATCCCCGACTAGCGCAAACTTTCACTAGGTCACTCGTGGCGCGGGCATCCTGCCCGCGGCTTGTGTTTTGTCAGCGCGCGACTTCAGTCATGCCGCAATACTAGAGAAGGTTGTCATCCCGAACGAAGTGAGGGATCTGCGGTTCGTATGGAGAGGCTCTATTTCGTTTACATCTGGCAAGTGTCGAGAAAAATTACCACCGCTTTTGCCTAGGGCCAGTCTGCTGAGTCGTCATACAGGCCCTGGAGCCCTCATCCACAGAACCGGCACTTGCATTCGTGTAAATGATGTGGTATAATTACTTTACAAGTATATTAACATAACAGTTAACATGCAAGACGCTATAGGTCTGGCGCCCGGCGAGGCCACGCGCCGCACCACCCGCAAATCGCGCGAAGGTACGCAAATTCGCGGAGGCTCCCACAGTCGCCGGCTAAATCTCTTTTCCCTCTTCCCCTTTCACTTTTCACGATTTCTAATCAAGACACGAAAACGATTAAAAATCGCCGTAAACCCAACAAAACATTCAGCGGAGGTCTTCGCGTTTCAATCGGCAGACAACCGGGGAGAAGCGTGCTGCTTTACGCCGTCGCGGCGTTCGACGATAATCCGCGACAGTTCGCAATAGGAGGTGCGCGATGCTGCCCGGCCTGAGAGCGATTCTCAATATTCATCCGCTGTTCGTTCACTTTCCGATTGCGCTGTGGCTTGCGGCGCTCTTTTTTGAGGCGCTGGCGATCCTGCGCGGCAGCGACGAATGGCATCGAACGGCCGCGCGGCTTCTCTATCTCGGCACGTTTGCGGCCATCGCGACGATTTTCACCGGGCTCAACGCGGAGAAGTCCATTCCGCCGGGGCCGGCGATGGAGATTGTGGGAATTCACGAGACGCTGATGATGATTACGACGAGCGTGGCGATTGGCTTGAGCCTTTTCGCGTTCGTGACCCGCAAAAATTTCACAACGAATTTGCGCAAGATTCTACTCGCGGGACTTTGCGTTCTCGCAATCCTGCTGACGCTTGGAGCGGACCGCGGGGCGCAGCTTGTGTATCAATATGGCTCGGCGGTGGATTGGACCACGGCGCAACCGCAAAAATGAACTAGGAGGATCACTCGAGTGGCAAAGGCAAAGGAGCCGCGGCGATTCGGCGACGAGGCCGTCAAGGCTAAGACTGGCAAGGTGTGGGCGGAGTGGTTCAAGATTCTCGATGCGGCAGGCGCGAAAAAGATGAGCCACCCGGAAATGGCGCGATATCTATACCACGAGCAAAAATGCCCCGGCTGGTGGTGCCAGATGGTGGCGGTGGAATACGAGCAGAAGCATGGGCTCCGCGAAATTCATCAGACGTGCTCCGGAGATTTTGCGGCGGGAGTGAGCCGCACGCTGGGCATTCCGCTCGCAAAACTTTACAAAGCTTGGGCGGATGAGAAAGCGCGCAAGGCTTGGCTCAAGGGCGACAAAATGGAGATCACCACTGCGACGGCGAATAAATCCATTCGCGCGAAATGGGATGAGACGGATCGAATGAGCGTTTACTTCTACCCGAAAGGGGCGGGCAAAACTCAAGTCGTGGTCGATCACATGAAGCTCAAAAGCGCCGCGGAATCGAAACGAATGAAGAATTTCTGGACCGAGGCAGTGGCGCGGCTGGAATCAACACTCGCATCGAAATAAATTAGGCCGAAACAAAAAAGGGCCGGCGATCGCCGGCCCAGTTGAAAATCCCACGGATAAGAAATTCTTAGTAATCGTTGGCGGAGCCTTCGAGGAAGGCGCGGAGTTTGCGCGAACGCGAAGGATGGCGCAGCTTGCGCAGCGCTTTGGCTTCGATCTGGCGGATGCGCTCGCGGGTGACGGCGAACGACTGGCCGACTTCTTCGAGGGTGTGCTCGCTGCCATCGTCGAGACCGAAGCGCATCTTGATGACTTTTTCTTCGCGCGGCGTAAGCGTCTTCAGCACCGAGGAGGTTTGTTCCTTGAGGCTGAGATTGATGACGGCGTCGGAAGGCGAAACGACGGCCTTGTCCTCGATGAAATCGCCAAGATGCGAATCTTCCTCTTCGCCGATGGGCGTTTCGAGAGAGATGGGCTCCTGCGCGATTTTCAGAATCTTGCGGACTTTCGCGACGGGAATGTCCATCCGCTTGGCGATTTCTTCGGAAGTGGGCTCGCGGCCGAGTTCCTGAACGAGCTGGCGGCTGGTACGGACGAGTTTGTTGATCGTCTCGATCATGTGCACCGGAATGCGGATGGTGCGGGCCTGATCGGCGATCGCGCGAGTGATGGCTTGGCGGATCCACCAGGTTGCGTAGGTGGAGAATTTGTAGCCGCGGCGCCATTCGAACTTGTCGACGGCCTTCATCAAGCCGATGTTGCCTTCCTGAATCAGGTCGAGGAACTGCAAGCCACGATTGGTATATTTTTTGGCGATGGAAACGACGAGGCGAAGGTTGGCCTCGATCAATTCTTTCTTCGCCTGCTCGGCTTCCACTTCGCCGCGGACGATGACTTGCAGCATCCGCTTGAGTTCGGTGGGATTCGCTTCGGCGAGAACGTCGGCCTTGGAGGCTTCGACGCGCCGCTCGAGCTTCACAATTTCGCGCTCGAGGGCCTGGACGCGCTCGACCGACTGGCGCATTTTGTCGATCAGGCGCTTCTTCTCGAAGGGATTGAAATCAATTTCGCGGACGCGCGTGGACATTTCCACGCGTGTGCGGCCAAGTGCAAAGCGGGCGCGCAGGTAAACGCGCTTGTTCGACCGCGCGGTCCCATCGAGTTTCTCGGCTTGCTTCACCGAAAGCAGGTAAAGCTTGCCGATCTTGTCGATTTCCTTGAGCGTTTCGCGGGTCTTGGCTTCGATTTTCTCTTCGGTGAGCTCTTCGTCGTCGAACTGAACGATTTCCTTGATGGAGCGCGAGCCACGGCGCAGGTCCTCACCGACGCCAAGCAATTCTTTCAGAATGATGGGCGAGCGAGAGATTGTCTTGAGGACGAGCAGTTGCCCGCGCTCGATGCGCTTGGCGATGGCGACTTCGCCCTCGCGGGTGAGCAGCGGAACGGTGCCCATCTCGCGGAGATACATGCGGACGGGATCGTTAGTCTTCTCGAGCGAACCCGGAGTGAGATCCAGCTCCGAATCATCGGCTGGAGCTTCCTCTTTGACCACTTCGACCTCGCCAGCGTCTCCCGCGAGCGCGGCCTTCGCGCTGGAAAGATCCTCGTAGACGTCAATTCCGTATCGCTCGAAGGTCGAAAGCAGGTCGTCGATTTCTTCGGAGGAATGGATTTCAGCCGGCAGGAGGTCGTTCACCTCGTCATAAAGGAGGTAGCCGCGCTCCTTGCCCATGTTGATGAGCTGCCGTACCTGATCATATTTTTCTTCGATTGCCAGAGTCACAATTTAGCTCCCGGCAGAGTCAGCCGATGCGCGAGCGTCGCGCAAACTTGCGTCAATCACGTTAGAGGGCGGGGCGAGACACCCCGGCCATTTCCGTGTGTCAGAATTTTCTCGAATGGCGGATGTAATGCTGGTGAACCCGTTTGCGAACTTGATCCAAATCTCTCTGCCCACGCCGGACTCAATGCCACGTCCTACACCGATAGGATGCACGACGGAATCAGTCCGTTTCCTCCAAAACCCTCGGAGCATATATCGGCGCAGGCGTTTACGTCAATTAGATGTTTGAAGGGGGGATTTTGATTCAAAGTGGGACATCACGCAAGTCTTTTCGTTTCAATGGTGCTATGGGAAAGGCCTCACGTCTCGTCGCGACGTTGTCGCGCCGGGGACCCTTCGAAGCTCAGGGCAGGCGTGAACTACAGATGCCAGAGCGCCATTTCGGAGCCGGAGGCTACAAATATCGTCCGCGCAGCAGCTTAATGTGGTGCCTTACGTGCCCTGGGATGATGAAGGAGAGGGCCCGCACGGTGAAAGGCTTGTCGCTGGCGACGCCGGCACGCAGCCAGGCCTCGGGCGGCATATTTTTAAACAATGAGATGGTGGAAAGGCGGACGGCGCGGAATTCGGCCACATGGTCGGCCCAGGGGACACTGTCTGCGCCAGCGCTGGCTGCGGCGATGTCTTGATCGTAGCCGGGCAAGGGTGAGTCGAAGCCGCGGGCGAACCAGAGGGCTCGGAAGACGAAGGCTCTCTCGTTGTCAGAAACGTGATTGAGAACCTGGCGGATGCTCCATTTTTCTGGGGCGTAGCGGTATAGGGACTTTTCTTCGGTGATGTCGGCGAATAATGCGAGCGACTCACCGAGTTGGGTGTCGATCGTCGCGAGAGGGTCATCGCCGGTTACTTGGTTTATATAGGTAAAGTAGTTTGGCGCTGCTTCGGTGTCTTGCGGACGTCCGATCATGGCGAGATCTATCCTCCTCGTATCCGTTCTTGTCAGGCTCCGTGCCCGGCGAGACGACGCCGAAGCTGCAGGTCCTGCATTCGCCTTTGCAATCTCAAGAGCTCTTCCAGGGGAGGCTGCGCTTCAAGTTGCTTCTGCACGGTCTGGAGTTCGGTTTCGACGTGGCGACGCCGAAGGTCGCTCAAGCAGCTTTCGGCTTCGTCCCACGATGGCGCCGCGGCGGATTCGAACACGACGGAAAAGAAAAGCCGGCGATCCGGCTCCGCGAGCAATTCGGCGAGGGCTGCTGGGTCAGGCTGAGCGCCGGTCATGGCGGTCGCGAGCAGGACTTCGAATATTCGCTCGGTGTCGAGCCCTTTGTGAAGGGATTCGTCAACGATCTCGTGGGCCAGTTTTTCGCGAAAATCTTCGGCTTCGACGAGCATCTGCATCAGCCGCCGGTCCGCCTGCTTCATGGCGGAGGAGACAAGTTCGGCCTTCGGCTTTACTTCGCTGTGGCGCTCGACTGAGGCGCGCCGCAAGGCTTCGCGAAGGACGGGCTCGTCCACGCGCAACTCGCTGGCGATGCGCGAGGCCCATTCGGAACGAATCAGGCGATTCGGGACGCGCTGAACGTAGGGCATCAGATAGTTCAGCGCGGCGAGTTTGCCGGTTGCCGTCGAGCGATCCATGCGCCGCGCGCGAGAAATCAGAAAGTCGATATAGGGCGGCGCGGCCTTGAGCTGCTTTTCGTATTCCGCCGCACCATTCTCCTTCAAATATTTGTCGGGATCGGCGCCGCCGGGCAACGTGAGAACCAGGATCTCGAATTCTTTTTCGAGAAGCACCGCAAATGAACGCTCCGTGGCCGCCTGGCCGGCAGTGTCGGGATCGTAGTTTACGTAGACTTTCTTCGTGAAGCGGCTGAGCAGTTTCACCTGCGGCTCAGCAAGGCTCGTTCCGCAGCTGGCGACGACGTTGGTAAAACCGCCGCGCGCGACTGCAATCGTGTCCATGTAGCCTTCGACGAGGATCGCGCAGTTCCCTTGCCGGATCGCTTCCTTTGCCCGGTCGAGATGATATAGGACGTTGCTTTTCGAATAGATCGGCGTTTCGGGCGAGTTCATGTACTTCGGCATATCGTCGCCGAGAGCGCGCCCGCCGAATGCAATCACTTTCCCTGATTCGTTGGCGATCGGGAACATGATGCGGCGACGGAATTTGTCGTAGAAGCGCCCACCCTGATCCTTCACAACGAGGCCCGAGGGCTCGAAAAGCTTGTCCGGATATTTCTGCTTGAGGAAACGGTAGAGGACATCGCCGCCAGAGGGCGCGTAGCCGAGGCCGAAGCGCGAGATCGCTTCGCGGTCGAGCCCGCGATCTTCCAGATAGCCACGAGCGGCTTTGCCTTCGGGTGTGTCGTTCAATTGGCGCGCGAAGAATGCCGCGGCTTCGCGATGCATTTCGACGAGCGCAGAGCGCTGCTGATTTTCTTTTCGTTCTTCCGGGGAGCGATCGCGCGGCTTCGGAATCGGGATGCCGCACTTCTCCGCGACGATGCGAATCGCTTCGGGAAAAGCGACCTTCTCCATTTCCATAACGAATTTGAAGGCGTCTCCGCCGACGCCGCAGCCGAAGCAGTGATAGATCTGCTTGACCGGATGGACTGCAAACGACGGTGTCTTTTCCTGATGGAAGGGGCAGAGTCCTGTGAAATTTTGGCCGCTCTTCTTCAGACGAACGTATTCGCCCACGACGCGGACGATGTCCGCCTGCTGTTTGACGCGATCCGCAAAAGATCCAGCTTCAGCCACAATAATTCGTTCTTTCCGTCACAAGGTGTAGCACCGCGCGTTCAACCTTTCAACTCGACTACCGTGATCGCTGTGCCGCCGCGATCGGTCGCTTCGGCGTGGATTTGCTCGACTAGCGGATGAGTGCGCAAAAATTCCGCTAGGCCGCGGCGGAGTGCGCCTGTGCCGTGGCCATGGATGATGCGCACTTGCGGGAGATTTGCGACGGCGGCGGAATCGATGAATTTATCCACGCGTTCGATGGCCTGCTCGACTGTGCTTCCGATCACGTTAATTTCTTCGGCTGATGGCTCGTCGGTTGGCTGCGACTGAACGCGAATGCCGTGGTTTGGCACGCCGGGGCGAGCTGTCTTTGCGGAAGGCTCTTCTACGCCGACGATGTCGCTTAGCGCTACCTTCATTCGCATCGGACCGGCTTCGACTTCCGCCGAGTTCGAGTGTGCGTCCACGCGGCGCAACACGACCGCCTGCTTCATGCCGCGAATGCGAATCCGCGTGCCCTCGATCAATTTTTCAGGCGCGAGCGGCTTGGCGGATTCCGTTGCGACGCCGAGATCCGCTTGGGATGAAGAGAGAGCTTCGAGGACGGCAGCGTCCGCATCGCCGCGCGCGCTCGATTCAAATTCTCCGAACTTGCGGCCGCTGGACTTTTCGATATCGGCGCGCAGCTTGCGATCCTGAATTTCGGCGGCCAACCGCGTAACTTCCGCTTCGAGTTTCTTTACCGTTTCCGCGAAATTCTTTTCGAGCTCGGCGATGCGCTTTTTTTGGCGTTCGACCCATTCCGTCCTCAGCGCGCGCCGCTCGGCTTCGAGGGCATTGAGTTCCGCGCGAGCCTCGCTCTTGATTTCCTCCACTTCGTCGCGGCTGCGATGCAGGTAAGCAATCAACCCGCGCGCTTCAAGCGTCTCTGGCGTGAGTCCGGCACGCGCGCGCTCGATGACAGCCTCCGGCAATCCGAGCCGCCTGGCGATTTCGAGTCCGCTCGAAACGCCTGGCACGCCGACGAGAAGCCGATAGGTCGGACGGAGTTGTTCTTCGTCGAATTCGACGGCCGCATTGATCACGCCCGGAGTCGTCGAAGCGTACGACTTCAGGCGGTCGTGATGCGTCGTGGCCAGTGTGAGCGAGCCGAGCCGGCGAAATTCTTCGAGCAGCGCGACGGCTAGCGCGGCTCCTTCTTCGGGTGCCGTGCCTGTGCCCATCTCATCGACGAGGACGAGCGTTCGCTCGGTCGCGCGCGCGAGCATATCTTTCAGGTTCAGGACGTGCGCGGAGAACGTCGAGAGGTCCGCCGTGATGGATTGCTCATCGCCGATGTCCGCGAGGACCGCATCGAGGATCGGCAATTCCGCGCGCTGCGCCGCAACCGGAATTCCCGATTGCCCCGCCAACGCCGCGAGGCCCAGAGTTTTCAGCGCGACTGTCTTGCCGCCCGTGTTCGGCCCGCTGATGACCATTACCGTGCCGGCCGATCCCCCGAGATCGAGCGAGACCGGCACGACATTCCGGCCCTGCGGCCGCAGCGAATCTTCGAGGACCGGATTGCGCGCGTCCTGGAGATGAATTTCGATTTCAGAAATGAATTCGGGCATGCACGCATCGAATTCACGCGCGAAACGGCCGCGCGCAAACACAGAATCGAAATCCGCGATGCGATCCGCGGTGAAAGCGAGCGGCGCGCGCTCCAGCCTCAATTGCTCAGTCAACTCGGCGAGGATTCGCGCGATTTCCGCGGCTTCGTCTTCTGCAAGCTGCACGAGGCGATTATTCAGATCGATTGTTTCGAGCGGCTCGACGAAAACGGTTTGCCCCGTCGCGCTGGCGCTGTGAACAACGCCCGGAACGGCGCGACGATCGGACGCTCGAATGGGAATGACGAAGCGATCGTTGCGGAGAGTGACGTAGTCGTGGCCAGCCTCGCTGCCGCGAGAACGCAAAATCGTTTCGAGCGATTTTTGGATATTGTCGCGCGTCTGAGCGCTCGAGGCGCGAATTTTCTTCAGAGCCGGCGAAGCATTGTCGCTGATTTCGCCATTCGGCAGAACCGCTTTGCGAATCGCGGACGCGAGGAAGCGAAGATCGGCAACGGCTGCCGCGCGCTCGGCGAGTTTCGGAAATTTGTCCGCG
>Ga0302183_10001431_pt1 | contig 11215 bp, 9 predicted proteins | sample I_Palsa_N3_2_FD_200232 | JGI IMG/M metagenome (GOLD analysis project Ga0302183, IMG submission 200232) | Peat permafrost microbial communities from Stordalen Mire near Abisko, Sweden - I_Palsa_N3_2 | ecosystem: Environmental > Terrestrial > Soil > Palsa > Peat permafrost | place: Sweden: Abisko...
AGACCCCGCCCGCAAGCCATCACTACCATCAAAAACACACAGCAGGCTCTACCCTGTGACCCCAGTGTCCTCTGTGTTAAAGCCTTTGACTTTGATCTAGCCATCATCAAGCGAGCCCCTATACCAACCGCTGTTGGATGCAACAGCGCCACAACTCAGTTGCAGCTTAAGTGTTCCTCGTCCCGACCAGGGCGATTGGGGAAAACGCAGACCGGCCACGCTGAAAACCGAGAACTGAAAACCGAGAACTGAGAACTGTCTTCCTACCCGCGCTCAAAAGCGTGCTTCTTCTCCAACTCCTCCACCGCGCTCCGCATAGCACCCTCAAACTTTTCCGCCTGCGCCATCAGCGCATCCGTAGCCACCGCGAACTCCCCGTCCATCCGCACCAACCCATCCCCAGCGAGCTTAGCCGCAACGTCCACCAAATGCTCCGGAGTAGTCTCCAAATATTGCGCCTCAGTTGGATCCGCAACCCAAACCATTCCAGAAGCGGGTGCCCCGTCCTTCTCGCGTTCTTTGCGAGAGGGCGGGGAATTTGATTTCAGCCTGGTCTCCCAATAAACTTTTCGCAGCAAAAACTCCGCAATCACCTCATCCGTAGCTTTTCCAAATACCCACTTCTGCCTCTTGAAGTCGTAATGCCGGCTGGAAAACGACACAGGCTTCAACTTCCCCGACTTCACAAACTCAATCTGCTTCCGGTCCACTTCCTTGCGCAAAGCATTGATCACCGGAGCCTCCGCATCCTTCGGCTCGAGCGACGCCATCACCTCCCGCACCGTAGCCGACAAATTCACCGCCACCGGAGCATGCAACCCATCCGACCCCTCCAACCGAATATCTCCGTGCAACACCCAAAAATCCGCCCCGGAAGTGGATCGATGAAACGGCCACTCCAACTCGATCGTCAGCGGCAACCCGCCCAGTGTCACCCAAATCTTTTTCGCGTCACCCTGCGTCATGCGCTAACCCACCTTAATTGATAAAACTGAAATTCCCCTGTCATGCTGAGCGCAGTCGAAGCATCCCTACCCGTCTGCACAACCACAGGCTCCCATAGGAGTTCGCATTCCCGAAGCGCCGCCTGGCAAGCTTTACCCCGTGAACCCCTGTGTCCTCTGTGTTAAAGATTTTGATTTGCGCGGAGAGGCTACTTCTTCCTAACCTTAGCCCCCATCCGCAACAATTTCCGCACCGTCCCAGTAGGCAGCCGCTTCATCTGATCATGCAACTCCGTCACCGCCTCAAAAAATCCGGCCATAGCCGCCAGCCGTTCCCGCGTAAACTCGGCCCCCGGCTCTTTAGGATCCAACTCCTCCAAACACCGCCGCAACAACTCCCGCGTCGGATCGATCTCCCGCCGCTTCCTCTGCTCAATCACCAACCGGAACATCTCCCAAACATCTTTCATCGACTCATAATGTTCCCGCCGATCCCCTAACACATGCACCGCCCGCACAATCCCCCAGGTCTCCAGCTCCCGGATCGAAGTACTGACATTCGACCGCGCCACGCTCAACGTCTCCGCAATCTCCTCCGCCGGCAAAGCCCGCGGAGACAGATACAGCAACGCATGAATCTGCGCCACGGTCCGGTTAATCCCCCACCGCGTCCCCATCTCGCCCCAGTGCAAAATGTACTGCTTCTGCACCGCAGTCAAACCAGCCATATCAGTACTTTCAGTTCAATCAGAATCTACAGAAAACAAAGCCGCCAAGTCAACCATCGAGGACTCAGATCTGATTGTCACGGCGAAAAGAAAAGAGTCTTGTCATCCCGAACGAAGTGAGGGATCTTGGTCTCGCCGGCGCCATCGTGCCGACTTTGACATTGGATAGCACTACAGCCGCCGAGGTCTCACTCGGTACCAGGTACTCGGGACTCGCTACTGCCTTTCCCAGGCTCAACCACCTTCTTCTTAGGCACCTTCCGCTCAGCCTCAGCCCGCTTCCGCTCCTGATGCCGCCGATCATGAAATGATTGGTCCGCCAATTGTTTCTTCATCTCTCCAGCTTACACCGAACTCTAGCTATAATTCCCCATCCCACTCCAACTCCATCTCGCGACAACCTTCCCCGTCTATCTCCACTTCGGGCGCTTCGTCATCCACCCGCATATCTTCTTCGAAACGCTCGCCTACGCAGTAGCCTTCCGCGTCTACCTCTCACTCCGCCGCCGCTTCGGAGATCCCCTCGCCACTCCCATCCGCTGGGCCGTGATCGCCGCCGCCATCGCCGGAGCCGCGCTCGGCTCCAAACTTCTCTTCTGGCTCGAAGACCCGCGTCTCACGCTCCAAAATCTCCGTAATCCCGCCTACTTAATGGGAGGCAAAACCATAGTAGGCGCCCTGATCTTCGGACTAATCTCCGTCGAACTAATCAAGCGTTACATCGGCCTCCGCCAATCCACCGGCGACCTCTACGCCATCCCCTTAGCTTTAGGCATAGCGATAGGCCGCATCGGCTGCTTCCTCACCGGACTCTCCGACAACACCTACGGCACCCCGACAAATCTCCCCTGGGCCATCAACTTCGGCGACGGCATCCCGCGCCATCCCACCCAGCTCTACGAAATCGCATTCCTCCTACTCCTGATCCCAATCCTCTATATAGTTCTCAAGCAAAGCATCGGAGAGAAAAAGAATGGGGTGCCCCATTTCTCGCGTCCTTTGCGAGAAGTGGGGATTTCGCCAACGACCAACGACCAACAACCAACGACGGGTTTTCTCCCCGGCGACGCCTTCAAATTCTTCATGATCGCCTACCTACTATTCCGCCTACTCTGCGACTTCATCAAGCCCTATCCACGCCTCTTCCTGGGCCTGGGAGGAATTCAATGGGCCTGCCTCCTCACTCTGCTTTATTATTCTCCCGACATAGCACGCTGGTTTCGCTCCGTAACTATCAAAGCAAAATCCGCGAAGCCTTTGTCGTTCAAAACGAAACGATGAACCCGCGAAGCCCCTGTCATTCCGAGCGAAGCGAGGAATCCTGGTTTCTCCTGCACCACCACAACCCATGTGGGGACAGCCGCCCTCGGCGAGCCTGCCCGTTTTTGCCGAAGCCCCGAGCGAAGCCGAGGGGGAAGCCGAAGGGGGTCCAGCGAGCAAAGCGAGCCAATCGCACCGATCCACTCTCCTGTCATGCTGAGCGCAGTCGAAGCATCCCTACCCGCCGCCACTCAGCATGACAAAGAGAAGATTTACCCCGTGTCCTCCGTGCCCTCCGTGGTAAAAGATGTTGAACTTTTCGGTCATGCTGAGCGAAGTCGAAGCATCCCTACCGCACCGGTAACCCAGCAAACGCCGCCACCTAAAAGACTGCAACTGTTTGCAGCTTGACAGGGCAGCAACCGCCGAAGATAATTCCCCGGACGTTTTGGGCGCCTCTTGGTCTGCTGCCCGGAACCTCATCTCAGTCCGGCTTTGTATTTGATCATTCGCGTTCATCCGGAACAAGGCTTCGATTCCGTCGAAGGAGCAATCCCCCATGAAACTACGCATCGTCTGCGCGCTGATTGGATTCCTGTCGTCAAGTCTTTCCCTGCCTGCTCAAACTGCGAGCGCGCCCTCCGTGCCGCCGCTCATCCAGTTCTCCAACATCGCCACCGATGAAGGCGGCAACTCGATGAGCGGCGCGGTCAGCATCACCTTCTCGCTCTACAACAGCCAGCAAGGCAGCGAACCGCTCTGGACCGAGACTCACCACAATGTCCAACTCGATCCCACCGGTCACTACTCCGTGCAATTGGGGATCACGCAGCCAAACGGAGTCCCAGCCGCACTATTCGCCACCGGCGAAGCCCGTTGGCTGGGAGTGCAACTTGCCGAGCAGCCGGAACAACCGCGCGTGCTCCTGCTCAGCGTCCCTTATGCCCTGAAGGCAGGCGACGCCGCCACTATCGGCGGATTGCCGCCCTCCGCCTTTGTGCTGGCTGCGCCAGGTGCCGCACCCGGTGCGTCCCTGCCCGCCACTTTCGTCGCTGCCCCGGCTGACGCTCCTCCCGCCACCACCGTGACCGGCTCCGGCTCCGCCAACTACATTCCCCTCTGGACCACCACCTCGAACATCGCGGACTCCGTCCTGTTTCAGACCGGCACGGGCAGCACCGCCAACATCGGCATCAATACCACAACTCCCGCCAACACCCTCGACGTCAATGGCACAGCCACCATTCGCGGCAGCCTCAGTTTGCCCACCAAGGGTACGGCCACGGCCACTGCGGGCTTCAACTCGCAGCCCATAACCCTCGCGGCGTCGGCATTCAACAGCAGCACGGGCAAAGCGGCGAACCAGACCTTCCAGTGGCTGGCCCAACCGGCGGGCAATGACACCTCTTCGCCCTCAGGCACGCTGAATCTACTGTTCGCCGAGGGAAGTGCGTCCGCTGCACAGACTGGATTCCACATTGCGAGCAACGGACAGGTCACGTTCGCCACGGGGCAGACGTTTCCGGGGACGGGCAGCGGCACCATCACGGGCGTGACCGCAGGCGCCGATCTCACCGGCGGCGGCACCAGCGGCAGCGTGACTCTAAATCTGGACACCACCAAGGTCCCGCAGTTGGCCACGGCTAACACCTTCACCGCCAACCAGACGGTGAACGCGAATGTCACTGCGACGAACGTCACCGCGACCGGGACAGTTACCGGCACAACGGTGACTGGCGCGGTAGTGAACGCCACCAGTAGCTTTGATCTGGGAGGCATCCCCTTCGCCTTCGGCTCGATCACGACCTTGAACGCGTTGCTCGGCTTCGCAGGGAACTCCACGATGAATGGCCTCGCCACCCGCAACACCGCTGTCGGCTACGAGGCGTTCCTCTCCAACACCTCGGGAAATTACAACACCGCCGTCGGCTTCCAGGCGCTCCTCTCGAACACTACGGGCTACCAGAACACTGCCAGCGGCTACGGGGCACTCGCCCTCAACACCACGGGCGCCTACAACACCGCCGACGGCCTTGGAGCGCTCGGATCCAACACCACGGGCAACTACAACGCCGCCAGCGGCTACGGGGCACTCGCCGACAACACCACGGCCGGCGGCAACACCGCCGACGGCTACTTTGCACTCATTAATAACACCACGGGCTTCTTCAACACCGCCAGCGGTTACGAGGCGCTCGTGTACAACACCACGGGCTCCTACAACACCGCCAGCGGCGTCTTTGCGCTCGACCAGAACACCACGGGCAGCCCCAACACCGCCAGCGGCTACGGGGCGGTCTACTACAACACCACGGGCGCAAACAACACCGGTTTCGGATACGAAGCACTCTTCGACGGCACCACGGGCTCCGAAAACACGGCGGTCGGCGCCTTAGCGGGCTTCACCAACACAGGCACCGACAACACGTGCGTGGGCTACAATTGCGGCAACGGGGGATCCAACACGAACCTCCACAACGCTACCGCCATCGGCGCCAATGCCACGGTTGGCGTGAGCGATGCCGTGGTGCTGGGCAGCGTTGCCGGGGTGAATGGCGCCACCGCGACCGCCAAGGTCGGCATAGGAACGACCAGCCCCACCAACCTGCTCACTCTGGGCCAGGGCTTTGGCCCCTCCATCGCCGACGGTTGGACGACCTACAGCTCGCGCCGCTGGAAGACCAACATCCAGCCGCTGCACAACGCGCTAGGCAAGGTCGAGCAACTGCGCGGCGTCTCCTACGACCTGAAGGACTCCGGCAAGCACGAAATCGGAGTGATCGCCGAAGACGTAGGAGCAGTAGTGCCCGAAGTGGTCACCTACGAGGATAACGGAAAAGATGCCCGCGGCGTAGACTACACCCGTCTGACGGCCCTGCTCATCGAAGCCACCAAGGAACAACAAGCAGAGATTAGCAACGAACAGGCGCAGCTAGCCAAAGCAATGAGCCAGATCAAGCAGCAACAAAGCCAGCTCCGCACCCAGAGCGCAGCGATGCGAAGCCTCCAGGCCGAAGTCCGCGAAGCCCGCGAGACCCTCCGAAAAGTGAAAGCGCAAGTAGCCGCCGCCCACCCCGCGCTAGTGGCAAAGAAGTGAACCCAGTTAAGTAAATCGACCAGACACCGCCTGCCCCCCCAACACGACGCCCTGTCATGCTGAGCGAAGTAGGATCGTCTGAAAGACGATCCTACACAGTCGAAGCATCCCTACCCCACCTATGACTCGCGTGGCTATAATTCTCCATCTCTTTCTCGCCCCATCTCGCCACAAACTTTCCCGTCTATCTCCACGTGGGGCACTACCGCATCCATCCTCACATCTTTTTCGAAACCCTTGCCTACGTCATCGCCTTCCGCGTCTATCTCTCACTCCGCCGCCGCTTCGGCGATCCCATCCCTACTCCAATCCGTTGGGTCGTGATCGCAGCCGCAATCGCTGGAGCCGCTCTCGGTTCGAAGCTCCTTTTCTGGCTAGAGGATCCCCGACTGACCTCGCACAACCTCGACAACCCCGCTTACCTCATGGGAGGAAAAACCATCGTAGGCGCGCTGATCTTCGGCCTCATTGCCGTAGAACTCATGAAGCGCTACATCGGCGTCCACCAATCCACCGGCGACCTCTACGCCATCCCGTTAGCCCTCGGCATCGCCATCGGACGAATCGGCTGTTTCCTAACCGGACTCTCCGACAACACCTACGGCACTCCAACCAATCTCCCCTGGGCCATCAACTTCGGCGACGGCATCCCGCGATGGAAGAAGTGCGGCGGCTGGTCTCGGAAGCGCTCGGTCATAAGAACGATGTGCTGGTTTACCAGAGCCGCAGCGGCTCTCCGGGGCAGCCCTGGTTGGGGCCGGACATTCTTGAAGTATAGGAAAAGCAAAAATCTGTGCTCACGAGATGAGTGCCAATTTGGGCGCGCCTGTCGTGGAGGTGCTGCGCTTATCAGGTCAAGCGAGGATGGGCTCGTGGGTCGAGAAACCTGAATTAGGACGCTTTCTGCGGCGCGGCGTCGAGTCTACGGCATTGCCAAATCTCTGCGGAAGAAATGTTGCTCTCTCTCGGCTAGAAAAGGGTTTTGGGTTTCATTCGGCCAGACCATTTCATCCTCTGGCCCGCATTGTCGAGGAGTGGGTCGCGTCCGAAGTCCCGCTTTATGGAGTCCGACCAACGGCGAGGTTTGGGGCGTGGCTTTCGTTTCTGCCCCAAAAGCGCAAAGATAGCTGCCGAGGTCCGGTTCAGCGAGCGTGGAGCAAACAGCCCAAAGCTTCGAACTGTGTGCTGATAGCGTTCGGGAATGTGCTGGGCCCATCGATCAACGAACTCCTCTAATGAACATTCCACATTAATCCGCCGATCCAGCTTCTTGTCTTTGTACCAGAACCTAACGGTTCCTTTGCCGACGCACGTGATGCGGCGCTGGGCAATCGGAGGCCGCCTGACGTAGCGACCGGCGTATTGCAGAAAATGCCATTTGTCCGCAAACGACTGAATCTTGATACTCCACCAACACCGCTCCTGATGATTGAGCAAGTCATCTACCTGGTCAGCGGATAGCTCTGTCTGGAGCCGACCGGCTCGCAGGGCTGCTCGGAGGAGTGCGATCACAGCTTTCTGCCAGGCCTTCATCATGCGATTCTGATCGTAGTAAACGCGCGGAGACCACTTTCCCGAGGATCCGTGCAGTCCTCCCGCGGTGATCATGGTGTGTACATGTGAGTTGAACTCCAATTTTCCGTTGAACGTGTGGGGAATCGCAATAACACCAACCTTCAGGCCATACTTTGCACTCACTCTGGCCCGTATGACCCCGCTTGCCAGCGCCGGAAGAGCTCGGGCTAACGATGGGTTGTCCCGGAAAAAGTGCCAGAGCAGATCCGGCATCGTGAAGGTAATGCCCTTGTACGGAGCTGTCGGGAGTGCTGCCCAGCGCTCACGCAGCCACTGGACGTTGGCTCGGTGGCCGCAACTCGGGCAAGCTCGCGATTTGCATGTGTGGCAAACGATGAGTTCCTGATTTTCAGAGGAGTAGACTTCAGCACCTAGCTCTGGAGTGCGACATTGCAGCGCCCTGGCGAAGACCCATCGAGATGCTGGGCTCATCTCCTCCTGGTCCCAGTAGGGGCGCGCCTGCGCTAGAATTTTCTTGAGTGGCTGGCGGTATCTCATGTCAAACGCAACTCCGCTTGAGAGGGAAACGCAGCCATCTGTTCTTGACCTAGCAGAATAACCGTGCGTTTGTGCCGACCGATCCTCACGGCAACCGACTCTGGCTGTTGCGCGTGTTGGCGCTGTAATGCATGGAGTACGGAGCTGACATCGATGCTGGTCTCCGGCTTTCTCAGTTGAGGGACGGCCCGCCGGATCACCTTGTTGGTCGCGCTATCTTCACTGTAACGAACGAACTGCTCCAACTGCTCGTTTCGTGGCAGTTTACAAAACTGGACGGCACGGTAAATTTTTAGCGTGCCATTTTGCAGAGCATCGATTAGCCGCGGGTGAGCTGCTTTGAGGATTATCTGAACGTTGCTAACGTTTCGATCACCGACGCCTGCGATGCGGGCAATCTCTCTTCGTACATCGATGTGTTGAGCTTCTGGCAAATTTGCCAAACCCTTGAGCTTCCCGCCCGCGCGCATATTATCGAGTGCCTTCTGCTGAAGACTGGACTCCATCGTCAGTGCCAAACGAATGCGAATGAAGTCATTCCATCCGCACCGGATCTGATGGTGCGTAAGTATGAACAGAAGAGACTCGTCCTGGTCGAGCGCATATTCAATGCAGGGGATTTCGTGGCTGCTTTCGAGCGACGCGAGGCGCCACCGACCGAAGCCTGAGAGTATCGTTCGGTCGGTGGTGATCATAATCGGCTCGGGAATGGACTGGCTTGGTTGCTGCGCGGCGATATTGAACTCGTTTTCACCGATCCAGCCGAGTTCCTCCAGCGCATGATGCAACCGCAATTCTTGTGGGAAGTGCATCGCTGGACGCCCCTCCAGCCACCTCGGCCCGCTAACATTAAGCGACTGAGGCAAGACGGCTGCGGAGGATTCCGCCAAGGCAATTGCGCCGAGGGGGTCCCGGCTCGGCCCTACGCTCACAGCCTGCCATGTCGAGACGAGTCGGCCCGAGGGGTCATGCGTTAGAGGAGGGGGATCTGTTCGGCGAGGTGCATACTGAGGTGCATTGGCGTTTGCCGAACACCACGTTTCTGCCCGACTCAGGGCACTTGGGATGACCGTAACTGATTGATTCCGTGCAATAGGGATGGGACGGGGTGAATTTGCTAAACCGTTGTACGGGCTAACACCTGTACCGAGGGTTCGAATCCCTCCCTCTCCGCCAGATGTCTTAAAGCCCGCAGTCATAATCGTTTACCTCACGTTTCCCTTCGAATCGATCACATCACCCGCGGTCTGTCGGCACCCGAGAGGTGCATGTTAGGTGCATATTCGAGAGATCGCTCAAATTGCCGCATTTAAGGCTTGGCGAATTTGTCAAACCTTTATGTTTGCCACCCGCACTCATGTTTTCGCGACCCTTGGCACGAAGATAGTCTTCGAGCGTCAGAGCCAGGCGAATGCGCACAAAATCATTGAGCCCTTTCTGCGTTCCGGAACGCTCAAGAATGAATTGAAGAGCCTGATTGTTATCGAGATCGTACTCGATGCAGTAAACATATGGTTTTCGTTCGAAGACAGCGAGTTGCCATTCGCCGACGCCCGAAAGAATGATCCCCTGTTTGGTGATCCGGAGAGGCTCAAGAACCAATTGGGAATCACGCTGGGCCACACGATTTAGATCCTCGATGTCTTGCCAACCAATTTGATCGAAAGCAGGGTGTGGTCGCAGAAGCTCGGCTAACCGCGGCACCGGTTGCTTAATCGGCTCTACCGACGCGGATGTCGTCCCCGTCGCGCAGACTTCCGAGACACCGGAACTGATTAATAAGTTGCCGTGAAAATTCTGAAGTTCCAGGTTTGTCTCCTCCAGTGATCCGCTCTAACGATTTGGCGAACGTCGGCGCGGATTAAAGTTGGACACAACTTGGACACAAAAGTAGGGGTAATTCGGGAGATTTTGGAGGATGCGGGCAGAGAAGAGCAATATTATCAACAACAACTTAGCTGTTGATCGTTTAGCTCATAACCCAAAGGTCGGTGGTTCAAATCCACCCCCCGCAACCAACGCAATCATAAGGTTACGGGCAATAGGGGAACTGCCACGCAGTTCCCCTTTTTATTGAATAGGGATCTGCTGAGTGGCAGACTCGGTCAGACCAAAACCATGGCCGGAACCTCGACTCTGCTCTAGAGATCAAGGATGATCCATGTTGGGGCGTGGTCGCTTGCGTTTTGCTGCCCACGCGCCCATCGGTCAACGCCGCCGTCGACCAACCGGTCCGACAAATTCGGTGAGAGCAGAAAGTGATCGAGTCGCATGCCTTTGTCCTTCTGCCACCGTTCAAATTTGTAATCCCAGAATGTCCAGAGCGGCCCGTCCGGATGTAGCTTCCGCATGGCGTCGGTCCAGCCTTGAGCCAGCAAACGCGCAAAGGCCTGCCGGCTCTCGGGTTGGATTAACGCGTTGTTATCCAACGATCGAGTCGGATAGATATCCTGCGGTGTCGGCACGACATTGTAGTCACCGGCCAGCACCACGGGTGCGCCGCTCGCCATGAGTTCGGCGGCGTGGGCAATGAGGCGCTCAAACCAGGCCAACTTGTAATTAAATTTCGGTCCAGGCTGCGGATTCCCATTGGGAAGGTAGATGGAAGTGATCAGGACTCCCTGAACCGCCGCTTCAATGTAGCGAGCTTGATGGTCTTCATTGTTACGACCCTCGGGATTTCCCGGCAAGCTGGTGCGAGTCAGCACGGGAACCTGGTTTCGCGCGAGAATGGCCACGCCGTTCCAGGAACGCTCCCCTTGCCAGACCGCTTCGTACCCCAGAGTCCGAAGGGCATCCACGGGAAAGGCGTCCTGCTCTGCCTTGAGCTCTTGGAGGCTCACCACGTCCGGTTCAGCTTTCGCTAACCAAGCCAAGAGGTTGTCGAGCCGCTTATTGATGTTGTTTATGTTGAAGGTGGCGAATTTCAGCGGGTGCCCCCTCGGTTTCCCGCCAGGGCTTTTTGTTGTGCAACGAGGGTAGCGATCTTTTGGACGACAGCATGTACGTCCTTTTTTATCTCATGACCCCAAACCCGGAGAACTTTCCAACCGCGTCTGCGCAGCTTGCATAAGTTTCTTAAGTCGCGCGATCTGTTCGTTTCTATTTTTTCC
>Ga0302183_10001437_pt1 | contig 11201 bp, 10 predicted proteins | sample I_Palsa_N3_2_FD_200232 | JGI IMG/M metagenome (GOLD analysis project Ga0302183, IMG submission 200232) | Peat permafrost microbial communities from Stordalen Mire near Abisko, Sweden - I_Palsa_N3_2 | ecosystem: Environmental > Terrestrial > Soil > Palsa > Peat permafrost | place: Sweden...
GAATTCGACCCGCCTGGAGAAATGTTACGTCCCGGCGCGCCACCTTCACTGGAGTTGCCGATTGCTCATTTCCCCTAAGCCATCGTTAAGAGCAGCATTCAGGTTTGCCGGTTTCGACTGTAGCTCCACAGTAAATCGGGCAAGTAGATTGGATCTGGCTGTACCCGCCGGCCATCACTTCCAGCTTGAGCTCATCCAGGTTTCGCAGGGTTACTTTCTTAATTGCGAGCTTGTTTAGCTTTTTCATTTCGAGCCTCCTCTGAGATGTGCGAACGAATTGGCACGGGCACCACAACGCGACCATAGTACTGCTGCGCCGCAAACCAAGGCTGCACCGCCCACGCTTGTTACGAAAACCGAACAAGGTCTTAACGCCCAAAGCCGCACGGGGCCTCACTGCGCCGGACACCACCCGCAGTTTGAAGAATCGCGAGCTGTGGAAATTGCCAGGCCAGCCGGACCCACGGGAAGGAACGTCATCCAAAGAAGCGCATGAAGCCGGAGGCCGGGAGATCGGGCACGAGGAACGTTTCATTTTTGAGTCCTGCAGCGCGCAGCAGGGCTTCGGCGGCCAGATATCCGCTGCGGACCGCGCCTTCCATGGTGGCGGGCCAGCCGGTGGCGGTCCAGTCGCCGGCGAGGAAAACGCGCGGCCAGGCTGTGGCTTGCTGCGGACGGTAGGCGTCGATGCCGGGGCGGGGCGAGTAGGTGGCGTGAAGCTCTTTGATCACGGTGGACTTCACCAGGTTCGCCGCACGCGCCGCGGGAAAAAATTCGCGGACTTCTTTGAGCGCAAGATCGACGATCTCGCCGCGCGACTTGTCGATGAGGCTCTTGGAAGCGCTGACGACCAGTTCGATGTAACTGCCGGCATCTTTTTCGGCGGCTGCGCCGCGCGTGGCCAGAAGGCGCGATTTGTGGAACATCCATTGAATCGTGCGGTCGAGGAGGACGGCGTGGTCGAGATCGCTGATCTGGCGGTCGAACCAGAGGTGAATGCCGGTGATAGGAGCGGATTCGAAGTGGGTGAGTTTCTCGCGGAGGGGCGCGGAATCAGAAGTCTCGGGCAGAACGCGGGCGAGGGCTTCGAAGGGCAGGGCGAGGACGAGATAGTTGAAAGTTGATTCTTCCTGGCCTGCACGAATGCGCACTTGCGATGCTTCGGGGGAAAAGATTTCCAACGAGTTGCGGAAGCGAATCTCGCCACCTCGGGCGCGAACGTAGTCTCCGGCGGCGTTGTAAAGCTCGGTCAAGGGGATGCTCGGAACGCCCATGTGGCGCGCCGCCGGCGACTTCATCGATTCGCGGACGACCTGCGCCGCATAGGAAATCGAAATCAGGTCGAGATCCTCGCTGAGCGCGCTCACCAGAATCGGTTTCCAGAAACGTTGGATGGAGTTCTCGGTTTGTCCGTGCCGCCGGCACCACTCGAGAAATGAGCGGCCCGTGTCTGGTCGCGAGGTGAGGGTTAGAGCCGCGATGGCGCGCGAAATTGCGAGTTTGTCTTTTACGGAGAGGAATGGAAAGCGCAAAAACGAAGGCGCAGTGTGCAGCGGCGCCGGCAGCGGCGACGCGCGCATCACGCTGGCGCGGCCGCCGGGTTCGATGAAAGTCATTTCGTCGTACCAGCGGATTTTGTCTTCCACGCCGATACGCCGATAGAACTCGACCAGGTTGGTGCAAACGCGAAACAGGACGTGCTGGCAGTTATCGACGACCTCGCCGGTGCCAGGATGCTCGTAGGAAGAAGCGCGGCCGCCGAGATAAGGGCGGCGCTCGAACAGGGTGACACGAAAACCGGAGTCCGCCAGCGCGCAGGCCGCAGCCAATCCAGCGAGGCCGCTGCCAGCCACAGCTACTCTAGGTTGCGTTGAACTCTGGCTCATGCAGGATTCTAGCTCACGGCGGGAAGATGGCCGCTGCCCCGGCGCATCTCGGCGGGCTGACCCCCGTCGATTCTACTGGCTCACCGGCCCGTTTCCAAAGATTCGTTTGTAGGTTGCCTTGCTGACTCTCTCGGGATTCTCGTTCAGATGCCAGATCCTTTCAGGCGCACGCCCCGGGCGCAACAGGTCAATATAGGCCTCATGGCTGACAAAGCCGCTGTTCATTCGAAATATCAACCGCTGTCCGCCCAGTTCAATCGTGGCCTGAGCATCATTTTCACTGTAATCAGTAGAGGACTCACGCACGACCTCCCCACCTACCTTTCGCTTGGACCAGCCGGCGACGTTGTCGTAAGCGGGGCCGGGGGGAATTGCTCGAGCGCCATCACGCCATTCCTTTTCCTCCGCTGGGGTCATCGGCTCGAAATGTGCTCCGGACCATTTCATTGGAGTTGTTTCATTGAGAAGGCCTCCAGCGGAGATGGTTTTTCCGACGGCAAACACATTGCCGGACTGAAAATTATCAAAGGTATAGCGCTGTACCGTTTCTGGGGTGATGCGGAGCACTACCGCGTGATAGTGCTTCTTTTCAGGCCCCGATGCCCCGAAGGGAAAGATCTCTCTGACCATTTCCCCGAGGTATCTTAAGTAGGTGAAAGTGTAGCCGCTTTCAACCACGCCAATGAACACGTAAGCGTCGGATGAATTCCATACAAGGTCACCGTTGGATCGATCAATCACATAGTACACACGCAGCCAAGCGAGGGCCGAGACCGCCAGTCCCAACACGATCACAGCGACGATTATTCTTCGCCTGGCCAACGCTACCTCAATTACAGGATGACGCCTTCGCCCGGTCGTCTTCAGGTGAGGCGTTGTAGGAAGCCTTTCGCCAGAACGCGGAGTTTTTCGCTGACCGTGAGGCTCACTTTGCCGCTGAACACGTTGTACTGGCGATCGGCGATTTTTTCCAAGAGCTTGCGATAAATGTTCACCAGCACCCAGAGCGCGGGTTGGCTGTCTTCCGAAATGTAGGCGCTCAATTGCTCGCCGGCCTGGTAGAACTCGCGGGCGCGATTGGCTTCGAGTTCGAGCAGAGGCCGGAAGCGCGCGGCATCCGGCGCGGCAAGCAGCTCCGCCGCCGACAGGCCGAACTTCTCCAAATCCTCTTCCGGCAGATACACGCGGCCCATCGCGGCATCTTCTTTCACGTCGCGAATAATGTTGGTGAGCTGGAAGGCCATGCCGCACTGCTCGGCCAGCGGCTCGGCCGCGGGATCGCGATATCCAAAGATGTGAATGCAGACCAGCCCTACCACCGACGCTACGCGATAACAATACACCTTCAGATCATCGAAGGTTTTGTATTGCACGGTCAGGCCCAAAGACGCAGCATTCTGGGAAAGCGGCGCGCCGGGGTTCTCAGCCGCGGAATCGACATCCATAGCAGTTCCCATGGCCAGCTCGTCGAGCAGCCCCGCGGGGATGGTATATCTGCGTTGCGCGTCGGTCAGCGCGACGAGAATGGGATCATCGCTGGGCTGGCCTTGCTGCGCGCGGTGCAGCGCGGACAGCCAGACATCGAGCTTGCAGCGGCGTTCCTCAAGGCTGAGGCTTGCGTCGTCGGCGATGTCATCGCAGCGCCGCATGAACGCATAGACCGCGCATAGAGCCTGCCGTTTGCGCTTGGGCAGAACGAGAAACGCATAGTAGAAATTTTTCGCGCTGGTGCGCGTGATGCCGCGGCACACCGAATACGCCATGGTAAGCTGCGCCGGAGCCGGACTCCACGGAATGGCCACGGGCTGCGCTCCCGCGCTCATAACAGCTTTCCCAGAGCGGCCCGCGCCACCAGCGCGAGCCTACGTGGCTTGGAGATTACGGGACGCCGCCCGAGCACGGCGAAACGCTGGCGCTCGATGGCGTTGAGAATCTCCTGGCCGCCGCGGCTGAACAGTTCGAGATCGACCGCCAACTCTTTGTTTACTTTCTTCACCAGGGGCAGGCCGCGTTCAAACCAGTCGCGCGCGCGCTCGACCTCAAACTTCATCATCGCGCAAAACGCGGACGTATTGCGGTTCTGCGCCAGGTCTTCCTCGTTCACCGAGTAGCGGCGCAAATCTTCGAGCGGCAAGTAGATTCGACCTTTGGCGTAATCCACCGTCACATCTTGCCAGAAGTTCGCCAACTGCAGCGCGGTGCAAGTGTAATCGGAAAGCTGCTGGCGCTCGGCATCGTGATAATCGCACAGGTAGAGAACGAGATGCCCGACCGGATTCGCCGAATAGCGGCAGTAGGCGAGCACGTCGTCGAAGGTTTCAAAACGCGTGACGGTCTGATCCTGGCGGAAGGCGACTAGAAGATCGGAAAACTCGTGTTTGGGAATTTCAAATTTCCGCACCGTCTCGGCCAAAGCCACAAAAACGGGATGCCGCGGACTGCCCTCGTAACATGCATCGAGTTCTGACTGCCACTCGTCGAGCAAGGCGAGCGAGGCCGCGGGGTCGCCGACTTCGTCGCCAAGATCGTCGGAGATGCGGCAGTAGGCGTAAACGTTCAGGAAATCCTGGCGCAGTTTCTTGGGCAGAAACCAGGTTGCCACGGAGAAATTCTCGTAATGGGTTCGGGCGAGGCGGCGGCAGTACTCGTGGGCTTGATCGAGCGAGGGAGCGGCGGCCGGGATCGCGTAGGCGGCGGGCAGACGGCTCCAGCCGGCTCTCGGCGGGGATGCGACCTGGGAGTCAGATGTGGTGGTTGAGATCATTCAAAAAATGACGCGCCATTCGGATTAACGTCACTGTTGTTATACGAGCTCCTGAGCACCGCGAGAATCCGTCACATCGTCGCGGGTGTCGAACAGGTGCAAGGGATCCTTCGACTCCGCAAGTCGCTCACTTCGTGAGCGTCTTGCTCCGCTCAGGATGACAGGCCACCTTATAAGGGCCCGACATCTCGCTTCGAGGCACTGCCAACTCAGTGGCCGGGGATGATGGCCGTTTTGATGTCGCCGCCGCGGTTCAGCATGTGGCGCAGCACCTTTTGCAAGCTCGACAGCGGAGCTTCGCCGGTGATGTAGTCGGTGGGGCGAATCTTTTTGGCCGCGATCAGGCCAAACGCGCGGCGCACGGTTTCCGGCGTGTGATGGAACGTGGCTTTCAGCGTGATCTCCGAATAGTGCAAGCGATTGGTATCGAGCTGCACCTTGGATCCGCTGGAGCATCCCCCGAAAAAGTTTACCGTACCGCCTTTGCGCACCATCTCGACGGTCCACTCCCAGGCTTCGGGGCGGCCCACGGCTTCGATTACAACATCGCAACCGCGGCGCTGCGGCGTGAGCGCACGCACCGCTTCGACCACGTTCTGCACCTTCGTGGTTTGCACAATTTCATGCGCGCCCATGTGCTTGGCGGCCGCAACCTGCTCGTCGCGCTTCACGACCGAAATCACGTTGCAACCGATGGCTCGAGCCACCTGCACGAACATCAGCCCAATGGGGCCGCCGCCGACGATGGTGACCGTGTCGCCGATCTCCACGCCGGTCTCGTGCAGGCCGCGCAGCACGCAGGCCAGCGGCTCGGTCATGGCCGCGTCCTCGAAGCTGACGTTGGGCGGAATCACGAGCATATTGGCTTCGACGATCCGCCGCGGCACGCGAATGTATTCGGCGTAGGCTCCGTTGTTAAACAGCAGGTCTTCGCAGAGATTTTCCTGATGTTTGGAGCAGTAGAAACACATCTGGCAGGGAGCGGAGTTCAGCGCCACCACGCGCATGCCCTTCTTGAAGGTGAGCACGCCTTCGCCAACTTCCTCGATCACTCCTGCCAACTCGTGGCCAAACAATGCCGGAGGGACGATCATGCGGGCGTGGTAGCCGCGCTGATAGACCTTGAGATCGGTGCCGCAGGTGAGCGCCACCTGCACCTTGACCAGCACTTCCCCCTTTTCCACGCGGGGAATGGGCACTCTTTCAATCTTGAGATCTTCTTTGCCGTACAGGACGGCGGCGGTCATTTTTCCATTCACTGCTTGGTTCCCTCCCAGGACATCCCGGGCTGAATCACGATCTTCATCGACGCGGGCTGGGGATGAGCCGCGAGTTCCAGCGCTTGCGCACTCTCCTCCAGCCGGAACCGGTGGCTAATCAGCCGTTCCAGGTCCATTTCCCGGTCCATCACGAAGCGAACGGATTCATTCTGCAAATCCACCGATGCGCTATAAGAGCCCAGCAGCGTCTTCTCGTCGACGCAAATCGCGGCCGGATCGACCACCACTTCTCCGCGTTGGGTTTGCGCAAACAATAGTACGCGTCCACCTGGTCGGGCCGCATCCATGGCGGGGCGAATCAACGCGTTGCTGCCCGCCGCCAGAACGACGGCATCCGCACCACGTCCTTCGGTCCGTTCCCGAATTGAATTCCCCACGTCATCTTTCGACGCGTCGATTGTATGCTCGAATCCAAGGCTTTTCGTTATTCTAAGCCTCTCGGGATACAAATCGGAAGTGATAACCGTGGCCCCCGCCCGCCGCGCCAATACACTGAGTATGATGCCGATGGGGCCCTGGCCGATCACCAGCACCGTCTCGCCGGGTTGCAAACGAAGGGATTGCATCCCTTTCATGCAGGTATTGACCGGCTCCACAAAACAGGCTTGCTCGAACGAAACATCTTCCGGGATCTTTACCGTGCCCTGCTCGACGATCCAATCCATCACCCGGACGTATTCGGCGAAACCTCCGCCGGAAGGCTCGAACCCGGCGGTGCAGCCGACCTTCTTGTAGGTCTCGCATTGGGCAAAAGTATTGTGGAGGCAGTAGTAGCAGGAACGGCACGGAATGTGATGGAAAACCATCACCCGGTCTCCCGGTTGGAACTGGCTGGCGCCCGCACCTACAGCGGAGACGACTCCGGAGGTTTCATGGCCGAAGATGCGCGGCGTCGAATGCGATCCCGTGGCAATCTTCTTGAGGTCCGTGCCACAGACTCCGCAGGTGTGCACCCGCACCAGCAACTCTCCCGGACCAATCCGCGGTACGGGCACAGACTCGAGGCGGACGTCGTTTACACCTCGATAAACCGCCGCGAGCATGGTCGCGGGGAGCGACTGTACGCGGTCCTCAATCGCAAACTGTCCGGCAATTGCCATGAACCTCCGTTAGATGAAAACCAACTAGCGTTCGCTTCACACCGATTCGTATCGGCGCGTCGCTTCAAGCAGGAAATGCTCAAGTTGCGCGGCCAGCGGCTTCGCTGCCTGGCTGCTGTTGCTGGACAGGGTGGCAACGCGGCTCCACAGCCATGGGCGCAGCGCGGCAAATGCGACGAAGCTCAAAGTCCTGAACCGTCCCTCGGCGTCGATGAAGCGGTCCATCCCGGGCATTTCAAAGTCAAACTCGTCGGAGATCGCTTTTGTGGCGCCGAACGCAATCCCGTGCGTGCGCGCCGCGGCGAGCACGGCGGACGCTTCCATGTCCACAGCCTGCGCGCCGTAGGCATGGGCCAGCTTGATTTTCTGCTCCGCTCCCGCGACTGCCATGAAAGTCACCAGCACACCTTCTCCACCTGCGATATCGATGCGGCTGCCATCGCGCGCATCAATTACAACCGAAGGTGTGAAAAGATCACCCACGCGCAAGCTCGCATCCAACGCGCCCGCAAACCCCACCGACTGCACCAGCGTGGGACGGTACAGGGCGATGACAGCCTCGGCCGCGCGGCGCGCCGCCCCAACACCGATGCCTCCACATACGAGGACCATCTCGTCCCGCTCGAAAAAAGTGAACCTGCGGCCTTCGTGCTTTTGCTCGACACGGTTCCAGTTCCTGATCAGCCCGCTGACTTCGCGCTCCAGCGCTGCCACGATGGCAACCTTAGGCATAGCCGTTGGCCCGGAACCACTCGACTGCCCGGCGCAACGCGTTCTCCGCTGGCACGGGCTTCCATCCAAGCTCACGCTCCGCCTTGTCGGAGCGGGCCCACATTTTTTTCTTGCCCATGCGCACGGTTTCGACGGTGGCGCGCGGCTCGCGGCCCAGCAGGACGCCCGATACCGCCTGATCCACCAAGCCTGCGGCATAGGCAAAAAAGTAGGGCAGCTTCACTCTCGGCGAGGACAATCCGGAAATCGCACCCAGCTTATCCAGAATCTGCTTCAAGGTCAGGTTCTCGCCGCCCAGGATATAGCGTTCACCGCTCCTGCCTTTTTCCAGCGCGGCAACGTGGCCGCGGGCGCACTCCCGAACATCCACCAGGTTCAGTCCCGTCTCGACGTAGGCGGGGAACTTCCCTTTCAGAAAATCCACGATGATCCGCCCTGTCGGAGTGGGCTTGATGTCCTGCTCGCCAACGGGAGTCGTCGGATTCACGGTTACGACCCGCATCCCGCCGCGACCGGCTTCCATCGTTACCTGTTCCGCCATGAACTTCGAACGCTTGTAGTGGCCGATCATGTCGGCCAGCGCAACCGGAGAATCTTCGTCCGCGGGATAGCCATTCCCTGTGAATCCCATGGTCGCCACGCTCGAGGTGTATACGACAGATCGCACTGCGTTCTTGCGAGCGGCTTCGAGAATTGCCCGCGTCCCTTCCACATTTGAGCGGTACATCTCCGCCGGATCCCGCACCCACAGCCGATAGTCGGCAGCCACGTGAAAAACTGTGTCGCAGCCCGACATCGCTTTTTCGAGTGATGCCGAATCGCGCAGATCGCCCGTGGCCGTCTCGGACTTCAGGCCCTCCAGATTCTTCAAATTGCTGGTTGGGCGCACCAGCAACCGCAGATCGGCTCCCTGCTCCGCTAGAACGCGGGCCACATGGGAGCCGAGGAATCCCGTTGCGCCGGTGACGAATGCCTTCATGCGGGAGATGCCTCACGCATTGCGGGGCTCGCCATTCCTGGTGCGCGGCTCCCGCCAGTCTCGCTGCCGCCGGCATCGAGCTTGGCCACACAAGCCGTGTATTCCGCGACGCTGACCGGGTGCTTCGTGTTGTACTCCGACCCCTGCGAAAACGGAAAGTTCTTCTTCAAATGCTCCAGTAGAGGCCGACGGATCCTCGACGCATGCCACCATGCCGTCAAAGACGTCCGGCAGCCGTTGAACTCCACGATCCCGCTCATATCGCAGTCGTCGATTCGAATAAAGCTCCATCTTGCACCTGAGATATTCGCGGCGCCCAGATCCAAGCCAGACAGGTCTATGTCGCGCAGAACAAGGTTCGAGAGATCGACGGACACTCCGGCGGGCACCGGAGTGCGAAGCAGAGCCGCCAATTTTTGCGATAAAAATCCTTGCTCATTGAGGTACAAATCGAACTGGGCGCGGTGTTCGGGACTGAGCCGCTCGACTTCGTACCGGCGCGTCTTTTCATTCCAGACTCGCAAAGCTTAGCAATCCGGGGCAACTGCTCATAGGTGATGGGATTCAACACGTCCATATAAAGCGTGGTGAATTCGTCTATCGTTTCGCGGGACAGGAGCATGTTCACCGCGGTATCCATAGCCCAGGTGCGGTAAGGTTCCTCGCGAAAGCTGCCGAGCAAAGCCGATGCCACGGATATCTTTTCCGCCCTCCACAAATCGCGCAGCGCGTCCGTAAAACGTTGCCGCTCCTTCTGGCTGGCTTCCTCGGCATCGCGCTTCCGCTGCTCGGCGCGCTCTTCGGCCTTGCGTACGTCTTCCTTCTCGGCGTCGCGTTGCTTGTCCCAGCGTTCCCTCCTGGCCGTGACCATCTGCCAAATGAAGGTGCCGGCGAGGATGATTGTGGTCGCCAGCGGTATGAATGTCGCAACCAGATCCTTCCAGTGGCCCCCCTGAGAGGCCGCCAGATCCAACCGTAGCTTTTCCTTCTCCAACGCAAGTTTCTCCGCGTTCAGTTGGGCTTGTTCGAGTTGGTCGGCCTTCTCCAGTAGGGCTGCGCCCTTGATCACGTCCTCGGAGACGCCGCTTGCAATTAGTTTGTTCCCGGTTGCGCGAATCTGCGCGGCTTCCGGGATGGGAGTTGAGCTGACCGGATTGGGCGTGCTCTGAGCGCAGGCCGGCACCCCTGCAAGAATCGCCACGAAGGCTAAGCCGGCGCACCTGGGAAGATGCTTCTTCCCTTGGATCCAGGCGATCACAGCCAGGAACTGGAAGATGGGGCCTCGGAACATGGGACCTCGGAACCTCAAAGAATACCGTGGATGGTCTTCGCTCGTAAGCACGCGTCGATTCTCTGCCTTGCTAATTGCTGCTCTTCTCCACCACCTTGGCATACGTCGTTAGCGCGAGCAGCGGGAAGTACTGCCGGTAAAGGTGATACTTCAGATAGAACACGCGCGGAAAACCTGTGCCCGTGAAATAAGGCTCCTCCCACGACCCGTCTTCTTTCTGCATCCGCAGCAGGTAAGCAATGCCGCGAGCTACGGAATCGCTGCGCGTATCGCCGACCGCGAGAATGCCGAGAATCGCCCATGCCGTCTGCGAGGGTGTGCTCTCCCCAACTCCGCGCAGCGCTGGGTCGTCATACGAGCCTACGCTCTCGCCCCAGCCGCCGTCCGGGTTCTGCACCATGCGCAGCCACTCCGCCGCCTGCTGAATGCAAGGCTCGTGGTTGTCCATGCCAATCGCTTCGAGGCCGCGCAACACCAGCGCCGTGCCGTAAATGTAATTGACGCCCCAGCGGCCGAACCAGCTTCCGTCCGGCTCTTGTTCGTTGCGAATGAATTGAATCGCCCGCCGCACTGCCGGATGGTTCTTGTCGTAGCCGTAGGTCGCCATCATCTCGAGGATGCGCCCAGTGATATCCACCGTCGGCGGATCGAGCATGGCGTTGTGATCAGCGAAAGGAATATATTGGAAAACCATCTTGTCGTTGTCTTTGTCGAACGACGCCCAGCCGCCGTTCTTGCACTGCATCGACAGAATCCAATCGATCGCCCGCTGGACCGACTCGCGCTGGTAGCGTCCATTGGGATGCTCCACCCGGCTCAGCGCCAGGCAAACCATCGCGCTGTCGTCGACATCCGGATAAAACTCGTTGTTAAACTCGAAGTACCACCCGCCCGGCTTGCCCCTCTTGTTCTTGATCTGCCAGTCGCCGGGATTTCGCACCTGTTTCTGCAATATCCAATCCGCGCATTTCACCATCTGCGGATCGTTCGCCGGCACTCCCGCCTCGCCCAGCGCGAACATCGCATACGCCGTATCCCACACCGGAGACATGCAAGGTTGCATGCGGAAAGTGTCGCGCTCTTCGATGCCCAGCTTCTCGAATTCGTCGAGCGCACGGATCACCTGGGGATCGTCGAGGGAATATCCCTGGCAGCGCAGGGCGATGATG
>Ga0302183_10001457_pt1 | contig 11149 bp, 9 predicted proteins | sample I_Palsa_N3_2_FD_200232 | JGI IMG/M metagenome (GOLD analysis project Ga0302183, IMG submission 200232) | Peat permafrost microbial communities from Stordalen Mire near Abisko, Sweden - I_Palsa_N3_2 | ecosystem: Environmental > Terrestrial > Soil > Palsa > Peat permafrost | place: Sweden: Abisko...
AATTCCGCCGCACCCCCAAACACGACATTAGGATATTGCTGCTACATCAAAACGTTGATAATTTATGTTATGTCAAATTAAGAATCGGCATCAGTGAAGGTGTTTCCCGATGCCACTACATAACGACTTCCCGCCTCGCCCTGATGAGCCGCGCCATTGACGATACCGTTCTCGGAGGCGCTCTCAGGAAACGTGTTTGCCCTACGCGAAGACATCGCGTGGAACCATCTAACGGCGCGTATCGGCCGGAATCAATCGTTGACGAACAAAGTTCATTCTCGACAACCGGTAAAAGACCATCCGGTGGACGGAAACGCGGCTTCGGAATCGTCAGCTATTCAGACCCAGAACCACCAGCACCTCCAGGGTTTCCACGCGCCGACCCAAAAATCATTCGCCCGAACGACATCGCAAACGATCAGTTCGGTGCATCAACCCGACCGCCAAGCCGGGTCAATATCTGATACGTAGCGCTCACCCGTTGAGCGATGGGATAATTCTTGTTTGCAAGCATGACGATACCCAGTTTTTGACCGGGAACAAAAGCGACGTAAGTTGCAAAACCATTCGTTGATCCGGTCTTGTTGATCAGTGCATTCGCTTGCGGCTGCAGCGGAGGATTCAACTCGATCACTTTCGTCGCTTGATAAGCCATCGCGTCTGAGTTACCCGCCAGTAGCTGTTTCAGTTCCACAGGATACGGGTATTGTTCCCAGATCAGGTCTTGCGTTATTTCACCCGCTCTAAAATATCCGATGTGAGTGTCGTTGATTGCGCGTTGCAACTTGCCGTCCATTTTAATCATCTGCATGTTGGCTGCAATAAATCGGATCATGTCCGGCGTGCTCGATTTAATTCCATAGGCTTCCGAAGACAGAGCGCCTGCACTCAGTCTGATCGGAGCGCCCTGCTTCGTATAACCTTGCGCGTAGTCCTTCATCTGATCCAATGGCACATTAATATAGCTGTGCGTCATTCCAAGCATAGGGAATAATTTCTTTTCAATTGCGTCATCGAAGTGCTCATTCATGCTCCGGGCGGTAATCATGCCGAGCATGCCAATGCTCGGGTTCGAGTAGATCCTGTATGTGCCGGCAGCGTAGGATGGTTTCCACTGCCTGAAATAATTCATTAGTTGATCGTCATTGTGAATAGCATCAGGCACCTGCAACGGGAGGCCGCCGGAGGTATGCGTTCCAAGATTCAACAGACTAACGTTGTCAAAGCTGCTGCCGCGCAGGGATGGCAAATATTTGCTAGCGCTGTCGGACAACGCAAGATCGCCATTAACCTGAGCGTACGAAGCTAAGGTCGCCGTAAATGTTTTGCTGGCTGACCCTATCTCAAACAGAGTTTTGTTTGTAATCGGTCGCTGCGTTTCGAGCGATTCCACACCATAGTTGTAAAAGTAACTCTCGCCGTCGACGATTACTGCGATCGCCATGCCTGGGATACGATATTGCTGCATTAACGGACGTATCACGCTGTCCATTACGCCGGAGATATCTTTCCGTTTGTTATTGCTTTCCCCATAGGTGCTGGAAGCGATAAAACAGGAAGACACCAAAGTGGAAATCAAGAGGCTCTTGAAAAAACTGCAACGCATGCAATCTCCTTGGGCTAATAGCATGAATATAGGGTGAAAGTGGTCTCGGCCCGTTCCACTGAACCTATGACGTTTGGAGCGAGGCCGCGCCACGCAATACTCGCAATACTGATTACTGCGGGACACTAACGTTAAACGGTTTCCCGGGTGTGGACACCCAGGTGGCGATGACCGTCGCACCTTCGGGCCCCGCCTTGGTGACGTGAATTGCATTAGCCGCGATCTGGAAGCTCCCTCCCGCGCGGATAACTTTTACCGGCCGGCCATCTACCCACAAGATTATCTCGCCCTTCATGACATAGCAGACCTCGGGTCCGGTCGCCATATGGCGAGGTTTTTCAGCGTTGGGCGGGAACTCGGAAACCCCCATGCCCATCTCGCGATTCATCCCGTTCACATCGACTCTTTCCAGTACCTGCGTCTCGTTTGCCGTGGGTACCGCATAGGCGGCCATGGCAGATTGCATCGCAATCAAGGCCCCCAAAACCTTGGAGACAGAAAGACGTGACTTCACATTTGTTCCTTCAGTTAAAAATCGAACTGACAAGCTAGTTTTTTACTTCAATTAATTGAAGCTTTGGCCATTCGTCATCGTCTGATTTGCGCAAAATTCCGGCATGAAACGATCCAGCGGCGAGGAGAATATCGCCCCTTTGCGAGTCGCCCACAAGCGAGCATAATTTCTGTTTGGGTAAAGAAAAACTTATGTCATGGCCTCCATCCGCCCTCATCTTCCGTTGAACGCCCTGCGCGCATTCGAATCATCGGCACGACACCTTAGCTTCACCCGCGCGGCACTCGAACTCAACGTGACGCAGGCTGCCGTCAGCCAGCAAGTTCGGATGCTCGAGGAACGGCTAGGAACCACCCTGTTCAAACGGTTGCCGCGTGGACTCGGCATGACCGACGAAAGCCGCGCGCTACTTCCCGTATTAACCGACGCTTTCGGCCGCATCGAGGGCGTGCTTAAGCAATTCGAGGGCGGGCATTTTCACGAAGTGCTGACGATCGGCGTTGTCGGGACTTTTGCAGTTGGCTGGTTGCTGCCACGGCTCAAATCGTTTCGGGAGACACACCCCTTTGTGGAGCTGCGGTTGCTGACCCATAACAATCTGGTTGACCTGGCAGCAGAAGGACTGGATTTTGCAATTCGCTTTGGCGACGGAGCCTGGCCCGCGACGCACAACGTCATGTTGCTCGATGCGCCACTGACCGTGCTTTGCGCACCGGACATTGCGAGAAGGCTTACCGCACCGTGTGATCTTGCAAAGGAGACCTTGCTTCGTTCGTATCGTACCGACGAATGGACCGGCTGGTTTAGCGCCGCTGGACTCAATCCATGGCCGATCAATGGTCCGGTTTTTGACTCGTCACGCTTGATGGTGGAAGCCGCCGTACAAGGCGCGGGGATCGCCCTGGCTCCGCCTGTGATGTTTGCCCGGGAACTGCAGGCGGAACTGCTCTTTCGCCCTTTCGATACGGAAGTTAAAACTGGCAGCTATTGGCTGACGTGGTTGAAATCGAGGCGCATGTCGCCCGCCACTGAATTGTTCCGTCAGTGGATTCTCGCGGAAGCGGCCGACGCAACGACGCCAACGCCAACGCCAACGACCGATCAAACTAGAATTGCTCCACCTGAGAGTACGAAAAAATCCGCTTCTTGACGTTACTCAAGGCACTCAAGTCGACGCACCCTTGAGCAGCCATTCAGACGCGAGCCTTCCCCGAGGAACCATCCATGTTCTTGCCACAGGAAATCGTTCGTAAAAAACGCGACGGACACGCGCTCTCGAAGGAGGACATCGTCGGTTTCGTTCGTGGCATTGCCGATGGCAGCGTAACCGAGGGACAAGTCGCTGCCTTTGCGATGGCCGTGTATTTCAACGACATGAGCGTCGACGAACGCGTGGCGTTCACGCTCGCTCAGCGCGACTCGGGCCAGGTGCTGCAATGGCGTTCGTTCAATCTGCCGGGTCCGGTTCTCGACAAGCATTCGACGGGTGGCGTCGGCGACCTCACCTCTCTGCTGCTCGGTCCGATGGTCGCGGCCTGCGGCGGATTCGTGCCGATGATCTCCGGCCGCGGCCTCGGCCACACCGGCGGCACACTCGACAAGCTAGCCTCGATCCCCGGCTACAACGTCGCACCCGACACCGGCACATTTCAGCGCATCGTGCGTGACACCGGCGTCGCGATCATCGGCCAAACGGCGCAGCTGGCGCCTGCAGACCAGCGAATCTACGCCATCCGCGACATCACCGCGACGGTGGAGTCGGTCGCGATGATCACCGCGTCGATCCTCTCGAAGAAGCTCGCGGCGGGCCTCGATGGACTGACGATGGACATCAAGGTGGGTTCAGGTGCGTTCATGCCGACCTACGAGAAGTCGGTCGAACTGGCGAGAAGTATCGTCGATGTGGGTAACGGTGCCGGGCTAAAGACTACCGCCGTGCTGACAGACATGAACCAGCCGCTGGCGCGCTGCGCGGGCAACGCGCTGGAGATCCAGTGCGCAATCGATTACCTGACGGGCCACCTCCGGCCCGAGCGGCTACATGACGTCACCCTCGCGTTGGCGGCACAGATGCTCGTGCTCGGCGGTCTCGCCCATAGCCACGCTGAAGCTCACGTAAAGCTGAATGCAGTACTCGATTCGGGCGCCGCTGCCGAACGTTTCGCGCTGATGGTGAGCGCACTAGGCGGCCCCAGCGATCTGCTCGAAGCGCCCGAGCGTCATCTGGGCTATGCGCCGGTTATCTTGCCAGTTGCCGCGCAGGATGCGGGGTTTGTTGAGCGCATCGATTGCCGGGCACTCGGACTGGCGGTCGTCGGTCTGGGCGGCGGTCGGCGCCGGGCCGAGGACAAGATCGACTATCAGGTTGGTTTGACGGAGCTCGTCGAACTTGGTCAGCATGTTGATGCAGGCCAGCCCCTCGCCGTCGTGCATGCCCGCGACCTGGAGGCAGCACAAAGTGCCGCGAGTGAAATTCAAGCTGCGTATTCGTTCGCGGCGAGCGGATTGTCGGTGCCGCCGAGCGTGTATTGCTTCGTAGATTGAGATGCGGAACTAAGCTGCACAGAGCCGCCCGATTGGGATGCTTAAAACAGGGTCAACCGCCCTCGTTCGCGGCACTCAAACCGCGATAAACCGCGCGATTGCGAACGAGCTCAAATGTCTGCACGCCTTTAAAGCATGCTGAGCGCGGTGGCGAGCATGGTCTGCTTGAACTTCGCCGGATCGTTCGGAATCGGAGAGAAAATCGACAGGAGATGACTGTACGAAACCGTCTTACCCACCCCATTGGTCAGCATGGCGAACAGCACCTCCGGGTCGTTGGGCGCCAGTTCACCTGAATTGATCGCGTCGGCAATCAGCGGGACAAATACATCGTGATAAGGACGCAGAAGGCGTTCTACCAGTACATCCAGCCGCTCGCCCTGCTCGGTTGCGACTGTCGAGAAAAACATCCCGATATCCGGCTCGCTAAACACCTTGTCGATAAAAATAGCCAGCGCCCGCTCTACTCTCTGACGATTTGTAAGATCGGCGGCCCGCAACTTTCCCGTTGCATCGATCATGGGTGCGGCGTGCTGCGCGATCTGCTCGACCACTGCGATCCACAACGCTTCTTTCGAACCAAAGTGATGCGAGATGAGCGCCGGATCCACGCCTGAGTCCCGCGCGATTTCCCGCACGCTGGTCGCTTCGAATCCGCGCTTGGCGAACGCCTGCCGCGCGCTTTTAAGCAACGCGTCGGAGCCGGCTATCGCGCTGCAGGCGGGCCGGCCGCGCGAGCGTTTCTCCTTGGCGGCTTGCGCCGGGCGTGCGGTTGCAACTGTCATGGTTCGATCCGAATTCCCAATGCTGTAAGGCGAGCCTTAAGTTTAACCGACGCAAAGCGCGCCGCCCTGTATCGGTCCCTGCGGCGTTTGACATCGACCGCACGGATGCTCTACTATCGCATTAATTCATCACTCGTTGAATATATTCATGCCTCAGGTCGGACGAATCGTGATCGTCGGTGGCGGCAGTGCCAGCCAATCGCTGGCAATGGAGCTCGACGCCCGGCTTGGAAAAGCAGGCAACACACGCGACCTCCGGCAACAGCAAAATACCCGTGACCACGGCTTAAGTTATGATCCAGTCGTTATGTGCGGGCTTAAGCGCAGCGTGCGACCAGAACGACTAATAGAATTCAGGACTCCATACTTCATTCAGTTAAGCGGTCAAGGTAGTATTTGTAACAACATTCTCGTTCTGGTATTTGATAGCTGCACTAATGATTTTTGTGCAACTCAAAACGCATGACGTGATCGCCTTGTCGTGAAGTCGGCTGCCCGGAATTTCTTGTAAAGGAAAGGTGAAATGCTCGAGAAACACACTAGTGCATGGTCCCGAACCATAGCGTTACTCGATAACGCACGAGTCCAGCAAGTAGTCGACGAAGCAACACGAATTGCCCGGCGGCGTCCGGCAAAGACCATCTGGAATGATCACGCAGCCTTGATGGTCAGCGTGATCGAATGCCCCACTCCGCGAACAGCAACGGTCTCATGGTGCGATCCGCTCTCGGGCTACTATGGGCATCAGACCTGGCGAGTAGCATTGGCCAAACAATGCGGCGAGTGCGTGCTGAGCGGCAAGCGCATTAAACCGGGTGACTTCATCTATCGGCCGGCGACTTGCCAGCCGCCACCTGGCAACGCAGGGGCGATGATCATCGCGGCCGAGCTGGTACCGTGCGCCACGCCAAGTCAGTCGTAGTCAGCGCATTTGACGCGCAGCCCTAAACGCACGGCACACGAATACCGCTTAAGGGTTCTCACATCGAAAACTTGAGGCATTGTTAACGTTGCCCTTGCCCAGATACTTTGGGAAGCCGGGATACCGGCACAGCGGCCGGGTCCGACCATTGGTCGCGCTCGCTATGTCCGTCCCGACCAGCGTCTCCGGCGCGATGTTCGCCGTGACCCACCGGTCGAGCGCGCCCAGCTCATCCCACGCCGGAATGAACACGCCGTTGCCGTGCTGGAATCCCGGCACCATGTAAAGCCGCATGAACGAATCGACAATGCTCTGCCCGTACTTCTCAACCAGCGAGTGATAAAAAGCGATGGTCTGATTCGGGCTGATAACTTCATCGGCGAGACCGTGCATGGTGATCAGCTTGCCGCCATGCGCAATGAATTCCGATAGGTCAGGGTTCATCGCCCCGACGGTCTCCGATAAATCGATCATCCGGGACTTATAGATTCCCGGATGATCGACGTCGAAACCGAGTGTGTTGAAGCGCAGGTCACGCGTGACGAAGTACTTCATGTAACTATCGCCCTGCGTAAATAGATAACCGTCGACATCGAAGCGCAACGGCTGCGTGAGCACCGGTGAATCTCCGAGCCCGAGTCCGCTGGAAAAATCCACGCCCTGGAAGACGTTGTAGCCGTAGTACTTCGTGACCCCGTAGGCAAGTTCATACGGTAACGTAAAACCATCGCGCAGGACCTCCAGCGTCGCAAGCTGCGCCTGCGACAAACAGCTGTCCCGCAACGAGGGCCGTTGCCCGCTCGCACATTGCAGTTGCGCGATGATCTGCGGTTCACGTTCACGGCACGCCTCCACATTCGAGACAATGCCGTCGACCACGCCATCCAGCCCGTCGCATTCATGAAGCACGGTCTCGACCACGCGTTTTTGCTGAACCGGCCCGACAACCCCCCCCGGCGTTCCATAAACCGCCTGCCCGACCTTCACGCCCATCAGCCGCACGCCCGAGAAGTTGATGGCCGGTGCGTTGGCGATCACGCCGTCGTAGTCGTCGGGATATCGTTCGATCACCGTAAACGCTTCGCGCCCGCCGGTCGAGCCGCCGGCGAAGTAGGTTTGCTCGGGCTTGCGCCCATAGCCCATGATGATCAACGCGAGCGCTACGTCATGGGTTTTCTTGAGATGACCGTAGCCAAAGTTGATCACCGCTTCGTCGTTCATCGCGAAATCGGCGCGGCCGGAATTGCCCACGTGTCCGGAATCAGAGCCGAAGGTCGCGTAACCATTGGACAGCGGCGACGCGTAAGGCGCGAAAGCCGTAGGCTCAGTGCCGCTTACGATCACGCCGTTGTAACCGCCTCCGCCCATCTGCAATGCGCGGCCGTTCCAGCGCGCCGGCAGATTGACCTCGAAGCGGATGTCGGGCGTGGTGTCCAGTTGCGCCTTGATTACGCCGACAAGCCGGCAGTACTCGCCATTGCGGTTTTTCGGCGCGGCGGCGGCTACGACCGACGCGCCCAGGATGGTTGCGCCGCGAGTAGGCAAGCCGATTACCGATGCCGGCACTGACTGGCCTTCCAGTTCGGCGCAATGCTTGACGACGTACGACGCGGCACTCGCGTGCGTGCTGCACGCGAATACGGCAGTGAACAGCAGCAGCGCACGCAGGAGAGGGGTTGTAGCTTGGGGCATCGCCTAATGGGTGAATTGCTGCGGTGCCTGACTGCAATCAGTTGCTGCGCCAGGGTTGAAGCGGAAAGCCGACAGCGTGTTCTTTGCCGCATAATTTCGCCGCACAATATATAAGAAGCTTCTTATTGGCAGAAATCCGATTGCCTGAATGCGTTGCGTTTGCACAACCGGCTTGCCCGACTTGCCTCCCCTCGGCTGCGGCACAATTGATCCGATGAATGCCACCGCACCCGCGTCAGCCCTCAGCGCACGCGTCATGCCCGGCCCAACGATCAACAGGCGCTCATTCGCCCGCCCATTCACCTCGGAGATCGCTGTTTTGCAAAATCTCCAGCAGCGTCTCTGCAGGCCGGCTCAAATGCTTCGCCCCCAAGGCGATGAACTCGACCTTCGGCAATTCAGGCAGCGCCGCGCGATTCACCGGCGGCGAAAGTCCCCTGCCCGCGAGGAAATGGGACCGTACGGTGAGCCCCAGCCCTCCGCGCGCAGCGGCAATGCACCCTGCATACGAACTGCTCGTGCAGACCACCTGCCAGCGCGCGCCGGCCGCGGCCAGCGAGTCGAGCACCACGGCGCGCGTCACGCTCGGCTCGGCGACGAGGATCAACGGCAGCGGCTGGTCCAGGTCCACCTCGGTGCCCGTCAGCCCAAGCCATTCGAGCTGTCCGGAAAACAGCGGAATGCCGCGTGGGTCCCCGATACGCCGTTTGCCGATCAGCAAATCGATCGTCCCCGCGTCCAGGTGCTCGTAAAGCCGCCCCGTCATGCCGATGGTAATCTCCAGTTCAACATCCGGATGCGTCCTGCGAAATGCCGCGAGCACGCTGGGCAAGGGGCCGAGCGCGACGTCGTCGGAGGAACCCAGGCGCACGCGGCCTCTGAGGCGCGGCGAGCGGAACTGGAACTCGGCGTGGGTCATCGCTTCCAGGATCATGCGAGCGTGGACCAGCATGGCTTCACCGTCGGCGGTGAGCGCGAGCGAATGGGTATCACGCACGAGCAGCCGCCGCCCGACGTGTTCCTCCAGCCGCCGGATGTGCTCACTCACGCTGGATTGCGTGAGCCGGAGCTGACGGCCGGCGTCGGTGAAACTATGCGACGCGGCCACCGTCGCGAACGTGTTCAGCCAGACTGGATTGAGCATGATCCATTGTGATCGGATTTATCGATGACAGTCAATGCGGCCAGCGGGGTTCCCGATTGCCAATTGGAGTCTTAAAATCGTCACATCGCGTTAAACCCGCGCGACACTGTTCCTGCTGCAATCGATGACTTCTAAAAACTCACACACGGCGCTTTTGTGGATCGTGGCCGTCGGCTTTTTCATGCAAGCCCTCGACACGACCATCGTCAATACGGCCCTGCCCTCCATTGCGCGCAGCCTGCATGCGCAACCGCTCGCGATGCAGCCTATCGTGGTTGCCTACACGCTGACCATGGCGCTCCTCACGCCCGCATCCGGCTGGCTCGCCGACCGCTTCGGCACCCGGCGCGTGTACTTCGTCGCCATCCTGTTGTTCGTCATCGGCTCGATGTGCTGCGCGAACGCGCAATCGTTGAATCAATTGATCGTGGCACGCGTGATCCAGGGGATCGGCGGCTCCATGCTGCTGCCCATCGGCCGGCTGGCAGTGCTGCGCAGCGTGACGGGCGAGGCGTATGTGTCCGCGCTGGCAGTCATTTCAATTGCCGGCCAGGTCGGCCCGATCCTCGGACCGACGCTCGGCGGCTGGTTCGTCGAATCGTTTACGTGGCACTGGATTTTCCTGATCAACGTGCCGATTGGCGCAGTGGGTTTGTTCGCCGTGCATCGTTTTCTTCCCGACGATGCCATTACAGAGGCGGCTCCCTTTGACTTTATCGGCTGCGCATTGCTGTCACTCTGCATGGTCGCGTTTTCAATGGCACTCGACAGTCCCGCACACACGCACAAACTGCTGGTGTCGGGCGGACTGTTCGTGCTGTCCGCGGTCGCTGCGCTTGCTTACATTCCGTATGCAAAACGCCGCTCCAATCCGCTTTTCAAGCTGTCCTTGTTCAGCGAGCCGAACTTCAGCGTGGGCTTGATCGGCAACCTGCTGTGCCGGATCGGATCGAGCGCTGTGCCGTTTCTCCTGCCGCTGCTGATGCAATTGCAACTCGGTTATACGCCGCTGCACTCGGGCTTGATGATGTTGCCCGCCGCGTTCGCCGGCACGGTTGCGAAGGGCTGGATCTCGCCACTCGTGAAGCGTTACGGCTACGATAACTTCCTGCTGTGGAACACCATTCTTGTCGGTGCGTCGATAGTTGGCTTCGCTTCGTTCTCGGTGAGCACGCCGCTCGCGATCGAGATCGCGATCCTCGGCGTATTCGGCGCGTGCAATTCCATGCAGTTCGCCGCGATGAACAGCGTCACGCTGAAGGGTTTGTCGATCAAGGATGCAGGCAGCGGCAACAGCCTCTTTTCGATGGTGCAGATGCTGGCCATTGGCCTCGGTGTCTCGATTGGCGGCGGTTTGGTGTCGGTGTTCTCGGAGGGCCTCGGCTCGGCGGCGCTTGCGTTCCGGATCGCGTTTGTATGCGTGGGCCTGGTGACGCTGGCATCGGCCATTGTGTTCCGTTTCCTCGATGCCGTGCCCCCGCGCCCGGCGCGGCAGGCTGCAGCAACGTCATAGTACGCACCGGCGCAAATGCAGGCTCGCGCCTGAACGTTTAAGCTGGCTGGACATTCAACACGCAACACGCCCAAGGAGTTCGCCATGCAGTATCGTAAATTTGGCCGTACCGGCCTGAACGTTTCGCGTTTGTGCCTGGGCACGATGACCTTCGGTTTGCAGACTGAAGAGGATGTGTCGCGCAGCATCATGGATCGTGCGGCTGAAGCCGGTGTCAATTTCATCGATACCGCAGACGTCTATCCGCTCGGTGGCACGGAAGAGGTGGCCGGGCGCACGGAGGAGATTGTCGGGCGCTGGTTGAAAGATGCGCCTGGGCGCCGCAGCCAGTTCATCCTGGCGACCAAAGCGGTCGGCAAGATGGGGCCGGCGGCGTGGGATCAGGGCGCATCGCGCAAGCATTTGCTGGACGCTATCGATGCATCGCTT